>Ga0066709_100000010_pt1 | contig 50416 bp, 35 predicted proteins | sample GraSoiAngelo_158_FD_79665 | JGI IMG/M metagenome (GOLD analysis project Ga0066709, IMG submission 79665) | Grasslands soil microbial communities from the Angelo Coastal Reserve, California, USA - 14_1009_16_30cm | ecosystem: Environmental > Terrestrial > Soil > Grasslands | place: USA...
CAACGGAGGTACAATTCTCTGCGGTCCCTTACGACAAATTGCTGGTTACCGTTTGAGCCGGCTTAAGTGTTCAACGCTTGAAGCATTGTCTTTTCCGATGCTAAGTCTCGCGCAATTCGGCTGCGGTTATTGGGGTCCTAACCTGCTCCGCAACTTCTCCGCCTTACAAAATTGCGCCGTCAAATATGTTGTGGATCAGAGCGAAGAACGGCGCGCTTTTGTTAAAAGGAATTTTCCTCGCACGATCGCCTTAGAATCATGCGATCGAGTACTTAAAGATCCCGAAGTTAAAGCGGTAGTCGTCGCGACGCCCGCTGGGACGCATTTTGCTTTAGCCAGGCAAGCGCTCGATGCAGGTAAACACGTGTTTGTCGAAAAACCTCTGGCGACCAAGGCAAGCGAAGTCGATGAGCTGAGCCAGTATGCCGCGCAACGCAACCTAGTGATCATGGCTGGGCACACTTTCATCTACAATCCTGCCGTCCGGTACGTAAAGCAGCTCATTGATGCCGGCGAGCTGGGTGAAATCCGCTACATCTACAGCCAGCGCTTGAATCTTGGTCGTATCCGCGCGGATATCGATGCGCTCTGGAACTTTGCACCCCACGATATCAGCATCATCCAATATTGGCTTGGAAACCCGGAACCCGTCTCGGTTTCCAGACAAGGCATGGCGTACATGCAGGATGGAATCGATGACGTTGTTTTTCTCAACCTCCAGTATCCGGGGAAGATCATTGCTAACATCCACGTGAGCTGGCTCGACCCGCAAAAGGTTCGCAAAATGATTGTCGTCGGCTCCCGGAAAATGATCGTCTATGACGACATCGCTGAGAACAAGATCGCCATTTATGACAAAGGCATCGACCGGCGGGCAATCCTTGGCGAAAACATGGATTTCGACAGTCCCCAACCGCTTCATTTCAATTACCGCAGCGGCGACGTGCTTTTACCTCAGATCAAGTTCACCGAGCCATTGCGAGTGGAAGCTGAGCACTTTGCGGATTGCGTTCTGAATGGGGGCGTGCCGCTTACCGGCGTCACCCACGCGCGCGCGGTCGTTTCCATCCTCGAACGCGCCCGTCCGTTCCGAGAGCGCGAGCATCCCGCCGTTTAGCCTGCGGCCCTTCAATGATGCGTGGTCTTGATACAGCCAAACGCGAAGGTGAAGCCCGCTCTCCGAGCGCGTTTGTAAACCCAATCGCGGAGCGATCAGATTCGAACACTGCGCCGCGGCTTCGATCAATCGGCATCGTCGATGTGAAGTTCGGTGAAAACGTCTCCGTTGTTGAGCCGGTCAATCTCTATGGCTGTACGATCGGAGATGATAGTTTCATCGGGCCGTTCGTCGAGATACAAAAGGGGGCAACGATCGGGAAGCGCTGCCGCATTCAATCCCATTCCTTTATCTGCGATCTCGTCAATATAGGTGACGACTGCTTCATTTCTCACGGCGCAATGTTCATTAACGATCTGTTCGACGACGGTGGACCTGCCGGAAAACCAGAGCTTTGGCGTGCGACCAAACTTGGCAATCGGGTAAGTGTTGGAACAAATGCTACGATCCTTCCGGTCACAATCTGCGATTACGTGGTCATAGGAGCCGGCGCAGTTGTTACCAAAGATATAACCGTCCCCGGCATTTACGCTGGCAACCCCGCTCGCCTCCTTCGTCGGTTATTGCGCTAACGCTAACCTTTTGCCGTCTGACCTCCTTGGTCCGCCGCAGCGTTACGCGAAGACGGCTAACTTCTGACCGCTGCTCCATGAAAATCCCCTTCGTTGACCTGCACGCGCAATACCTGTCGATCAAAGACGAGATTGACAAAGCCATTGCCGAAGTGATTGCCCAGTCAGCCTACATTCGCGGACCGCACGTGAACGCATTCGAGGAGACATGGGCGAAAACAGTTGGTGTAAAGCGCTGCATTTCGTGCGCGAACGGGACCGACGCAATCTACATTGCCCTGAGAGGCCTTGGCTTGAAACGCGGCGATGAAGTCATCACCTCGGCACACTCCTGGATCTCGACATCCGAGACCATCACACAAGCTGGCGGTCGGGTCGTGTTTTGTGACACGGACGAGGAAACCTTCACGATTGATCCGATTGACGTCGAAAAAAAGATCACACCTGCCACCGTTGGCATCGTTCCGGTTCATCTTTATGGACAGCCGGCGGACACGGGCGCGATCATGGCCATCGCAAGAAAGCATAACCTGTGGGTTATAGAAGATTGCGCCCAGGCGCATCTCGCCAGCTATAAAGGACAGCTTGTGGGAACCTTTGGTAACGTTGCGACGTTCTCCTTTTATCCGGGAAAGAACCTGGGCGCCTATGGGGATGCTGGATGCGTTGTAACCAATGACGATCGGCTGGCCGATTGGATGGCAACATTCGCGCGCCACGGCGGAAAAGCCGATCACATCATGGAAGGAATGAACAGTCGCATGGACGGGCTGCAAGCAGCTATTCTGAATGCAAAATTGCCCCATTTGCCAGCGTGGACTGCTGCGCGGCGTCGTGTTGCTGCACTTTACAACGAGCTTTTGGAAGACGTGGGCGATGTTATTACACCGACTGTGAAGTCCGATCGCGACCATGTGTATCACCTTTATGTCATTCGTACGGAAAACAGGGACGCTTTAAGGGAGCATCTCAGCCAGGCAGGGATCTCCACCGGTTTGCACTATGCGAAAGCGCTGCCATTTTATCCCGCCTACGCTTATCTCGGCCACGTTCCGAAAAACTTTCCGGCCGCTTACTTCAACCAATCCCGTATCCTGTCATTGCCGATCTATCCAGAAATGCCGGAAGAGGCGATCACGCATGTAGCTAACGTGATCTCGCATTTTTGGAGCTCGGAATCCCCGAAAGTAATTGAGCTGACGGCTGCGAACTTGATCGGTATCGAGCGTCGAACGCCAGTTCTATCAGATAACTGAACCACCGTTAACGGTTCTCTGTGTTGTAGGCACGTCGATCACCTCCTAATGCCAACTGCCACGGGCTAGAGCACCAGAAGAGTCAGACTCAGCTATGCATCCAACTGTTGTCATTGTTGGCCTAGGCGAGGTTGGCAAGCCTTTACTGGAGATCATGAAGAGCCGGTATCAAACCTTTGGAGTAGATATCAATCAACCCGCATCCGTCTCCCGGTGCGATGTTATGCATATTTGCTTCCCATTTCAAAATCGCCAGTTCCTTCGACAAGTAGTAGAATACATTGATCAGTACCGGCCTGCCCTTACGGTAATCAATAGCACGGTTGCTCCTGGAACCACCCGCAGCATTGCCGTTGAATCCGGAACCGCAGTCGTACACAGCCCGGTTCGGGGTAAGCACGTCCGGATGCAGGAGGAAATGTTGCATTATACAAAGTTTGTTGGAGCGCTCGACCAGCAATCGGGCCAGCGCGCCATCGAACATTTTGAGGGCGTCGGGATGAAAACCAAGTTGCTCGCGTCTCCAGAGGCAAGCGAAATTGCCAAACTCACCGAAACGACGTATTTCGGGCTGCTGATCGCATGGGCACAAGAGGTCGAGCGCTATTGCACGACGCTTGGAGCCGATTACGACGAAGTCGTGTCGTTTTACGACGAGATTAAATTCTTCCCGCCCGTGAAGTATTTTCCTGGGGTAATAGGCGGCCACTGCGTCATGCCGAACATCGCCATTTTGCTTGAGGAATTCCGCTCTGGGCTTCTGCAGGCTGTCATGAAGTCAAACACTCTTAAGCAGAAAAATCTTAGTTCCGACGGGTGGCGAGAAACAGACATTTCTTTGCCCCCTGCGGCGACTGGGTCATAAGCTCAAACTCCCAATCGAATGCTGATCATCAATGCCGATGATTTTGGCCGCTCGCCAGCTGAGACGGAGGCAGCTCTACAATGTTATAAGGCGGGAAGGATTAGGTCAGTCAGCGCCATGGTTTTCATGTCGGATTCCGAGCGCGCGGCTGAGCTGGCCAGCGCGAACGGGTTAGATGTCGGACTTCACCTCAATTTTACCGAGCCTTTTACCGACGGCAGTTGCCCGGAAAACCTGAGACATTGCCAGGACCGAATCATCAGCTTTCTGAGGCGAAACAAGTACGCGCAGATCGTCTACAACCCGTGGTTGCGAAGGGAATTTGCTTATTCCTACAGCGCACAAGCAACAGAATTCGAGCGTTTGTTTGGGAAAACGCCCTCACACATTGACGGGCATCATCACATGCATCTGTGCGCAAACCTGCTTTTTAGCAACCTCATTCAATCCGGAATGAGAATACGCCGAAATTTTTCCTTCTGGCCTGACGAAAAGGGTCGCATAAACCGGGCGTACCGAGCTTTGATCGATCGTCGGCTGCAACGCAGATACCGTCTTCCGGATTATTTCTTTGATCTAACGCAGACTATTCAACAGAAAAAGATGGATCGAGTGCTGGCCTTGGCGAAGTCCAGCAATGTCGAAGTGATGACGCATCCGATCCTTCAGATCGAATCGGACTATCTCATGAGCGACCAATTCCAGGCGATCCTCGCGCGCCTCGAGATCGGCAGCTACGCATTGGTCTGACTCAAATCGCCTGATCGGTAACTTTCTCATAGGCACAGAGCGAACCTAGCCGTGGATAGAAAGGCCTTAATTCCCTCTCTGTTATGAGCTTCATTGAACCGAGGATCGCAAGCGTTATTGGCTTATCGCCGTCAGTGGCGTTGCTGGCCACGATCGTGTTCGTTGTCTTCCTCTTCCGGCGGGACTTCCGGGAACGGCCCAATGTAACTGGTGCACTTTGGCTGCCGGTTGTTTGGGTGCTGCTAATGGGGTCGAGGTCTGCGGCCCAGTGGCTCGAGGTGTTAGGTTTCAAAACTCTCGGTTCAACAGAGGAAGGAACTCCGCTCGACGCCGGGGTCTACTCCGCGCTGATCATAGCCGGTCTTTACGTTCTTAGTAAAAGGCAGGTCAATCTCTCAGAGGTCCTCCGCAATAATGGATGGCTCGTGGCATTTCTTCTCTACTGCCTTATTGCTATAACTTGGTCGGACTATCCCTTTGTCGCTTTCAAGCATTGGATCAAGGTACTCGGTCATCCCGTTATGGCACTCGTTCTGTTCACCGAACCAGACCCGGCAGAAGCGCTGGCAAGATTGATGAAAAGAAGTGCCTATGTGCTAGTTCCTTTCTCCATTTTGTTCATTAAATACTATCCTGAATGGGGACGGGAATTCGACCAATGGACCGGTCTCCCTGCGAATAATGGCATTACCCAAGGTAAAAATGGACTCGGTCGCGATTGCCTGGTTTTGGGGTTCTTCTTTGTCTGGAATTTCCTGCAAACCTATCCAGCGGCAAAAAGCAGGGCTCGGCGCGATGAGCTTCGTTTGGATGTGGTTTTCCTGGTGATGATTTCCTGGCTTCTTTGGCAAGCGCACAGTGCAACGTCTTTTTTGTCCTTGCTGACCGGAATACTGGTGATGATGCTGCTTGGTTTGGGGTCTGTGAACAAAAGGTTAGTCGGCACGTATGCGCTACTCGCCATCATCGCGTTAGTGGCAGCGGAACTCACGTTCGGAATTTCTGGACGCGTGGTGGACCTCAGCGGTCATGAGTCCACGATGACAGGCAGAAGCCAGCTCTGGGGTGAGTTATTAGCGATGGATACCAATCCAGTCTTTGGCGTCGGTTTTGAGAGTTTTTGGATGGGAGACCGGCTCAAAACGTTGTGGGAAACGCACTGGTGGCATCCCGATGAGGCGCACAACGGATATCTTGAGATCTATTTGAATCTGGGTCTGATAGGCTTGTTCATGTTAGCAGGGTGGATCATCGCAACCTTCCGCAAAATACATCTCGGACTCTTGACGAATTTCCAATTCGGCCGCTTTCGGATGGGCCTTCTTGTTGCTGTACTACTGTGTAACTGGACTGAGTCTGCGTTCAAAGGCCTTAGTCTGATCTGGTTTGTCTTTTTCATTATTGCTTTGGAGTATCCAGTTTCCGAAGGCGAACCAGTGTTGCAATCCGCCGACACCGCCGACTTAGAAGATGCAAGGGAATTAACCTATTTGCCGGAATGAGATCGCGCCTGGCAACCCCATGTTCGTCGCAACTTAATTCCGCCGGCGATGCTGACTTGTTACATGAGAAGGCCGCACGAATGAGCCATCCTTTAGTGCAGCTCACGGCGGTTATCGCGGCATTGTTGGCTGCTGCCCCCGGCCAGGGGGATGGAGCCATTATTCAGGCAAGAAGCGCGGCGCTCCCAGATGTTAAGTCCGCGATTGCTTCAGCGCACGAAGGTGACACAGTAGCCGTTCCGGCTGGAAGGGCGAGTTGGACCGCCAAGTTGGACGTTACCAAAGGCGTGACGATACAAGGCCAGACCACAATCACCGGCGCGGGCACGGCTACCCCGGTCGTGAACGATGCTACGGTTATCCTCGACAATAACCCGCAGGTCAGCGGTTCTAGCGCTGGTATCATCAAGGCAACGCTTGCGCCGAACCAGGCGTTCAGGCTAACCGGGATCACGTTTGCCGCCGGGGCGCGTGGCACGTATGGGCCTTGGGCGGTGCAAGTGCAAAGCGGCGGCGCAACCCCAAACACGGCTATCCGAATTGATAATTGTCATTTTTCATCGCTTTACCAAGGCTACTATGTCTGGGCGCTCGGCTGGATTTATGGCGTGGCGGATCACAACGTGTTTGATTGTTTGGCTGCGGCTCTGTCGTTTCTGGTGTGGCACGATACCTGGGGGGATAATAGTAACGGGAACGGGTCTTGGGCCGATTTTCCTTACTACGGCACGGAAAAGTTCTGGTTCATTGAGGACAATACCATCCGTGGCTCAGGCACGGTGCAAACCAGCGGCAACATTGACGCCAAGGTTGGAAGTCGTTACGTCGTGCGCCACAACTATTTCCAGAACGCTTCGCCGAACTCACATGGCACCGAGGGCGGAGTCCAGCGTGGCTGCCGTGTGTATGAATCCTACGACAATACCTTTAACTGGACAATGAGCCACAGCGGGTCGCAACTGCGTAGTGGTTCTGCTATCTGGCACGATAACACTTTTCTTGGCACAGAGAACGGCAGCGATTATCTCTCAGTCATGGATGATTACCGCATGATCGGTGCTATTGGCGATGATCTAAGCTATTTCGGTTTAGCAACTGGAAACAATCCGTGGGATTCCAACGATTCACATGGTCTTTATGAGAGCGGGACTATATCGACCAGTCATGCTGGCGGTCTACTGCAGGATTCAAGCAAGCGTTGGACAGTGAATCAGTGGGCGGGATACAGCGTGATGAACACCAATCCTTCTTCGGTAGCGTATCTCCACGGTTCTTACATCATTTCCAACACAGCCACCACCATCACCTACAATTATTACGGCAGCGGTGATCGCGGTGCGCCACTGGTGTTCAATTCTGGTGACAGCTATCGAATTTATCGTGTCTTAATCGCCTTGGATCAACCAGCGCGTGGCAAGGGCGCTGCCACGTGCGCTACGCCCTGTCCGCACCAGTGGCCTAATGAACAGCTTGAGCCGTGCTACTCGTGGAACAACGTTCACGCGCCAACTGGTCACAGCCTCGGATTTAGTAACGGTGGGATTCCCACCGAAGTCTCAGGCCGCGATTTTTTCAATTTAAGGCACGGTTTTCCTCCAGAGAGCACGCCAGGTGCAGTTCTTACAAGCTACGCGGACTCGGTAAATGGCGTTAATTACACCGGACCGTACACCTACCCACACCCGCTAACCAAGTCCTTACCCACATCCACGGCGATGACGCAGAACACTCCGCGCAAACAACGGGGAACAAAGCAAAAGAAGAGCAAAGAGGTGACCAAAAATCTGGCAAAGAAGGTCAAAACAAGCCAGACGAACGAAACGCCTGAAGCCCAGGAAAACCTCTCCGACTGAAATGACTGAACACCATCCTTCCAATCCGGCAGTCAATTCGGAATGCATCGTATCGCGGGATGAGCCGATCCTGGTCACCGGAAGTAGCGGCTTTATCGGCACGAGAATTGTCGAGACGCTTCTGGGATATGGCTTTAATAATATCCGTTGTTTTGTGCGGCCCTCCAGCCAGCTTGGTCGGCTTGAGAATGCGCTCAGGCAGTTCGATGCCAGCAAAGACATTGAGCTAGTTAGAGGCGACCTTCTTTCACTGGAGGACTGTGCGAAGGCGGCTGAGGGTGTTTCGATTATTTACCATCTTGCTGCTGGGTTCGATAAGTCTTTCGCTGCAGCTTTCATGAATTCAGCACTGGCTACTCGCAACCTGCTGGATGCTTTTCTCGAGTATGGGCGGCCCAGGCGCTTTGTGAATGTTAGTTCGTTTGCGGTCTATTCGCCCTTAAGCCTGAAGCGCGGCGCTACTCTTGATGAAACTTGTCCTTTGGAAGACGCCCCTCAGGAGCGCTTTGACGCCTACGGTTTCGGGAAGCTCAAACAGGAGGAAATGGTTAGGGAATATGGCAGTCGATACGACTTGCGTTATGTCATTCTTAGGCCCGGATATGTTTTCGGGCCAGGCAAGCGAGAGCTAAGCGGTCGCGCAGGGATTAACACGTTTGGATTTTTTATCCAGGTCAACGGCTCAAATCTTTTGCCGCTGACCTATGTTGACAACTGTGCGGAGGCGATTGTGCGGGCTGGCTTAAAGCCGGGAATCGATGGTGAAGTTTTTAACATTGTCGACGACGAAATCCTGGCTGGTAGGGACTTTCTCAGGGCATGCAAAAAGGCCATGGTTTTTCGCTCAGCCCGGGTGCCGTATTCGCTTGCATACGGAGCGTGCTTTCTTTGGGAGAAATATTCGACCTGGTCCAAAGGGCAACTGCCGCCTGTGTTTAACCGGCGCCGCTGCTCTGCGGAATGGAAAAGCCAACGCTATTCCAACCAAAAACTGAAAGAGCGCGTAGGTTGGAAACCGCGCGTGCCCATGAAGCAGGCGATGGAACGATTCCTCGAACAATTCGAATCGAACGGCGGATATCGCGGATGTGATAGTTAAAATGATCACGCGTTAAAGCGACCTCTGACTTTCTGTCATCGGCCCTCAGTCCTCCGTCCTGGACCGCTCAACTAGTCAAGGCTCTCAACCATTAGCACTCAACCATCAACCTCGCGCACCCTGCGGGTCGCGCTAATCGGTTGCGGCAAGGTTGCTGATCAGCATGTACACGCCATACGGCGAATACCGGGTTGCAGCATCGTCGCAGTTTGCGATCAGGAACCGCTCATGGCTCGGCAGCTTGCCGAGCGCTTCCACATTGCCGGCGTTTTCTCTGACGCCCAGGAGATGTTGAAGGCGGCGTCGCCGGACGTCGTTCATATCACGACGCCACCGCAAAGCCATTATCCGCTGGCCAAGCAATGCCTCGAGTCCGGCAGCCACGTTTACCTTGAAAAACCATTCACTGTTACGGTCAGCCAGGCAGAGTCGTTGATCGAGCTTGCTAAGGATCGGGGTCTGAAAATAACCGTGGGCCATAATTATCTATTTACGCTGGAAATGCTCGAAATGCGCTGCCTGGTCAGGGAGGGCTTTCTTGGCGGGCGCCCGGTTCACCTTGAAAGTTATTGGTCGTACGACCTGGGAGACACAACGTACGTCGGGCCAATGTTGGGAAATCGCGATCACTGGGTGCGCCAGCTACCGGGCCAATTGTTTCACAATATCATCAGCCACGGAATCGCTAAACTGGCGGAATTCCTTGACAATGACCTAGCGGAGATTGTTGCCACAGCGGATCAAAGCGAACAACTCCGAAGCCTCGGAGTTCAAGACGTCCTGGATGAGCTGCGGGTCATGATCCGGGACAAGAGTGGCACCACCGCATTGTTTTGTTTTTCGACCCAAATTAAAGGCCTTAATCAATTGCGCCTCTATGGTCCGTCAGGCACACTGAGTGCTGATATAATTACCGGGACGCTGGTTCGAAGCGGAACTCGCTCGTACAAAAGTTATCTAACGTATTTCATCCCGCCATTGAAGGCCGCCCGGGAATATTTCAGAAACGCAAGGCTCAACATAACTAACCTCCTCCGCCGCCGGCTCTATCAAGATTTCGGAATGAAAGAGCTAATCGAGCGCTTCTACAACAGCATTCGTAAAGCAGACCCGCCGCCTATTCCGTACCGCGAAATCATCTTAACCGCAAGAATCATGGACGAAATCTTCGCTCAAGTTTACGCCGAGCGTGCTAAGGAGGTGATAGCGCCGGCTGTACGAGAGGAGCTGATCTACCTGAACGCCGAGGCGTGAGACTTTCTTCTACTGCAGTCCCCGAAGTGAAAGCCTCTAAAGAGAAAACCACGTACCCAAGTAGCATTATGACCCTTGAATCACTGAAAGATCGCAAACAAGTAATCATCGATAAGTTTGGGCCTTGGACGGCTTCGAACATCCATTTGGGGGATCATTCTTACACAATTGGTGAACATATCCAGGGCGACGAAATTAAGGTGCGCCGTATCTTACAGATCGTTTCTGACATCGCCACGAAGCCGCTCGAAGCCATTCGCCTTGTCGATCTCGCCTGCCATGAGGGTCAGTATGCGATAGAATTCGCACGTCATGGTGCGAACGCCCTGGGCATAGAAGGTCGAGAGGTTCACATCCAGAAAGCCCTATTCGCCAAAGAGGTCCTCTCATTAAGCAATGTTAATTTTGTTAAAGATGACGTGCGGAACCTGAGCAAGCAGAAGTACGGCTCCTTCGATGTGGTTTTGTGTCTCGGCATCTTGTACCACTTGGATGTGCCCGATGTGTTCACGTTTGTCGAGCGCATAGCCGAGGTATGCGACGACATTGCAGTGATAGATACGAGGATAGCGCCCGGCCCCACTTCATGCTACCTCTTCAATAGAACAAGGTACTGGGGGAACAGCATCAGTGATGGGCATTAAGCCACGGATACACTGCAGACGAAAATCGCGCGCTACTGGGCATCGTTGGACAGCGTAAAAAGCTTTCATCTCAGCCGGACGTCATTATATTGCCTTCTCAGCCGCGTGGGATTTACCTCGGTGTATGAGTGCCATATACCGCCGGAGTGCGATAAACCCATAGACCGCATTACACTCGTGGCGATCAAAGGAAGGCGCCAGCGCGTAATCAACTCTCCACTGATGGAAGAATATCCTGCGACCAATGTGCCTGAAGAGTTCAACGCTCACAAAATCGAGAGATTGTACGGCAGGGTTTATCGAGCCGCCAGATTGTTGCTTCCCGAAAAGGCGAGAGTAGCCATAAAGAGCCACGGTTTCCTTGGGAGACTATTTAGACCATTCAAGCCCAACACCTAATTGCTTCACCTGAGCATAATGAGGTACGTTCTGATCACCCCGGCAAGGAATGAGTCGGCGTTTATTGAAAAAACGCTTGAGTCAATGATCCGTCAGACCGCGCCACCCTTGCGGTGGGTCATTGTTGACGATGGTTCAACAGATAAGACGGCAGAAACTGTCGAGCACTATGCGATTCGTTCACCTTGGATCGAATTGGTGCGGCGCCCACAACATCTTTACCGAAACTTTGCCGGCAAGGTGCGTGCTTTTAACGCCGGGTTGGAGCGTATCCGGTCGGTTGACTTTGACGTAATCGGGAATTTGGACGGCGATCTTTCGTTTGAGCCGGACTACCTCGAGTTTCTGATGCAGAGATTCTCCGAGGATCCCAAGCTCGGTGTCGCTGGCACTCCGTTTACCGAGGATGGTGGTTATGATTCGGCCAGAGACAGCTTTGAAGGTGAGAATCATGTTGCGGGCGGATGCCAGCTTTTCCGGCGCCGTTGTTTTGAGCAAATAGGCGGTTACACCCCAAATCCAGCCGGAGGAGTCGACTGGATTGCGGTTACAACAGCGCGGATGAAAGGATGGAGGACGCGATCCTTCCCTGAAAAGCGCTTTCACCACTACCGGACGCTCGGGACAGCAGAGAGGAGCAGCGTAGCGGCAAGCTTCTCTTACGGCGAAAAGGATTACTATCTGGGCGGTTCGCCCGTCTGGGAGTTATTTCGGGTGATTTATCGAATGACAAAGCAACCGATTGACGGCTTAGGGTTGCTGTCCGGTTATTGCTGGGCTGCCATGCGGCAAATCAAACGGCCAGTTTCGGGAGAATTAATGCGGTTTCATCGTCGGGAACAAATGAAGAAATTGAAGACAATTCTCCGCAGTCTTCTGAGATTCAAAAAGGTCGACAACTTTTCGTTGCTGACGGAACGAAGCTGACGCGCTGATGTGTATGGATAGCATTATCAGTCATCCGTCTCCAGTCATCAGTCCTATCAATAAGAACAGCACGGATGATGTGGCGGGTGTAGTCAAACGCTTCATCGCCTGGCTGGACGCGTACGGTGAAACGTCGTGGGACCATCAGAGCTTTTTTGCCGGCCCGATTGGACGACGGGCTAAAGCGCTTTACTACCGCCATGAGCTTGTTGGCACAGTCGCGGTAGCTCCAATGATTGCCTTCGAGGCCTTCCTGCCGTCCGCGAGACGGTTTTTCCATCACCCGACCAGATTTCCCATCGCCGACGCCCACTACGCTATGGGTTTCGCTTTCCTCTTTGAAGTCACAAACGACGAGACTCATTTGAGAAGGGCCATCCACTTCCTTCAAGAACTAAAGAAAAGCCGGTCGCCAGGATTCGCAGAATATTGCTGGGGTTATCCCTACGATTGGGTCACTCGTAATGGCACCATCAAAAACCAGACTCCGTTGATTACCTCGACTCCTTATGCGTACGAGGCCTTTCTCCAAGTGTGCCAAATCCTCGAGCAGGATTTTGAACTCTCAACTTTCAACTCTCAACTCTCAACGCAAGCGGGCGAATACAAGCAAATCCTCCAGTCGATCGCGCGTCATGCCTTCAAGGACATCAAGGATTTTCCGATCTCGGGAAATGCCAGCAGTTGTTCCTATACACCATTTGACACAGGCGGAGTTATCAATGCCGCAGCTTATCGCTCTTTTCTGCTCACAAGCGCGTCACAAGTTTTCTTAAAGGAAGAGTACTGGTTGACTGCCGAGCGGAACCTGAACTTTGTCCTGCAAAATCAGAATCCCGACGGCTCCTGGTTCTATGCCGTCGATGGGGTGCGCGATTTCGTCGATCATTATCACACCTGCTTCGTTATGAAAGCGCTGGCGAAGATACACGCTCTGACTGGGCACACGGCAACGCTCGATGCACTGCGCAAAGGAGTGAGTTACTACTTGAACAACCTCTTCGATGCGAACGGTCTGCCCAAGCCGTTCTCACGGGCTCCTCGCCTGACAGTTTACAAGCGCGAACTCTACGATTGCGCCGAGTGCGTTAATCTATGCCTGCTCTTGCGCGACCGCTTTCCCGCGTTGGATACGACATTAGAGAAGGTCGTCGCGCATGTTTTGGAAGTATGGGTCAAGCGCGACGGATCATTTCGCTCCCGGAGGCTATACCTGGGTTGGGACAATGTTCCTATGCATCGTTGGGGACAGTCGCAGATGTTTCGAAGCCTTGCCTTGTATCTGCGCGAACTGCGTAAAGCGACAAGTGTGGAGTCTCACGCGCGAAGGGCTGCTGTCCATCAACTCTCAACGTTCAACTCCTAACCTCTTATAGCAGAATGTGCGGCATTGCAGGCCAATTTAATTTCGAGCGACGCGAACCAGTCGAGCGCGAGACGATCGTACGCATGGCGCGTTCCATCGCACATCGCGGACCCGACGATGAGGGCTTCTTCATTGCCGGCCCGGTTGGATTGGGCTTCCGGCGGCTATCTATCATCGACCTCGCAGGCGGCCATCAGCCGATGTCGGACGCTGAAGAAACTGTGTGGGTAATCTTCAACGGCGAGATTTACAACTACAAGGAACTGCGCGCTGAACTTGAAGGACTGGGACATCGTTTTCGGACCCGCTCAGATACCGAGGTGATCATTCACGGCTACAAAGAGTGGGGCACTGATGTCTTCAATCATCTCAATGGAATGTTTGGCCTCGCCATCTGGGATATTCCTAACGAGCGCCTGGTCGTGGCGCGTGACGCGATGGGTATTAAGCTGGTCTATTACCGGCTCGCTCATGGACAGCTTACGTTCGGCTCGGAAATTCGCGCGGTGCTAGCGGCTAATGATGCTGCCCCACAGGTGGATCCCGCCGCAGTCAACCTTTTCCTGCGATTCCGATACACTCCGTCGCCATATACAATCTTTCAAGGCGTACGCAAGCTAGCGCCAGGCACTCTTCTTGTAGCCGAAAAGGGCAAATGCCGGGAAGAGCGCTGGTATAACTTTATTCCTACACCGTTCGCCACTCCGAAAAAGGACGAAGAAGCAGTCGAACAGCTTCTTCACCTCTACAAAGGGTCAGTCCAACGCCATCTGCTGAGCGACGTCCCGGTTGGGATACTGCTCAGCGGCGGGCTCGACTCCGGCTTGCTTCTGGCGTTAATGAACGAATACGGTGGCCCCTGGCCTGCCTATACCATTGGGTACGGTGAATCATATCGCGATGATGAGCTACTCGATGCAGCGGAGACGGCGGCTGCCCTGGGAGCTCGTCACATCACGGTGAAGCTCGACCGAAGCGAATTCGAAAAGTCTCTCGCAGGTATCGTAGAATGCTTGGAGGAACCAATCACAGCTTCTTCCATTGTTCCGATGTATTTTGTTTCGCAACGGGCCCGCCAGGATGTCAAAGTTGCGCTCATCGGCCAGGGCCCAGATGAATTGTTCGGCGGTTATAAGCGGCACCTGGGCGTTCATTATGGCAACTTGTGGCGTGGCTTGCCTGGTGGTCTGCGTTCGATGATTGGCTTCGCCGTTAATGGGCTGCCGCGAAATGAGATGTTAAAGCGCGGTGTCCGTTCACTGAGCGCCGGGGATCGTTTAAAGCGTTATCAAGACGTTTTCTCTTTGGCGCCAACCGAGATGATAGACGGACTTTTCTGTGAGGATATTCTTCCCGAGAGAGACGGCCATGAATTGCTAGAGTACTGGGACGCGCTGCGACCGCAAATGGAGCATACCGATGAGCTCGGCGGTTTTCAGCTTCTCGAGATCCGCTCGTCGTTGCCCGATGAACTGCTCATGTATGCGGACAAGCTGTCCATGGCGCACAGTCTGGAAGTCCGGGTGCCGTACCTTGATCGCACGGTGGTCGAATACGTTCAAAGACTCGGTGCGAATCTGAAAGTTCGCAATGGTACACGCAAATGGTTGCACCGCGGGGTTTGTCGGAGTTACCTGCCGCCGCGTATTCTGAAACGCAAGAAACGCGGTTTCGCCGTGAACGTCGTTGATGACTGGTTCCATTCGTCGTTCAACGGCAAACTTTCCGAACTGCTCCTGGATAAGGCTTCATTGATGTTCGAACTACTCAAACCCGAGCCGGTCCGAAGACTCTTGGAAACTCACCGCTCAGGCCGACAAGATAACCACAAGCTTTTGTTCAGTCTCGTTATGCTGGAACAATGGTTGCGCGGGATTCGCTCGCGTAAATTGCAACAGGATAAGTTGGCTCGCACAGTTCGAGGGGCTCGCAGCCTGGCCGGCGCCCCGGAAAGCAAATGTACTGCGACGGGACTGGACTTCAACGGGGAAAGCCAAGACAAGCTAAAGTGTCCACGCTAACAACAGACGTTGTTTACGACCGGGGCAAAACTATCAGAATCCCTGCTGTACAGATCGAGGACAAGCGTCTGATTATCGAGGGCAGATTTCTGACTGTGGCCCGGCTGAAAGACGAGTGGTACGACGAGCTCGTTGATCCTGAGTTGGCTATAAGCTCTCTGAAAAGGTGCGCGCCCGTACCAGACCTTCTGACGTTTTGGCAGAGGCTACCTGATACACTCCCGATGTACTCCTACTACTATGAGCCTGAAATGCTTTCTGCAATTCCCCTAAAAGACTTCCAACACTGGTGGCACCAACAAATAAAGTCCGACACAAGGAAGAAGACAAAACGCGCGGAGAAAAGGGGGATCGAACTTAAAGTTGTCTCACTCCACGACGCGTTTGTGCGGGGGGTCATGGGAATCTTCAACGAGACCCCAGTGAGACGAGGGAAGCCATTTCGGCACTATGGTAAGAGCTTTGAGACGGTCAAAGAGGGACTTTCAACACGCCTCGCGACTAGCAAATTTATTGCGGCCTATGACCGAGAAGAACTGGTAGGCTTTGTCAAGTTGGACTGTGCGCCGGGACGATTTGCGAATCCTGGGCTGATTATTTCAAGATTGGAAGCCCGCAAGAAGTACGTCAACAATGCTCTTATAGCGAAATCTGTTGAGGTTTGCTGCGAGCTCGGGTTACCCTATTTGACCTACACGAATTGGCGAAGAGGGACTCAAGCAGAGTTTCTTATCCGACACGGCTTTGAGAGAACTTCGGTGCCGAGGTATTGGGTTGCCCTGACTAACAGAGGCAAGATCGCGTTAAAACTCGGACTTCACCGCGATATGCGTACGCGCGTTCCGGATAGGTTCATGACCGCACTTCTAAATTTAAGAGGTGCGTTCTACAACCGGCTGTACCGGGCCCGCCAGATGGATACCGGCGGAGAGCCCAGTTCTAACGGTGAGACGGAAGTTTGATGTACCAGCCTTCACGGTTGGCCGGCGTAGTTCAATGGTAGAATAATTGCATCGTATGCAGCAGATGGAGCGTTCAACTCCTCCCGCCGGCTCTGACTCTCTAAGGAGCTAAATACCTTCGGCCAAATTTTAATTAGCCTTAAGCAATTATCCCAGGAGAGAAATCGCCTGATGAAACCTCCTATATTCATTGTTGGTCCACATCGTAGCGGAAGCACGCTTTGGCATAACATTATTGCGATGTGCCCGGGTTTAATGAGGCTAACGGACCCGAGGTTTCTAAGCGACAAAGCACATAAAGATTTCCGATATTTCCTCCGAACGTCCGTAGGTGATTTATCCTGTGACGAAAATGTAGATAGAATGGTCGAACTGTGTTTTGCCAAAAAGGCAATCCCAGGATTGGAAGGCGTCTTCTGGAGGTTCGTGCGTATAGAAGTAGCTGATGATCCGGAGCTAAAGGGGGAGATTTCTCGCCGAATCAAAGGGTCAGACGGGAATCTTGGTGTGATCGCCAAGACTTTTATTGAGGAAATTACCCGGTTCAGCGGCTGCGATCGCGCTTGTGTGAAATTCCCGGTCGATGTTGGGCATATACCCGAGTTGCTGCAATGGTTTCCGAACTGCAGAATCATTCACATCACTCGCGACCCGAGAGCGGTTGCCATGTCGAAAACCAACGATCCGTCGGGCACGGCGATTAAGGTTTTGCGGCACCCGCGAATGGCCTGGCTTATACGGAAACTAAGCATCTGTTCTGTTATTGCCCAATACCGAACAACGGCACGGGCCCATCGTCGCTTCCGGCATCTTGCCAACTATAGGCTATTTCGCTATGAAGACTTGCTGGCCGAGCCCGAGAAAACGCTGAAGGGCCTCTGCAAATTCATAGACGTAGAATTTAGCGAGGAATTATTGCATCCGGAAAAGGGAATGCATCTCCATCAGCCGTCAAGTCTCACTGGCGAACAGAAGAAGGCGTTTGATCCCAGTGCTGCAGTGCGGTGGCAAGACATGATCTCACCGATCGACAAGTGGCTGATCACAACGTTGACGAAACGGAGCATGAAGATTCTGGATTACGATCCTGATACGCATCCGATTTTTCGAGGTGACCAACGGGCTGAGCGGAGATTGTGCGAAGAAGTTGCATGCTAGATGGTTCGAAAACGCCTGCGTTGCCTCTGTGTTCTCCTTGATCCGACTTCCGTCCGCTGACTTCGGACGTACGCTCTCCATCGATTCAACGATTCAACGATTCAACGATTCAGCTGTTTGACACAGATTGCCTAAAATATGCCCGGCATAGTTGGTATCATTGGCCATCGATCCGCTGACGAGTGCGCTTCCCAGGTGCGATCAATGCTGGCTTCGATGAAACACGAGCCCTCTTACGTCTGTGGAACGCACCTGGTGCCCAAGATGGGAATCTATGCAGGCTGGATTGCGCACGAAGGCTCGCTCGCTGCGAATCAGGTTTTTGTTAACGAGGACGAGGATATCGTGCTCGTTTTTTGCGGCGAATGCTTCATGGACGTTGAAACGGAGAACGGTCTCAGACAGAGAGGGCATCGCTTGGCAAAGGACGAGGGTGGTTGGCTCGTCCACCTTTACGAAGAGCACGGCGATCGCTTTTTTGAGGAGTTGAACGGCGTTTTTAGCGGTCTTCTGATAGATCGAAGACTAAGAAAAGCTTTCCTGTTTAACGACCGGTATGGTGTTGAACGGATCTACTGGCACAGGACCCAAGATTGCTTCTACTTTGCCAGCGAAGCCAAAGCGTTGCTTCGGGTTCTTCCGGAATTGAGAGGATTTGATGAAGAAGGGATAGGGCAGTTCCTTGCGTTCGGGTGCACTTTTGACGGAAAAACGTTATTTCAAAGCATCAGTCTATTACCGGGAGGGTCGCTGTGGTCTTTTGAAAATGGAATTTGCAGTAAGACGAAGTATTTTTCTCCCGAAATGTGGGAGACTCAAAAGACTCTTTCGCCCGAAGCCTTTGAAGCTCAGTTTCAAGAAACATTCAAAAGAGTTTTACCTCGTTACTTCCGATTGAAATCCACCATCGGAATTTCTCTCACCGGCGGTTTGGACAGCCGGATGATCATGGCTTGTCGGCCAGAGATGGGAGACAAGCCTATCTGTTATACATTCTCTGGAAGAGAAGGTAAGACATTTGATGACCGGTTAGCTGCCCGAGTTGCCGCAACGTGTGATTTGGAACACGAAATTGTGCGAATAATGCCGGATTTTTTCTCGAATTTCGGGCATTACACGGATCGAACTGTTTACATTACCGATGGCTGTCTCGGTCCGCTGGGCACTCACGAGATTTATTTGAACGCTCAGGCCCGCTTATTAGCTCCAGTCCGTATAACAGGTGCTTTCGGCGGTGAAATTTTGCGAGGGGTATCCATGTTCAAACCGGTTCGCCTTTCCCCTCGTCTCGTAAACACGGACGTGGGGAGGTCTTTAAAATATCTTGCATATGAGCGGAAGGGTAAAGGTCGGCATCCGGTAACTTTTGCGGCCTTCAGTGAGATACCCGAGAAACGATATGGTACTCCAGCGGCTAGTCGCTCGCAATTAGGTTTTCGAACTCCATACCTGGATAACGAAATCGTGGCACTCGCGTATCGTGTTCCAGCGGGATTAAGGTCATCGACTCGCGCTGCCTGGAGCTTGGTGAAGGCTAATAACGCGAGCTTGAACAAAATTCCGACCGATATGGGAGCTACGGGCAAGAGTTCAACGCTAGCGGCAGTCTTACGGCAACGCTTTTACAGAAGCCTCTTCAAGCTTGATTACCTCTACAGTGAAGGATTACCTCATTGGCTATCACCACTGGATTTTTGGCTTGCGGCCGTCGGTTCCGGTTTCGGAGCGTTGGGCCGATACAAGTTTTTGAATTACCGCGCCTGGTTCAGGGGAGAGCTAGCAGCATATGTAACCGAGTCCATTAAAGACAGCCAGCTCCTCCAGAGCTGGCTCTGGAATGCGCAGTTCCTTGAGAGTGTTGCGGGTGATCACATTTCGGGTCGGGGGAATTACGTGCATGAAATCAATGCAGTAATCACATTGGGAACGGTTGAGAGGCTTCTTTTTCGTGATCTCCCTCGCGGGATCGAGCGGCCTACCATTGCTGCAACGCGGCCACCGGTTGAGATGGTAACGGCGTCGCCGCGATACTAAGAAGTTGAAGGTAACTGCCTGACAAGGATGGCGATCATTTGTCGAGATTATAATCTGTTATTTATAATGACGCCAAGGACAGCGTGTACTGCCGTCGGAGAGCTCCTTTGCGAACACTACGGGGGGCAATTTTTGCCGGCCGAAAATATCTTGGATTCTCGTGGACGCATACTGGTCGAGAAAAAGCACAGTACTCTATCGCAGCTCATCCAGCATAAGGCTCTAACCGCGGAAGAGGCTAAATCACTGCTAAAAATTGCGGCTGTCCGAAATCCGTTCGACAGCCTCGTCTCGCTCTACGTCAAAAAACGCTCCAAGTATCAACCGTTGCTGTCCGATTCTGCCTCGTGGGTGAATCGCAGACCGCGCTACGCTGCGGACATGAAGTACTGCCAGACGCATTCTTTTAACCAGTGGATCTTAAAAGCGTGTTCTAGAAAGGTAATTAAGAGGCTCCTGGGATTTCGAGCATCCTTTTTTAGCGAGTACGTGCAAGGCGTGGATGTCATTCTGCGATATGAACGGATTGAAGAAGATCTGAAAGTGGTGTTCAACGAATCGGGGATCACATGGAAAGCAAGTATTCCGACTGTAAACCGCACCGAAGAAAGAACCGATCGGGATTACAGATCGTATTACTCTCGACTGACAGCCCTTGTAGTAGGCTTTGCGTGCTCTTACGATCTAAAAACGTACGGCTATCAATTTTGAAGCTTAGGAATCATGAATGTATTGATCATTAAGCTCGGCGCTACGGGCGACGTAGTAAGGACCACGCCGATATTGAGCCGCCTGAACGCCGCGGTGACCTGGCTTACCGCAGCGACAAACAGCGTTTTGCTCGATGGCCTGACAGAGAACCTGCGTTGTTTCTCGTGGGAACAACGGGCAAAAGCTCTGGATCGTCATTACGACCTCGCAATCAATTTGGAAGATACGCTCGATTGTGCTCAGTTTCTTGGAACAGTTGGCTGCCACGAAATATTCGGTGCTTACCTCGGCTCCAATAACTCAGTGAAATATACAGAGAGTTCCAGGCCTTGGTTTGATCTTAGCTTGATCAGTTCCTATGGCCGGCAGCGGGCTAACCGACTGAAGCTGCTTAATCGGCAGACATATCAGGAGCTAATCTTTAAGGGTCTGGGCCTGCGGTTTGCGGGTGAACCGTATGTGCTTCCGGAACCGATCGAAACCGGGCTATCAGGCGATGTGGCGATAACAGCTGACGCTGGCCCTATCTGGCCGATGAAGAAATGGGCTTACTACGGGGAATTGAACCGGCGGCTTGAGGATCAAGGCTTGATCCTCAATGTCCTGCCGAAAAGATCATCGCTACTCGAGCATCTGGCTGATGTTCGGAACCACTGCTGCCTGGTCGGCGGTGATAGCTTGCCGATGCATTTCGCGTTGGGGACGGGTACGCGATGCGTGACTCTGTTCACGTGTACCAGCCCCTGGGAAATTTACGATTATGGGATGCAGACAAAGATCGTTTCACCGCTGCTGGAAGAGTTCTTCTACAAGCGTGGTTACGACGAGCGCGCGACGACTGCCATAACCGTTGATGAAGTATTTGAAGCTGTGATGGCGCGGCTCGAAGCGACGCCACCAGTGGCCAGGGTGGCTATTATCCAGTGATAAACGACGCTCAACTCTCGACTGCGAGATCTCAGCTCGATCCGATAGAGTTGGAGAAAAAGGTGCGAGCAGAGCACGCTGAGATTCCGCTCAACGCTCAACGCTCAACGCTCAACTCTCAAACATTAACCCCTCACATCGCCCTGCTGACCGGCGGCGGGGACAAGCCCTACGCGCTTGGAATGGCAGCAGCACTCACATCGGCGGGCATATTAGTGGATTTTATCGGCAGCGACGACCATTGCGTGCCGGAAGTGACCGGCAATTACCGAGTCAATTTTCTTAATTTGCGAGGGGATCAATGTCCGGAAGCAAACGTGGTCGAGAAGGCGGTTAGAGTCTTCAGGTATTACGCGAAGCTGATCCCTTACGCTGCGACTGCCAGGCCGAAACTCTTTCACATTCTTTGGCACAACAAGTTTGAGCTATTCGATCGAACCCTGCTGATGCTTTACTATAAACTGCTCGGCAAACGCCTGGTTTTTACCGCCCATAATGTGAACGCCGGAAAACGGGATGGAAACGATTCCTGGTTAAATCGGATGACCCTCCGGCTGCAGTATCGCTTGCTCGATTACATTTTCGTTCACACCCAAGCGATGAAGAATGAAATGTGCTCGGAGTTTCGGGTTCCGGGAAGCAAGGTGAGCGTCATTCCGTTCGGGATTAACAATACCGTTCCGAATACTAGCCTTTCACGCGGCGAGGCAAGACGCCATTTGGGCCTGGATAACGTCGATAAAGCCATGCTGTTCTTTGGAAATATTGCTCCTTACAAAGGCCTCGAATACCTGGTTGATGCTTTTACAGAAGTTGCGAAGGAAGACGCAAATTATCGGCTGATAATCGTGGGCAGGCCAAAGGGGGACGAGAATTATTGGCGCGGTATCGAGCGCACGGTTTGGTCTAGTGGCGTCAATGATCGCGTAATACGGAAGATTGAATATGTGCCGGATCATGAGACAGAATTGTACTTTAAAGCGGCCGATGTGCTGATACTGCCTTACACACACGTTTTTCAGAGCGGCGTGCTGTTTCTGAGTTATAGCTTCGGGCTGCCGGTTATCGCGTCGGATGCCGGCTCGTTGAAAGACGAAGTTGTTGAAGGCAAAACCGGATTCATACACGAAGCAAGGAATCCGGCTGCACTTGGGCAGGCGATTCGGGCTTATTTCGAGAGCGATCTCTACCGAAATTTGGATCGAAACAGAAAGGTGATCTGGGATTACGCTAACGAACGCTACTCGTGGGCCAGGGTGGCCGCGATAATAACGGTGGTGTATTCACGGCTTCTGACCTCTGGTCGCTGACCTCCGACCTCCGACCTCTAATGACGCCTCTCGTTTCAATTCTCATACCGGCGTATAACGCCGAGCCGTGGATCGCTGATACAATTCGATCGACGCTGCGGCAGACCTGGCCACGAACGGAGATCATCATCGTTGATGATGGCTCACGCGACCGTACCTTCGAGATCGCGCAGCAATTTTCCTCAGATTATGTATTCGTAGTCACCCAAGAAAACCAGGGAGCTGCCGCTGCTAGAAACAGAGCGTTCGAGCTATGCCAGGGAGATTATATCCAGTGGTTGGATGCCGACGACCTTCTTTGGCCGGACAAGATCGCCAAACAGATGGAGGCATCGGATCGCTGCGGCAGCACTCGAATGCTCTTTTCTTCCGCGTGGGCGTACTTCTACTATCGATGGGATCGAGCCAACTTCACTCCCACGTCGCTGTGGTGCGATCTTTCTCCCGTTGAATGGCTCGTACACAAGATGGGGCAGAACCTTCACATGCCGAATTCGACTTGGCTGGTGAGTCGCGAATTGACCCAAGCCGCAGGGTGTTGGGACCGCCGGCTGTCGCTGGACGATGATGGTGAGTATTTTTGCCGGGTCATACTGGCGAGCGATGCGATCCGGTTTGTACCGGAAGCGAAAGTACTCTATCGGATATCAGGTTGCGACAGCCTGAGTAACGTGGGTGAATCACGCAGAAAATTGCAATCCCAGTTTCTATCGATGCGATTTCACGTTGGTTATCTTAGGTCTCTGGAGGATAGTGACAGGGTTCGAGCGGCATGTTTGAAGTACCTGCAAAGACGGTTTATGCGCTTCTACCCGGAAGAGGTCGCCCTCGTTAACCAATTGCAGCAGCTAGCGGCAACCGTTGGAGGGCGATTGGATATACCGCCATTATCTTGGAAATACTTGTGGATGCAGAAACTCTTCGGGTGGACGGTGACCAAGCGTACCCGGCAGCATTATAACCGCTGGAAATCGTCTGCTGCGAGATCTTGGGACAAAGCGCTCTTTTATTTGGGGCGTCAGACCTTGGGCGCTAGGAGTGGAAGTTGTAACAGAAAGTCCCCCTTTAATACTCTCATCCCTTTCAATGAACATTCAAAGTCCTCATAGTCTTGCTAGGGCGAGCGCGCCTAGCGGTTCGGCAGCGTGCTTACTCCACATAAAGGAGGAAGAACGCAATCGAGAGCACTTCAAAACTGATCATCTATTGGCGAACCTCAAGGGGCGCACAATCTCCAGTGGACTTGTTACAACGGCGTCGCAAGGCGCCCAGTTTTTCCTAAACCTGGCGTACATCATGGTAGTCGCCCGGCTGCTCGTGCCACAAGATTTCGGGCTGGTTGCAATGGTTACGACCATCATGGGCTTTCTTCGCATTTTTCAGGATGCCGGGCTTTCGACAGCCACGGTGCAGCGGCAGGAGATCACTCATGTCCAGGTCTCAAATTTGTTCTGGGTTAACGTCGTCGTAGGTGGTGCGATTACGGTGCTGATCGCTGCGTCTGCACCGGCGATCGCGTGGTTCTTTCGCGAACCCCGACTGGTAAGAATTACGCTTGTGCTTTCGCTTACCTTCGTGTTGGCGAGTTCCGCGGTTCAACACATTGCGCTGTTGAACCGGCAGATGCGTTTCAAGGTCATCGCGGTGATCGACATTGTTTCCATGTTTGTCGGCTATCTGATAGGTATCGGCATGGCGGTAAGTGGATATGGCTACTGGGCTCTGGTTGGCACCAGTGTGACCCAGGTGACCATCAAACTTATACTGACGTGGTCGGTCTCGCGGTGGCGGCCTCGATTGCCCTCCCGGGACAGTCAAACGTGGCACCTCCTACGTTTCGGCGCCAATATTACCGCGGGAACCCTCATGTACTCGCTCGCTCGGGGTGCGGACAGCCTTTTGGTTGGCCGGTTTTTTGGTCCCGCTGCGGTCGGCCTGTATTCCAGGGGCTCCATCCTCCTCATACGGCCCATGGAACGATTCCTCACGCCAATCAATGCTGTGTTGGTGCCGGCTTTGTCACGGCTGCAAGGCCAGCACGAGCGGTATCGGCGAAGCTTCCTTCAGGTGTTCGAGGCGATCGCGCTGGTGAGCTTTCTGTTCGCGGGTCTGTTTCTGGCATTGTCCTACCCGATAACACTGGCCGTGCTTGGACCAAAGTGGAACGCAGCCGCTGTGATCTTCGCCGCATTTACCGTGGTAGCGTTATCTTCTCCACTTACGACTGCGTCCACGTGGTTGTTCGCCAGCCAGGGACGTGGGAAAGATTGGGTCCTTACCAGTTCTACCGTCTCGGCTGTTACGCTTTGTTCTTTCCTGGTCGGATTGCCCTTCGGACCCGCTGGCGTGGCGATATCGTATTCGGCGTCGTGCGTCCTAATAGAGCTGCCGTTTATCTATTACATCGCCGGCCGACAAGGTCCGGTGAGCAGGAAAGATCTTTGGACCGGATGCCTGCGGCATCTGCCTGCCTGGGGAGTGGTTTGCGGCACGGTCTGGCTGGCACGCACTTTCGCTCTGGACTTTAGCCCGTGGATACAACTACTGCTGTGCAGCCCGGTAGGGCTGCTGGCTGCAGCTGCATACATCGCAATTTCGACTCCCTCCCGCCGAGTAGCCGCGAACCTGTTCTCCGTTATGCGGGATTTAAAAAATGCACGCGCGGCGTCAGTCGGCTGAAATCTGCAGGCCAGATGCAGTGAGCGGCACATCCGAAGACCCATCAACCGCAATGGCGCATTCTCTGCTGACGCAGGCTGCGCCGCGCCGCGCCTTGTGGGGTCTGTTTGATTGCAAGGAGCGATGGTCGCCTACCTGGCGTGGCTGGCTGATCCTAGCTTTCACCATGGTGGTGGCCGGCGCGCTTTTTTTGAAAGGCATTTATCCGTTTCTTGCAATTACCCATCGCGTCGATGCAGACGTCCTGGTGGTCGAGGGGTGGATACATGAGTACGCCATTAAGGGCGCGGTGGAGGAGTTCAGGCGAAGTTCTTATCAGCGGGTTTTTACCACCGGAGGACCTGTAGAGGGAAGTGGCGGCTACATTAACGATTATCACACGAACGCTAGCATCGGTGCGGATCTCTTGAAAAAATACGGTCTCTCGGATGAATCTTTACAGATGGTCCCGTCGCGAGTCATGGATCGCGACAGGACATACGGTTCAGCTGTTGCGTTGCGGAACTGGTTTCGCGAACACGATTTGCATGTCCGCAGCCTTAACGTGCTAACGGAGAATGTCCACGCACGACGGACCCGCCTTCTCTTCTCGGAAGCACTCGGCCCTGAAATATCGGTAGGTATTATCGCTGTGCCGCACCCCGATTATGATGCGCGCCGTTGGTGGTGGTACAGTCAAGGTGTCAAAGACGTCAGCAGCGAAACGATAGCCTACGTATATGGCCGATTTCTCTTTCAACCTTGGCGCTTGCCACGGGCGCAGAAAGAAGCCGTAGCCCGTGGGCGCGATACCAGACAATGAAAATAGCTATTATCGGCCTCGGCTACGTTGGATTGCCACTGGCGATCCGGTTTGCGCGCTCGTGCGTGAAGGTGCTGGGGATCGATGTCGATCCGCAAAAGGTCGAGCTTCTGAACAACGGGCAGAGCTACATCAAACATATTGAAGCTTCGGCGATCGCAGAGTTAGTTGGCGCCGGGAAGTTTTTGGCCTCGACGGACTTTAGTCTCGTCAAAGAGGTTGAGGCGGTGATTATCTGTGTGCCGACACCGCTTACTAAAAACCGGGAACCGGATATTTCGTTCGTTCTGGAAACGGGGCGGACACTCGGGCCATATCTCTCCAGAGGCACTTTGGTTGTGCTTGAATCGACAACCTACCCAGGAACAACGGATGAGGACTTGCGCGCGATTTTGGAGCAAGCCTCCGGAATGAAAGCAGGTTCGGACTTTCATCTGGCGTTTTCACCGGAACGTGAGGATCCGGCCAATGAACAAAGCAAAGTCAAAAAGATCCCGAAAGTCGTGGGCGGTTACACCCCGGCTTGTCTTGAGAGAGCGACGGCGCTCTATCGGCGCGCGATCGACACGCTTGTCCCGGTTTCATCTTGTCGCGTGGCTGAAGCCACCAAACTTCTCGAGAACATCTTCCGGAGTGTCAATATCGCGTTGGTTAACGAGCTCAAACTGGTTTATGGCGCGATGGGAATTGACATCTGGGAAGTAATCGATGCCGCCAAAACGAAGCCGTTCGGGTTTATGCCGTTCTATCCAGGTCCTGGTCTGGGGGGGCACTGCATCCCGATCGATCCGTTCTATCTCACATGGAAAGCGCGCGAGTATGGCAAACACACGCGCTTTATTGAACTTGCGGGTGAGATAAACACCGCAATGCCAGAACGCGTGGTGCACCGAGTCGCCGATGCGCTGAACGCTCAAAACAAGGCCGTAAAGGGCAGTCGGGTACTGATTTTAGGGCTGGCGTATAAACCAAACGTCGATGACGAGCGCGAGTCGCCCAGTTACGTATTGATGAATTTGTTAGCGAACCGAGGCGCAGAAGTGGCCTATTACGATCCATATGTACCCGTGATCAAGCTAACCCGCGAGCATCCGCAATTCGCTGGCAGAAAATCTGTCGAGTGGGACCGCGCTGCAATAGAAAGCTTCGACTTGGTGCTTATTGCAACCAACCATTCATCCGTCAACTACCACGAGCTTGGTGAGTGGGCGCGATGCATTGTCGACACCCGAAATGCGATGGCTGGGGTGCGGGTCGCGTCGGAGAAAATCTGGAAAGCGTAGGCGCTCATGAGAGAAGCGAGGCTAGCACGAGGCGCCGTTTTCCCCCATATTCACCATTCGGTCTCACACCAGTTTCACAATCTGGCTGGTTGGCTCCTTCTCTACGCTTGGTTTGCGCTGGACTTCCATGAGATCGTTGGGAAAAACTACCCGCATTCTCGGCGATCATTATTGTCTGGCCTTTGGTTCTCGGGGGACATGCTTCGGAGAGCGGTGAAATGAGCGGTCGCTTCGTCCCTACATCGCAAGTCGCGCCGCCGCAAGGGCGCACAGTGATGGTGCGCTCTGGCGGTTCGGTGCACTCGGCCGCATTACGTCGATTTAGCGGGTGGGCTTTGATCCATGGTTCTGGTGAGATTTCGATGCCAAATCCTCCGGAGGAATGGTGGCTGGATGACGCTTTGGCGAATGAAATGGGGTTGAACATCGACGCAACTGAGGCTGAACGGGCAAACGCTGATAAGTTTATGCTTACTTCCGGTCCAGGAACACGGGAAAAATACCCGCTCTGATCTGGCGCGCCTCGCCTCCGCTCGTGCAGCGGACGAGGGGTTTGTGCGTTAGGCATACCGTACATGTAGCTGGTCATGAGAGTCCTGCACTGGATGCCAAAAATAGATTTCGCTTTTGCGCCGCCGGCTACGCTAGCAACAAGGTTTTACACAGTTCTTCACAGCGCCTCTCCTAAGAACTTCCCACTTATTCGCCATAAATACCTAAGGCAAAAGACCTAAGAAAAGTGTTGACACGTCCTTTTCATCCTAATACAAGCGGTCCTTATGAAAAGGACCCCCCAACTTTTGGTCGCCCTATTTTTGGGCGTTTGTTTCGCTTCGCATTGCGAGGCGACGGTTTGGTATTCAGATGGCACGACTGCGAACATCCAGGCCATTAATGATAACTCCGCGCAGGATGGCGACACGATAATGCTGCCTGCAGGTACATTTAGCTGGGGAACTGTGCTCAACGTTACCAAGGGCGTGACGATACAAGGGCAGACGACGATCACCGGCGCGGGCACAGCCAGTCCGACCGTGAACGATGCTACGGTTATCCTCGATAATAACCCGCAGATCAGCGGGCCCAGCTCCGGTATAATCAAAGCCACGGTTGCGGCGAACAAGGCATTCAGGCTAACCGGAGTCACATTTGCTGCCGGGGCGCGTAATACGTATGGACCTTGGGCGGTGCAAGTGCAAAGCGGCGGCGCAACCCCAAACACAGCGATCCGAATTGATAATTGCCATTTTTCGTCGCTTTACCAAGGTTATTACGTCTGGGCGCTCGGCTGGATTTATGGCGTGGCGGATCACAACGTGTTTGATTGTTTGGCTGCGGCTCTCTCTTTCCTGGTCTGGCACGATGCCTGGGGTAACGATAATTATGACACAGGGAATGGATCCTGGGCCGAGTTCCCTTACTACGGCACGGAAAAGTTCTGGTTCATTGAGGACAATACCATCCGTGGCTCGGGCACGGTGCAAACCAGCGGCAACATCGATGTGAAGAACGGTGGCCGTTATGTCGCGCGACACAATTATTTCCAGAACGCTTCGCCAAATTCGCATGGCACCGAGGGCGGGCCGCAGCGTGGCATGCGCGCCAGAGAAGTTTACGATAACACGTTCAACTGGACCATTGCCCACAGCGGCACGTTGCTGCGCAGCGGTTCTGATCTGTGGCATGATAACACTTGGACCGGAACCGAGAACGGCAACGATTACCTCGCCGTTATGGACGATTACCGCTTAGACGGCGCCATCGGTGACGACCTGACGTTCTGGGGAATAGCTAACGGAAACAACCCGTGGGACGCGAACGATCCGGACGGCCTCTACGAGTCTGGGACAGCTACCGGCGGCAGTATTGGGACCAATACAGCAACCGTGTCTGATTCATCGAAGAACTGGACCCCTAATCAGTGGGCGGGATACAGCGTCACTAACACCACTCCTAACGCGGCCTGTTTTAATCACGGTTCTTACATCATTTCCAATACAGGCACTGCTATCACGTATTTCTACTATAGCAGCGGCGATCGCGGCGCGCCGCTGGTGCTCAACACAGGAGACACTTATCAAATTTATCGATTCCTGGTCGCCGTAGACCAACCAGGCCGCGGCAAGGACGATTTAACTTGTGCCACTGCCTGTCTCCACCAGTGGCCTAATCAACAGCTTGAGCCATGCTACGCGTGGAACAATATGCACGCGCCCACGGGGCACAGCCTGGGATTCAGCGACGGCGGGACTACCACCGAACTGTTGAACCGAGATTTCTTTAACCTGGGGCTTGGTTTTCCTCCAGACAGCGCGCCACAAAGTGTTCAAACAGCTTACGCGGCATCGATTAACGGACTGGATTATCGCGGCGAATTCACTTACCCGCACCCATTGGTAAGCGGCGATCCTCCTCCATCACAGACGCCAACTCCAACGCCCGCTCCGACATCCACCCCAACGCCAACGCCTACTGCGACGCCGACGGCAACGGCTACGCCAACTCCAACGCCCACAGCCACTCCTTCTCCCACGGCTACCCCGACCCCCTGTCTAGGAACCGCTCCGAACTTTGTCGGCGCGAAAATTCTGAACGCGCAGAGCATGTGGCGGAGCGCGGGATTCACAACGAACGTAATCACGAATGGGCCGCCAGGGCAAAAGATCAGGTCGCAGAGCTTGCCGCCTGGCTACCACGGCGCTTGCTCGACAACGATGATCTCCGTCAGCAATTGACTGTAACCGCAGCCGTGTCGGCTGCGACGGGTTCTGCATGTGACGCGCCCGCCTTCACAGAAGCTTTGAAATAACGCGCTCGCGCGTGAAGCGGCTCCGGATTTTTGTTCTCGCCACCACCTGGGGCGGATTGTTTTTTATGCCGCCTCGACCGCACCGCTGCAATAATTTCAACGCATTTGTCTTGCCTGCCAGCAATTGCTTCGAGTACACAAGCCCGCATGACCCAGAGCAGAAAATATGCACGCGAACATCGAGGATTGCCACGTGCTGAGCCGGTTTGTCAAAACATTCGCGGTTTGCAAGTCGTTTTCGGCGTTTGCGCTTTTGTGGTTTCTGCCGCGCTAGCGTGCGGCGGCTGCCAGAGCCCGCTATCGCCTCTGCCAAATCCGCCAGGTCCCAAGACAACGGTGAGACTTTCTCCCGGAGATGCGATCAAGGTTGCCTATGCCGACGAGACGGTCCCGGACCAAACACAGAAAATTCGCAGGGATGGTAAGGTGAGTCTGCCGCTTATCGGCGAAGTCACGGCGGCCGGCAAGAGGCCAATCGATTTTCAACATGAGCTCGTCAGCCGCTACGAAGGTAAACTAGATAATAGCGAAGTGCTGGTCACGTTGGAGAACAGCACGGCAACCGTGACCGTGTCCGGATTTGCCAATAAACCGGGCACGTACTCTTTTGATCGCCCGACGACTGTATACCAGGCGATTATGGAAGCAGGCGGAGTGAGTGACTACGGGAGCCCGAGCAACATACATCTGACTCGCATCGTCAATGGGGCACAGCTCACTGAGAGCATCAACCTTCGGCCGGCCATTCACGGTCAGCCAGTAAGACCAGAATATGTCCAGGATGGGGACGTGATCTACATCGCGCGCAGCTTGTTTTGAGTTGGCGTGCCGGCAGGGCGCGACTTGCAAACATGATTTTGCCATGTCGAATTCACCAGCTCCCTCAACGCGTTGATTCACTCGCTCTCGCGGTTCTATTCGCTGCCTGTTTGATGGCTCCCCTCCAGGCGATGGGTCAAGAGGCGCTGACTTCGCCGTTCGAAGGGGCCGGTGTCAGCTGGCTGCCGGCTATTCCGATTCGGATGACGGCGGGCGTGGACATGGGCTACGACGACAACGCTACCCTGACTCCCAGCGGCAAAGGCTCATTTTTCCTCGGAGAAAACGTTGTGCTCACTTATAATCGACCCGCACAGGCGACGCAGTTTTATTTGCTTGGTATCGGACGCTTTGACCAGTACTTCAATGTTAGCCGGAACGACGTGGACGGGAATGTTACCATGTCGCTGACGCACAACTTCTCTACACGGCTTTCGTTTTACACCAGTGTCTTCGCTGCTTACCAGTCGCAGCCGAACTTCAGGTCGAATGTGGGGCCGGAGAACGTAATTTCCGATCACTTCTACACGACCGATATTTTTTCGCTGACTTATCACTGGTCCACGCGATTTTCCATGATAACAAGCTACACGTTCTACCGCGTTATCTACCCTCAGGCGTCGATCGGAAATTCTCAAGACCAGATCAACAACACCTTTAGCGAGGAGTTTCAATTTAGCCTGACGGGCCGCACTAAACTGATTGGAGAATACCGCTTTGAGACAATCACTTACGATACCGCGCCTCTCGATTCCACCAGTCATTTCATCCTCGCCGGTATCAATCATAATCTAACCGAGCACCTAATCGTTCACGCGCGCGCCGGCGAATCATTTCGCTCTCAAGAAAACGAAGGGAGTACGGCTAGTCCGTACTTTGAAAGTGCGGTTGATTACGTGAGCAGCAACCACTCACTGAGCTGGACGAGCAGCTATGGATTCGAAAACCCCACCGCAGCAGGCGTGACGAGTACCAAGACCTGGCGAACCGGCCTGACTCTCACCTACGATCTGACGTCCCGGATCACCTCGACCACCGGTGTTTATTATCATCACGATGAAAATACAGGTGGAACCGGCTCGACAGGGACCCAGGATTCTTTCGATCTTACCCTCGGCCTCCGTTATACGATCAATAAGCATTTCACACTAAATCTTGACTACAGCCATACTACGCTGGGTTCGCTAGGATCGATACCGGGTTACTCGCGCAATCGTTGCTCCGGCGGAGTGACTTACACGTTCTGAGAATCCAGAAACGTAGTAGCTCCCCAAGGGCGGCGGGATCTCCCGCACAAGGATCTGCACTGTTTTCCGCCGCCGCCTCGGAAAGCCCCTTGGAAATGCCTACGACACGAAACGAAGCTCTCGCCCGCGACATTATCCCCGTGCAAAAAGAGAAGCTCCCGGGACCTGCCTCGCCGGTTCACCGAAATACGTGGCGGCTTTGGAGCGGCGTGTGTTTTGCGATTGCGCTGGTAACACTTTTCGCCCACCCCCTTCTGGCACTGGTAAATTACGCAGCCTCGAGCCAGCTCTTCTCATACATTCTGCTGGTTCCGTTCGTTTCAGCCTACCTGCTCTATTCCCGGCGTGATCAATTACCGAAGAATTATGCTGTAGACGTCTTGCTGACAATCATCGTGCTGGCTGCCGGTCTCGGCGTTCTCATCGCTGGTTACTGGTTGCATTTCGCCAAGCGAACTGCGGGCGATAATGATTACCTTGCGCTGTTGACCTTCTCTTTTCTTTGTTGCCTTGCGGCGGGAGGATTCTTCTTTCTCGGTCGCCAATGGATTCGAGCAGCCGCTTTTCCACTAGGCTTTCTTATCTTCATGGTGCCTATGCCGGACGCAATGGCGGACGCCCTCGAAACGGCATCCAAATATGCCTCGGCCGAAGTAGCCGATCTCCTCTTTCACCTTAGCGGCACGCCGTTTCTGCGGGGAGGCCTTGTTTTTCAACTCCCAAACATCACGATCGAAGTTGCACAGGCATGCAGCGGGATCCGCTCAAGCTGGGTGCTTTTCATCACCAGCATCCTTGCCGCGAACTTATTTTTGAGGACGCCATGGCGACGTCTTGCGCTGGTCGCCTTCGTCATTCCGCTCGCCATTCTACGCAACGGATTTCGCATTCTGGTGATCGGCCTTCTTTGCGTGAAGCTAGGCCCGCAGATGATTAACAGTGTAATCCATCGACGCGGTGGTCCGCTGTTCTTTGTGCTTTCGCTGATTCCATTTTTTCTTGTGTTGTGGTTGCTGCGTAAGGGAGACGCACGGGCGCCGCAATCGAAATAGCGCTGAACCTCAGAAATCTGCAACTCGTCCATGGTGAGCCTTCTTTGCTTCGAGGCTCTCTTTCCTCTCTTTGCACCTTTGGGGAAACTTTGCTCGTGTTTTGCCGTATAGAGCCTTGAGAGGACCAGCCCTCCAGTGTGTTGACAGGCAGGCCTTAGTTTGGGTGTCGCCGCGGCTCGCGCTTGGAGAGTGTCTTTCTTACTGATGGATCAGATTTCGAATTCCTTATCGGTTGCAGCCTCGTCACCTCGCTGGGTCTGCAACGGGATTTATTATGTCGGCTAGGAGCAAGTAGTGAATCTTAACACGATTTTAGCTTTGGCCGCCGCGACCTTCAGTTTTGCTTTCGCCGCGGCCGCTCCGTGGGGGAAGCGGCGCTCACTTGCGACCTGGTGTTTCTCGGTTGGCATGTTGGTTTTCGGGTTGGAAAGTTTATTCGGCGCGATATGCCGCGAGGCGGTGAATCCCGAAAGCGCGGCGTTTTGGGGAACGCTCACCCTTGTAACGAAATCATTCGTGCCAGGCGTCTGGGTTTGCTTTAGCCTTACGTATTCGCGGGGGAGCGCTCGCCCGTTACCAGCGAGGGCTTGGTTTCTTGTCCTCGCGGCGCTCGTAATTCCAATTGGGATGTCCCTGGTTTTCCGGGACCAACTGGTGCCTGCTTCTCCGTACACGGAGTCAGGCGCAGACTGGTGGGTCCGTTCCAATGCAGCGGCCAAAATACTCTATGGGTTTCAGCTCGTTGCCGCGGTCGTGATTCTGATGAACCTGGAAAAAACTTTTCGATCAGCAGTCGGCACAATGCAATGGAGAATCAAATTTCTCGTTATTGGCTTGGGCATTGTGTTCGGAGCCAGAATTTATACTCTCAGTCAGGCCCTGCTTTTTTCCGCGGACGTCCTGGTCCTGAGTGATGTGGACACGGTTGCGCTTCTGATCGGATACGCATTGATTGTGATAGCTTTTGTTCGAAGCGGTTTTGGCGAAATCGATGTTTATCCCTCCCATGCTGTCTTACGCACATCGCTGACATTTGTTTTGGCTGGAGCGTATCTTTTCGTCGTAGGTGTTCTTGCTCAGGTGGTAGCGCGAACCGGGAAAGCGGGCGCGTTCCAGTTCCAAGCGCTGGTCGTGCTCATGGCCTTTGCATTGCTGGCCATGCTGTTGCTCTCGAATCGAATCCGCCAAAAGATCCATCGCATTGTCAGCCGCCATTTTAAAAGACCGCAGTATGATTTCCGGCAGATATGGACGCGGGTGACGCAATCCATGTCCAATGTATTCGATCAGTCCGGGCTATGCGCGGCAGCGCCGAAATTGATCTCTGAGACGTTCAACGTTCTTTCGGTTTCAATCTGGCTGCTTGATGAACAAGACCATCTGACGTTTGCAGCATCCACCTGCAGATCAGAACGAGAGGCCACCGACATGCTTCCAAAGCTGGACCAAAATTTCGCGGGCATTCGCATGTTTACCAAGCCTTTTGATTTGGAAAAGGCCAAAGGCGATTATGCCGAGGCCCTGAGACAAATCAGTTTCAGTCAGTTTCGCACGGGAGGGAACCCGGTTTGTGTGCCGTTATGCGCTGGGAATCACTGTATGGGGGTTCTCATCGTGGCAGATCGCGTCGGCGGCACGCCCTACACGATTGAAGAGTTGGATCTGCTGAAGTGCATGGGCGACCAGATTGCTGTCGGTCTGCTGAACCTTCGGCTCACAGATGAGATCGCGCGGGGAAGACAACTGGAAGCGTTTCAGGCGATGTCTGCGTTCTTCGTACACGACCTAAAAAACGCCGCCTCGACGCTGAGTCTAACGCTTCAAAATCTACCCGTCCATTTTGATGATCCGCTTTTCCGACAAGACGTTTTGCGCGGGATGGGAGAAACGGCAGATCGCATTAATGCAGTCATCAATCGCCTGACTGCTTTAAGGCAGTTCGAGCTCAATCTCGCCGAAGTGGACGTTAATTCGGTCGTTGATGACGCGCTCAAGGCCTTAAATGGCACAGCGAATATAAAGGTGACGAAACAGCTTGTTCTGCAGCCAAAGCTGAGGCTCGATCGCGATCAATTCGGCAGTGTAATCACCAATTTGCTTCTGAATGCCCGCGACGCTGTCGGCCCCAAAGGGGAGATTAGAATTGAGACCACGCAAAACGATAACTGGGCGGTCGTTTCGATCAGCGACAATGGGTGCGGAATGAGCCAGGCGTTCCTGAAGTCGTCACTTTTCCGTCCCTTTCACAGTACAAAGAAGAAAGGACTGGGCATAGGGATGTTTCAATCCAAGATGATTGTCGAAGCGCATCGGGGGCGAATTACAGTCGATAGCGAGCCCGCTGTCGGCACGACTTTCCGAGTGATGTTGCCTCTCAATCACCAGACGGCATGAAAGCGAAATTGCTGATTGTTGATGACGATGAGGCGATCGGCACCCAGATGAAATGGGCGCTGAGCCAGGATTACGATGTGTGCTTCGCGGAAGATCGCAGAGGTGCGCTTGAAGCTTATGAGGCAAATTCGCCCGTAGCGACGCTGCTTGATTTGGGCCTTCCGCCTCGGCCTAACGAGTGCGACGAAGGAATGACAGCGTTATCCGACATACTCGCAATCGATCGCTCGGCCAAGGTGATCGTTGTTTCCGGACAGAGCGAAAAACAAAATGCAATCCAGGCGGTTGGCGCGGGCGCTTACGATTTTTTGTGCAAGCCAGTGGAGATGGACACACTAAAGCTACTCCTTCGCCGGTGTATCCACGTGGTGGACCTCGAGAAAGAATATCGCCAGTTACAACAGAGCCAACGATCGGAAGTATTTGAGGACATGCTCGGCACCAGCCCACAAATGCAGTCAGTCTTTTCTTTTATTCGCAAGGTCGCCGGGACCAATGTTTCGGTGCTCTTGCTGGGCGAGAGCGGCACTGGTAAAGAGATGGCGGCAGCCGCAGTTCACCGCCGCAGCGGGCGCAAGGATGGCCCTTTTGTCGCCATTAACTGCAACGCCATTCCTGAGAATCTGTTGGAAAGCGAACTGTTCGGTCACGAAAAAGGCGCGTTCACCGGGGCGCACATCCAGCGTAAAGGTCTGCTGGAAACAGCCAGTGGCGGCACGCTGTTTCTGGATGAGATTGGCGAGCTTCCTCCAGCCATTCAGGTGAAGCTGCTCCGGTTTCTTCAGGAACAGCGCTTCCAGCGAGTGGGTGGAAGGCAGGAAATCCAAGTCGACACGCGCCTCGTTGCCGCGACCAATGCTGACCTAAAACAATTGGTCGAAAGCGGAAAATTCCGCGAGGATTTATATTTTCGTATTGCCGTTGTTACGCTCCGCCTTCTGCCACTTCGTGAGCGAGGCGAAGACGTCGTATTTTTGGCGCGCGAGTTTCTGCAAAGGTATGGCGCCCAAAGCGGACGCGGAAACGTGGTGTTCGCGCCCGACGCGCTGCGTGCAATGACTCATTATTCCTGGCCAGGCAATGTCCGCGAACTGCAAAACCGAGTAAAACGCGGCGTCATCATGGCGGATGGCTCCCGAGTGGCCGCAAAGGATCTCGAGCTGGATGAACGTGACGGCGTATCGGGTTCGTCTGCAAGGACGCTAAAACAAGCGCGAGAGCAAGTGGAACGCGACATGATCCAGCAAGCGCTGAAGCGACATTCCGGGAAAATTACTGCCGCAGCTGCTGATCTTGGGATCAGCCGGCCGACCCTTTACGAGCTCATGGACAAACTTGGCATTGCCAAAGAGCGGGCAGATGCAGGACATTAAGATCAATATCAGCAAGCAAATGCAAACATCCAAAATCCTCTTCAGAATCGTGACCCTCGCGCTGGCGGCCGCCGTCATGGCCGGCTGCTCCAAGGAAGTCAAAAAGGCCCGTCTTCTTGGCGAAGCGGACCGTTATTTCAAAGCGGGCGACTATGACAAAGCCAAGGTGACTTACCTGAACGTGATCCGGCTCGATCCTCAAAACGCGCTCGCGTTTGAGAGAATCGGAGCAATGTGGCAGGACGATTCAGCGCCCATTCGCGCCGCTGCATTTTTGGTAAGGGCGAGCGAGCTGGACCCGAAGAACGCTGAAAATCGGACACGCTTGGCCCGTTGTTATGTGGCTACGGGACACTTCGACGACGCAAATAAAGAAGCACTCAAGGTCCTCGAGCAGGCCCCGGACGATGGCGATGCCCTTATTGCTTTAACCGAAGCGGCGCGAAACAAAGAAAATGTCGAGGCCGCCGAGGAACAACTCCAGAAGTTCCCTAAAAAGAACGGCGGTGCTTTCCACCTCGCCTCGGCAAATCTATTTTTCACCAAGGGCGATTTGGCTGCGGCGGGCAACGCACTCCAGCAGGCGCTCGCTGCCGATCCCAAGTCATCCGAGGCGCACCTGGCGCTGGCAAATTTGCATCTGTTCCAGAAAGACCTGAAAGAAGCCGGCGAAGAATTCAAGAAAGCGGCAGACCTCGCGCCGGTTCGGTCCATCGAGCGTGTGAAATACGCGGAGTTCAAGTGGCACTCCGGTGACGCCGACGAGGTGAGAAAGGTCGCCACGGAGATGACCAAGCAGGCGCCGGACTATCTCCCAGGCTGGATCTGGCTGGCCGAGGTTGCCTATAAGGACAAGAAATACGACGAGGCCCTTTCGCTCCTTGAAAATGTTTTTGGGCGCGACGCGGACTACCTCGAGGGGTGCAGACTGCAAGGCGATGTGCTTGTAGCAAAGGGCGACTCGAAAAAAGCCGCCGAAGTTTTCGAGCGACTCGATCAGACCTATCCGAACGTGCCCTTGCTCAAATATAAATTGGCACGCGCCTATCTCGCAAACAATAACATGAATCAGGCGACGCTGGCGCTGGACCAGGCCGTCTCAATTAATCCGGATTACGACGATGCCGTTCTGCTGCTCGCCCAGGTCAATCTGGCCACCGGTCATGGCGACAAAGTGATCGAACCGCTGAACCGCTTGCTTCGAAAACGTCCGGATCTAAATAACGCTGCATTGGCGCTGGCTGGCGCTTATGGCTCACTTGAGCGGTTTGACGATGCCGCCGCGGTCCTTGAAAACCAGGCCAAGCTTACGCCGAACGATCCACAGCTCGCGATAGCGCTTGGCCTGACCTATCGCCAGGCCAAGAGAAATGATGAAGCCCGTCAGGCATTTGAAAGGGCTTCACAACTCACCCCGAATAACCCGTTTCCGGTCGATCAGCTCATCGAGCTGGATTTGCTGGACAAGCATTTCGACGCTGCCCGGCAGCGGGTACGGAGTCAGTTCCAAAAAACGCCCAACCCGACGATTGAACATTATTTTGAAGGCAAAATCCTGGCCGCGGAAGGAAAATGGGACTTGGCCGAGGCAGAGCTTCAACGGGCGATCCAACTCGATCCGAATCTTGCCGCCGGCGCATACGATTTGCTGGCCCAGAGTTATCTTGCCAGGAACAAACTGCCGGAGGCAGCCAATCAATTGCAGGCGCTGCTCGCCAAGGATGCAAACAACACGCCAACGCTGATGACCCTGGCGCTCGTTTATGACCGGATGAAGGATTACCCGAAGGCCGGGGATACCTATGAGAAACTGCTCGCTACCCAGCCGAACTTCGTTCCCGCCTTAAACAATCTCGCTTATCTTTACACCGAGCACCTGAACAACCTCGACAAAGCTTACGAGCTGGCCAGTAAAGCCCGTCAGTTGCAGGGGCAGGACGCTTCCGTCGGCGATACTTTTGGCTGGGTTCTCTATAAACGCGGCGATTATCAGCAAGCGCTCCCCATTCTCCAGGAGAGCGCTCAAAAAGCCGCCGATAACCCTGAAGTTCAATTTCACGTCGGCATGGCCGCCTACATGATGGGCCAGACGGACCTTGCCAGGGTCGCCCTTAAAAAAGCCGTTGGCGGCGCCAAAGATTTCCCACACAAGGACGAGAGCAACCGCCGTCTGGCCTTGCTCGAGGGCGCGGGCTTGCCAGTCTCTCAACTCGAAGCCGTGGCCAAAGAGCAGCCTAACGATGTCATCGTCCAAATGCGCTTGGGAGAAGCTTACGAAAAACAAGGCGTAGCAGACAAGGCGGCCGCGGCGCTTGAGCAAGCGTTAAGCGTGAATCCCAAGTTGATCTTCGTCGTAACCAAGCTCGCCCAGCTCTATGCCGGGCCGCTCCAGAACAAGGAGAAAGCGCTCGCGTACGCAAAGAAAGCGCGCGAGCTGGCGCCAGCCGATCCCCAGATCGCCGCCCTTGCGGGAAAAGTGGCGTACGAGAGCGGCAATTTCACCTGGGCTTACAGTCTTTTGCAGGAAGCCGCGCGCCAGCGCCAAAACGATCCCGCCCTTCTGCGCGATCTGGCTTGGACCGCTTATAGCATGGGCAAAGTGAATGAGGCCCGCGACCACATGCAAAAAGCTCTGACGACCGATCCAAACTTTCCCCAAGCTGGTGACGCCAAAAAATTTCTGGCGTTGACAACCATGGACGGGAATCCGAGCGGCCTCGTAGCCGCGGAAGCGGAGGTGCAAACGGAATTGAAATCGAATCCCGAATACGTGCCCGCGCTCATGGCGCATGCCGCGCTGGACATGCAGCGCGGTCAGATCAAACCGGCAACCGAAACCTACAAGGACATCCTGCGCCGGTTCCCCGATTTCGCGCCCGCGCAGAAACGCCTCGCCGCGTTGTACGCTCAGGACTCGGCGACGGTCGCTGCCGCCTATGACCTCGCTACAAAGGCGCGCACGACGCTGCCGGACGACCTTGAGCTGTCCGACCTTCTTGGACGATTGAGTTACGAGAAAAAAGAATACCCGCGCGCCATCCAGTTATTGCGGGAAAGCGCTCGGAAACGGCCGCTCAACGCCGATTCTCTTTTTTATCTGGGAATGTCTCAACTCCAAGCGAGACAAAAGACCGAAGCGCGTGGAGCGCTCAATCAAGCTTTGATCGCCGGTCTTCAGGAGCCGTTCGCGACCGAGGCAAAACGTGCCCTCGCAGATCTCCAGCGTGAGTGAAACCCCATCTTGGGGACGCGCTTCTCGGCGTAAAGCCGATTCGCGCCCTGCCGAATGCCGGAGGTTAGCCCGCTGGCAGAACGCCGGTTTAATTAAACTCCTGTAGCCGCTGCCCTGTAGGCAGCGCCATGCGTGGGTGTTTAGCGCCTGCGTCAATGCTTCGGACAGCGAAGCGGCTACACATCAGAAAACAACGCCAAACGGACGCCCATTTGTCACCCTGCTTTAGGATTGCGCTCACAGGGATCGGCCGCCCCGGATTGTGTGCGGTAGCAGCCATTGAAATCGGCATCTACGGGACCAAATCGTCGAGAGTCCATACGTTTTCTCTTGTCAATCGTAATTGCCTTTGATCGTGGCTGTTATGGCTTTCCGTCGCTCCCAGTGCGGGCCTGTCCGTCGGCTAGCTTTACGACTCTTTCCCTCGTTGTTTACTCCCGCGAATGAGAGATTCCAAAATTTTTAAAAAACGTAAGTCTTTTACAAACAGGATATTAGAACAAAAACACAAATTGAACAACAGGAGCTCCACCGATTTGGCAAGCAGCTTGCTTTCAAGTTAACGCGAATGCAGTCAAACCCTACACCGATCAAAGGAATAAATAACATGAATAAAATCAAATACCTCGCAACAGCGTTGATCGCCATCGCTGGTCTTGGCTTTCAACAAGCCAAAGCCGACACATACAGCTTTGACCTCAACGTTGGCAACAGTGCTATCTCCGGGTTCTCCGGCCCTTATGCCAACGTCAGTATCACGACGGCGGGCCCCAGCGCCACCAGCGCCACCGTCACATTCACGGCCTACTCAGGTTTTCTTATTGGAGATGGCTCGTCCGCTAATGTCAATGTGAACGGGGCTGGGTGGACAATTGGCAACTTTTCATGGACCGGGGGCAACGGATCCACCTCTTTCAGCGATGGTGGAAGCGGTAATGTCGACGGATTTGGAACGTTCAATCAAACAACCAATAACCATGATGGTTTTGCAAGTGCGGTGACTTCTGTAACCTTCACCCTCACCCTTACGAGCGGCAGTTGGGCAAACGCCATGAGCGTCCTGGTCCTCACGACAGGGAACAATGGGGGCTGGCTAGCAGCGGCTCACATCTTTGCTATAGGAAACAGCAGCATCTCAACCGGTTTCGCAGCCGGGAACGGAACCGCCGGGGTTCCTGATGGCGGAGCGACAGTGATGTTGCTGGGCGCTGCGCTCGGTCTGCTCGGTGTAGCACGGCGCTATCTTGCGGGTTAAATGTCGAGTGCTCGCGACCTCGCTTAAAAAAAGTTTAGCTGATAAAGTGGCCGTTCCTCGGGACGGCCACTTTTCTTGTACCCAAGGCACAAAGACAAGAATGTCGAAGCACGAATGACGAAATAACGGCCTAATGACAAAGTAGCAGATCGTCCGCTGCCGTTATTTTTTGGAGTTTCGTCTGCCGATAATCTCTGTGTCCTCTGCGTTTGATTCAGTCGTGTCTCTCGTGTCTTCCCGCGAATCACCCGCCTTCGTAAAGCTCCGGCGCGGCAAGACGCGAATGAATGCGAATTGGAGAGAATTTCCGCTCGATTGTCGCGGAGTTTTCGCAGTGCGACACGTCTCCGTGGCCTTTTGGATGGGACCCTTCCCTGGGATGAAAAGCAATGCTTGCCCCCTCCCATAAAGCAAAGCAAATCCGATCGTCGCACTCCCCTGCACCGCGTGCGACCATTCTAGGTGTTTCTATTTTTCTGATGGCCATTACCTGGCTGGTCTTCGGACAGACGCTGCGCCATCCGTCCATCAACTTCGATGACCAAGGATACGTCTTCCAAAATCCCCAGATCACCGCAGGCTTAACTTCAACCGGTATTCTCTGGGCTTTCACACATTCGCATATGGAGAATTGGCATCCGCTTACCTCGATCTCGCACATGCTGGATTGTCAACTCTTTGGGCTGAATGCAGGGGGACACCACTTTACTAATGTTCTACTGCACATGATCGCTGTGATCCTGCTTTTTTTTGTGTTGTGGGAAATGACAGGCGCGCTCTGGCGCAGCGCGTTTGTAGCTGCGGTGTTTGCTATTCACCCTCTAAGAGTGGAGTCCGTTGCGTGGATTGCAGAACGCAAGGATGTGCTCAGCGGTGTATTTTTCATGCTCACGCTAGGTGCTTATGTCCGTTACGTCCGGAAGCCAGCAAGCATGCGTTATGTGATTGTCGTGTTGGTCTTCGCGCTTGGCCTCATGGCCAAGCCGATGCTCGTAACACTTCCGCTCGTACTCCTCTTGCTCGACTACTGGCCCCTCAACAGAGTTGGAAATCAGACGGCAGAAGTCAGAAATCGCAGAGGAGGGGTCAGCGGTCAGCGGTCAGTGGTTCGTGGTCTGGTAAGGGAAAAGATACCTTTGCTCGTTCTCTCTGCTGGATCTTCTATAATCACACTCTTCGTCCAAAGGAACGCCGCCAGTTTCATCGAGTCTCTACCCCTCTTGTGGCGAATCAGGAACGCGCTTGTGAGCTATGTTGCCTATATCTGGCAAATGATTTGTCCAATCCGCTTGGCACTCGTTTATCCGCATCCCGGATATGGGCTGTCGTTTTGGAAAGTCGCCACAGCCATCGCATTCTTGGCAGGCGTCACGGCAGTTGTGCTGGCTTTCCGCAAAAGGCGTCGATATTTGGTTACCGGGTGGTTCTGGTACGTCGCAATGCTTGTGCCCGTAATCGGAATCGTGCAGGTCGGCGCTCAAGCGCGAGCGGACCGTTACACCTACCTCCCGCAGATCGGCCTTTACCTGATGGCGACTTGGACCATCGCAGATTTGTCTGTGGCGTGGCGCTACCGCCGTCAAATCCTTGCGGCTACCGCCGCAGCAGTAATTGCCGCTCTCGCGTGGTTGGCTTGGATTCAGAACACCTATTGGCGTGACAGCGAAACACTCTGGACTCACACGCTCGCCGTTACCGCACATAACGATGTCGCACATGCGAATCTCGCCGAAGTCCTTCTGAGGGAGGATCGCATCGATGAAGCAATTTCTCATTCCGAAGAAGCATTAAGGATTCACCCCAGCGACGGAAATGCGCACGATACATTGGCCCTCGGTCTCTTCCGAAGGGGGCGTGTGGAGGAGGCAGTTGGGCATTGGAAAGAAACTGTGAAAATCAAGCCACATGACCTGAGTGCCCAGGCCAACCTGGCGTGGGTGCTTGCCACTTCTCCGGATGCGTCATTGCGGGATGGCGCCAGGGCCATTTACTTGGCGAAAAAAGTACTCGAGCGCGCTGGCCCGGCAAATGATGAGAAGGCAATAATCGCTCTTCGAACACTTGCGGCGGGCTACGCAGAGAGCGGCCGATTCCCTGAAGCTATCGCGACAGCTCAACAAGCTTTGCAACTCGCCATGGCTCAAGATAACTTCGCTCTGACAAAAGACCTTCAATCAAACATTGCCAGCTATCGAAGAAACATTCCGCTGCGAGACCCAGAAGCGGTAAATAAGACTCGGTAATCAAAATCGAGCTCAGTCAGCAGAGCGCAGTTTTTGCACGATCATCGTTGCCCGATCAGGAAACAGCAGGCAACGAATTGGATTCAACACAAAGGACCCAGCGGCGGCGCAGCCGCAACCCAATGTTCCTACAGAAGGAAACGAAGTCAAGGAAGGGCTTGTATTCCAACGGAACGCAAATTCAAAACTTCGCTTTCCTCGCGGTCTTCTGTAGACCTTTTTCCGATGCATCCACTTTATGAGAAGGCAGACAAACTCAGCTCCGAAGTCGCAGGACACAGTCTTTGTTGTCTTCGTTATCTTCTGTAAGAAAGCGAGCAGTCGAGGACGAACAAGGAGAACGAGAAACTTGCGCAAGGCTGCGAAAACTTTCACGCATAGCGGCGCAGAGGACGCAGGGGCGGCGCAGCGGCAACCCAAGTCGAGCCCGCGAAGCCACCCGCGTCGGCTCGGCTACGGCGTGCCCGGCGCGAATGAACGCGAATTGGAGAGAATTTCCGCTGGATTTTCGCGGAGCTTTCGGAGTGCGACAGGTCTCCGTGTCGCTTTGGATGGGACCTTCCTTGAGATGAAAAGCAATGCTCGCCCGATCGCGTAAAGCAAAGCAAATCCGATCGTCGCACTCCCCTGCACCGCGTGCGACCATTCTAGGTGTTGTTATTTTTCTGATGGCCATTACCTGGCTGGTCTTCGGACAGACGTTGCGCCATCCGTCCATCAACTTCGATGACCAAGGATACGTCTTCCAAAATCCCCAGATCACCACAGGCTTAACTTCAACCGGTATTCTCTGGGCTTTCACACATTCGTGGATGCAGAACTGGCATCCGCTGACATGGATCTCGCACATGCTGGATTGTCAACTCTTTGGGCTGAATGCAGGGGGACACCACTTTACTAATGTTCTACTGCATATGATCGCCGTGATCCTGCTTTTCCTTGTGTTGCGGGAAATGACAGGCGCGCTCTGGCGCAGCGCGTTTGTGGCTGCGGTCTTTGCAATTCATCCTCTAAGAGTGGAGTCGGTTGCTTGGATTGCAGAACGCAAGGATGTGCTTAGCGGTGTATTTTTCATGCTCACGCTAGGTGCTTATGTTTGTTACGTCCGCAAGCCAGCAAGCATGCGCTACGGGATTGTCGCGTTGGTCTTTGCGCTTGGCCTGATGGCCAAGCCTACGCTCGTAACACTCCCGCTCGTACTCCTCTTGCTCGACTACTGGCCCCTCAACAGAGTTGGAAATCAGCCGTCACAAGTCAGAAGTCGCAGATCAGGGGTCACCCGTCAGCCGCCTTCTCGGAGCTACGGCGAGCCAAGGTGGTCAGTGGTTCGCGGTCTCGTAATGGAAAAGGTTCCTCTGCTCGTTCTCTCTGCCGGGTCTTCCATAATCACGCTGTTCGCCCAAAGGCGCGCCACTGTTTCTGTCGAATCTTTACCACTCTTGTGGCGAATCAAGAACGCGCTTGTGAGCTACGTTGCCTACATCTGGCAGATGGTTTTTCCGATCGACCTGGCACTCGTTTATCCGCATCCCGAGTATCGGCTGGCATTTTGGAAAGTCGCCGCAGCCATCGCATTCTTGGCAGGCGTTACGGCAGTTGTGCTCGCTTTTGGTAAGGGGCATCGATACTTGGTGACCGGGTGGTTCTGGTACATCGGAATGCTTGTGCCCATAATTGGAATCGCGCAGGTCGGAGCTCAGGCGCGGGCGGACCGCTACACCTATCTCCCGCATATCGGCCTTTATCTGATGGCGACCTGGACTGCAGCAGACTTGTCTGTGACGTGGCGCTACCGTCATCAGATCCTTACGACTACAGCCGCAGTAGTAATTGCCGCTCTCGCGTGGTTGGCCTGGGTTCAGAACACCTATTGGCGTGACAGCGAAACACTGTGGAATCACACACTCGCTGTCACCTCTAATAACGATATTGCACACGCGAATCTCGCCGAAGTCCTTCTAAGGGCGGATCGTGTGGACGAAGCAATTTCTCATTCTGAAGAAGCAATCAAAATTCATGCCCGCTACTTCCCTGCGCACGACGCACTCGCAGAAGGTCTCTTACGAAAGGAACGCGTGCACGAGGCAGTCGCGCATTTGAAAGAAAGTTTGAAAATCAACCCAGATGGCATTTACGCCCAAGCCAAACTGGCATGGGTGCTTGCTACTTCTCCAGACGCGTCATTACGGGATGGCGCCAAGGCCGTTGAGTTGGCGAAAAAGATAACCGAGCTCGTTGGCCATGGGAATGATCAGAAGGCAATAATCGCTCTTCGGATACTGGCGGCGGGCTACGCAGAGACCGGCCGATTTTCTGAAGCCCTCGACAAAGCTCAACAAGCCTTCCAACTGGCTGTTGTTCAAGACAATTCGGCGTTGACAAAAGACCTTCAATCAGACATTGCCAGCTATCGAAAAAACCTTCCACTGCGACACCCAGAAGCGGTTAAGTAAGACTCGGTAACCAGAATCGAGCTCAGTCAGCGGAGCGCAGTTTTTGCACGAAGATCGACGGGCATCTTTGCCTGAGTCGGGAAATAGCAGGCAAAGAGCTGAATTCAACGCAGAAGAGGAATGCGGCGCAGCGGCAACCGAAGTGGGATCCGCCAAAACACCCGCCGCCGCTGCACTACTACAGCCCGCGGCAGGCGCCAAAAAACTCGAAAAACAGGGAGGTGCAAAGCGGGCACAGCCGCAACCCAGATTGAGCCCGGGTCGCGGTTTCCCCGACTGGCAACGATTTCAGGCGCTTGGGAAAAGCGCCCTTCCTTGATTCGCGTCAATTAGCGTGATTCGCGGGAAGAAAAAAATTTGCCCAGGCGTCATTCGTCATTCGCCTGCCTCGCCGTGTTACCGTTACGAAGGCGGGTGCTTCGACATTCTTCTGGCATTTTGTGGACGAACCCGGTAAAACGTCGGAATACTTGACGATTTTGGGGACTTGACCGTAAATCGGCGGGAATTCATTCACTGCCTAAGGAGTTGAGACACTGAAACTTATAATTTGATCTGCAGCTTACTTAGTTTATGGCACAAGGCTTGCTTTTTACCAATCACACGTATGCGCATGTACAAGATCTCCCCTACCAAACTGGCCTTATTGTCGGCGGCCTTTTGTGCCCTTACGCTCGCATTCAGCCACAACGCCAGTGCGAATACCGTTCTGGGCTTCTTTCCGGGGGATACACACGTTGTTGGCACCGTGACGCCTGGTTCACCAGCCAGTCCCGCCGACGTAAGAGATTATATTAACTTTATGATTAAGTTGAGTCTTGGCGATTCTGTAAACCATGACTTCGGGGGAGCGGAAGGCATCCAGAAAATCACGCGCACAACGAATATGTTCGCTAACTTGCCTACGGCCTCAGCAACGGGAGCTGTAACCGGTACCGGCATCACCATAGACCTTAACCTCTACGGTAAGTTTACATACCTGTTTGCGAAATACGACGGCCAAAGAGATATTTCTCAAGTTTGGTACATCGGTGGCTTAACTGGGCAAATCACGATTCCTTTGCTTGGGCCCAAAGGGCATGCCCTTTCCGGGTGGATACTCTTTGGCCCAACTGGTGGTTCTGTTCCTGACGGCGGCGCCACTGTAACGTTACTCGGGGTGGCTCTCGGCGCGCTTGGTGTGGTTCGGCGTTACCTAACCGGTTAACCAGAAAAAACGATTTTCAGCAAAGCGTCCCGGTCCTCGCGAAGCTGAGCTGGAAGCAAAGTGGCTGTTCCTGGGGGGTGGCCACTTTGTGTTTTTTAGCGTGTTTTGTCCTTAGGCGGGGAGCACTTTTCCCGTAGGAACTTCTATCTCCAAGGATCGCCCGAGAAAGTCGAGCAGCACTCGAATTCGTTCTTTGGCAGGCAAAAGTTGGGTGACCACCACCTCGAGTCCTTGAAAAGGTCCCTCTACTATGTGGACCGGCTGGCCAATTTTGGGAGACGAATCGATGGTGACGACCTCGTCGGAGCCAGCCTTTGACTGAAGGGCGGCGATGATCTCTTCCTGCAGGGTTGCCAGGCGATCTCCAAATCGGACAATTCCCCGGACTCCGTGCGAGCTTTCGACCGCCCGACGCTGAGTGGAATAGACAAATTTCGCGAACAAATAACCTGGAAACATCGCCTCCACAAACCATACTGGCCCTCTCTGAGTCAGCTTGCGAAAACGTAGCCGCGGCGATAAACACTCGATTCCAAAGTGACGCCGCAGTCCCACCGCCGCCAGGTGCTCTCGCTTGGGCTCAGTCCTCAGGCAGAACCACACAGGATCGTTAGCCAGCGCGAGCAAGGCGGATGACTGCGTCACAGAGCCAACTAACACCAAGGAGCGCTGAGGGGCAAATCGACGCCCGCTACAAAAACGACATTGGCCCGCAAGTGCGGCGGCGGCGGCGCTACGCTCTGGGGTTGGTCGCAGTCGCTTCTTACCCTGAAATTGCAAATCGCGGATTTTCAATATGAGCCGAAGTGGCACCCCAACGATAGAAGCGCATTTCTCCTCACTATTTTTCCAATAGCGGCGCGCGCGAATCGGGGTAATCGCGCTAATGGCCTAACCCAAAGAGTCGCGTTCAAAGGCCGATTCCCGTCGCCGCCTAAACTCGCGGCCCTGGCGCTGCGAGCCACTGACCTTTCAATGCTCGCTGGTGGGCTCTGGCTGCGAGCAGTTCGACGGCGTATTCGTTCGCCTGGTCCCAGTGGGCAGCGAATTCCTCATCCTTCCGCCGGTGATCGTGCCGATGTCATAGTCCCGGGGCCAGATCTGTCGGACTAGTGCAACAGCCGCCCGGGAATTTGCTAAGGCTCCAAATCACCCGCGGAAGTTTAGTCTGCCGGCACGCATTTAGCGGGTACCGCTTAGCGCGTCACGGAGATTTACGAAGTAGCAATCCGTGGTTATGAGACGTTGGCGGTTTTTTCACGGTTTTTTCTACGGTCGGCTAAAATTTTGCTGGAAAACGGTGCAACTCTACACAACACACCGCGAATGCTGAATCGCCAAATACCTAGCGTAGGCAACGCTGTGCAAAGCAGTGAAACAATGCGCAACTCGTTAGGCTTGAATTAGAAATCCGTTGCTCTATCCAGCTGAGCTACGGGCGCAGAACAAGCGAGCAGAATATGTCGCTCTCGAATCAGAAATCCAGCCGCAAAAGACAAAGCGAATCTCGCGCACGATCAAACACGGCACCCGCGTTTTGCTCCGGAACTGACCAAAAATATCCCTTGTAAACAGGACCCGCGGACGCTAAAAGGGCTCTCTCTTATCGCCCCCATGACAAAATCTTTAAGTTCCGTTGTCCCTTTTCGTTCGTCCCAGCTTGGCATAACTGCCATACTTCTCGCGTGCTCACCAGGCTTGGTCAAAGCTGCCGATCGGAAGCAATTGCCTGTAAATCAATATGGCGCGCCAGTGATGGACGCTCAAGGGCGCCACGTTAATTATGATCGCAAAACTCTCGAGCGGATGGCCCGGGTGCAGCGGAATTCGCCAAATCTTCGCTCGAGTCGTGCGCGCGCACACATAGCCGGTGCTACGGCGACACCGCGGCCTCAACCGACTCCGGCGCCGCGTCCCACGCCACGACCGCCACCAATCGTCCAGGCAGCGTTCTGGCAGTACGCCATCTTCGGCTCCGGTATCGGGGCGAGCAATATTGTGATTGGTCCGACAGTACCAAATGGGGCTCCGGAGATCGTCATTGGCGGCAGTTCACAGGGTTATTTCTGGGGCAACGATTTTTGGCATTCCATCCAACACAACCAAACAACGGGCGGCTACGATCAGATTTTCGTTAGTCCAATCTACCCGCCTCGCGAAGGTGAATACTCCGTAACTATTAGCCGAATTGGGCTTGCGCATGTCACGAGTGCGTCGAATTGGCAACTCGTTGTGATGCTGAATGACGGGCTGATCTATCTCTATGACTTTGCGACCAAAACGGAACTCGGCCACTTCGATACGGGAATCGCTGGCTCTTACGGATTGACGGGGCTAAGCCTAACCGATCTCGATGGAGATGGACTTGCGGAGTTGATTGTCACCACACAAGACGACCTATTTGTCTTCAATAGCGCGGGACAGTTACTCTGGCAAGTTACAGGAGCGGGTGGTTATGACGTGGTCGCGGGGCAGATGGACAATGATCCAGCAATCGAGATCGCGACAACCAGTGGTAATGTCGTCGACGCCAGCACGCATACTGTCCAGTGGACATACAACGCCGGTTTCGGTTCTTATCTGAAGCTGGCCCCGTTCCCGGGCGAGAATTATCAGCAGCTCATTGGTGCCAATGCATGGGACATCATTTACTCTTATGATGTTGCCCGCCAGGTCCCGCGGTGGTCGATTCCGAACTTCAACACTGGCGGAATTCAGGTAGCCGATGTTAACAACGACGGTGTCCCTGAGATCATCATCGGGGATGCCCAATGGGGTACGGTGCATGTTCACGATCTCAATACGCAGGCGCTATTGTGGGAAGTAAACAACCCGGAGCAC
>Ga0066709_100000011_pt1 | contig 49447 bp, 43 predicted proteins | sample GraSoiAngelo_158_FD_79665 | JGI IMG/M metagenome (GOLD analysis project Ga0066709, IMG submission 79665) | Grasslands soil microbial communities from the Angelo Coastal Reserve, California, USA - 14_1009_16_30cm | ecosystem: Environmental > Terrestrial > Soil > Grasslands | place: USA...
CCCCCCGGTTCGCGGGGCGTGCGCTCCATGCGAGACACCGCACCCTTGCGCCCCCCCGGTTCGCGGGGCGTGCGCTCCATGCGAGACACCGCACCCTTGCGCCCCGGTTCGCCGAGCGTGCGCTCCACAGTCACGTCTCCTCGCGCAGGGTGAGCTCGCGGATCTTGGCGGCGACGTCGGCGGCGCGGACGAGGGCTTCGCCGATCAGCACCGCGTGGGCGCCGGCGGCCACGACTCGGCGCACGTCGGCGCCCGTGAAGAATCCGCTCTCGCTGACCACGATGGGCCCGGGCGGGATCAGCGGCAAGAGCTCGAGCGTCGTCTCGACGCGCGTCTGGAACGAGGCGAGATCGCGGTTGTTGATCCCGAGGACACGGCTCCCGGCGGCGAGGGCCTGATCCAGCTCGGCGGCGGTGTGACACTCGACGAGCGCAGCGAGCCCGAGCCCCTTCGCGGCGGCGAGCAGCTCGCCGAGCCGCGAGGGGCCGAGGATCGCGACGATCAGCAGCACGGCGTCGGCGCCCGCGGCGCGCGACTCCCAGAGCTGGTACTCGTCGATCGTGAAGTCCTTTCGGAGCAGCGGGACGTCGACCGCGGCGCGCACCGCCTTCAAGTCGCCGAGGCTCCCCTGAAAGTACTTCTCGTCGGTGAGGACCGAGATCGCGTGGGCCCCGTGGGTCGCGTACGCGGTGGCGAGAGTGACCGGGTCCAGATCACGCGCGAGCACGCCGCGCGACGGCGACGCCTTCTTCACCTCGGCGATCAGCCGCGCAGACCCCGGCAGCGGGCGCAGGGCGCTCTCGAAGTCGCGCGCCGGGGGCGCCTCGCTGCACTGCCGCTCGAGCCACGTTCGAGGAGTCGCGGCCCGGCGCCGTGCTACCTCTGCGCGCGTGTTGGCGACGATCTCGTCGAGGACCGACATAGGCCGGCGCCTAGAAGTCGCGCCGGAGCCCCTGCCGTCGCAGCGTGTCCAGCGAGACCGACGCGAGCTGGTCGAGGACGAAGTCGCGGATCGTGCGCGGGGGCGGCAGATCGCGCACGATGCGGCCCGCGCGGACCAGCGGCTTCAGCAACGGCTCCCAGACGCCGCCGTCGGGCGGGCGTTGGCCGGCCGGCAGCACGACGGTCTCGCGCGTCCCGCGGCGCCGATAGACCTCCTTGGCGCCGGACCACTTGCCGCGCTTGGCCATGGGCCGACCCTCGATCTCCATGATGTCGAGGGCGAAGTTGAGCACCGGCGCGTTGGCGATCGCGGTGCCGACACCGTAGCCGTCGGCCACCGGGTTCAGCGTCAGGATCTCGTACTCGTCGACGCCGCCGGAGGCGAGGATCTTCACGTGGTTGAAGCCGCGCAGGTCGAGCTCCCAGCGCACCTCCTCGAGAATGCGGTAGAAGTCGCCGCGGCGCGACGACGGGGTGTCCAGGCGAACCGCGTAGAGGTCCTTGCCGAGGGCCTCGGCGACGCGGATCGCCTCGAACTTCTCGTCCTGCAAGGTGTCGATGAGGGCGACGCGTCGGACCTTGGGGTCGACGACCGCGTCGAACGCCCGGAGCGCCTCCACCGTGTCGCCGATCATGAGGACGAGTGAGTGCGGGATCGTCCCCATAGGGTCGGCGTCGATCAGCTCGGCGGACTTCGTCACCGCGACGCCGTCGCAGCCGCCGATGAAGGCGTTGCGCTCGATCATCGGTGCCAGCGATGGATGCATGCGGCGGGCGCCGAACGAGATGACCTGGCGCTCACCCGCGGCTTTCTTGCACCGAGCCGCCTTCGTGGCGATCCCCGAGGCCTGACAGAGGAGGCCGAGCAGCGCGGTCTCGTACTGCGCCCATTCGACGTACGTGCCCTCGATGCGGAGCACGGGCTGGTACGGCTCGAAGAGCAACCCCTCGTCCATCGCCCACACGTCCACCGGCTGGCCCTCGAGGAGGGCTGCGACTTCCTCGACGCCCGCGAGAACGCCCCACTGCCAGTCTTCGGGGAGGGACTTCAGGTAGACCTCGGCCTTGACCCGCTTGCGGTCACCGCGATGAGTGAGGATCTGAACGGTGCGCGCGAAATACACATCGGAGACCTCGCCGCGCTTGATGTCGGCGTCGGCGGCGGTGTGAAACGGGCGCTTCGGGGCGTTCGGCATAGTCTCTGTGATCCTCGGGTCACTCCGAAGGTGGCGAAAAGTGTGGCAGAAGCGCCACGGCAAGTCAAACTTAGCCCCGCGGCGCTGGTGGGGCGCGGTGTGGGGGGCGCGGGGGCGCCGGTGGCGATCCGTGTGGTCAGGATCGTACTCGCGTAGTCCCGATCATCCTCAGCGCCCGGAATGCAGCCGTCGGATCGCCACCGGCGCCCCCGCGCCCTGCAGACCTTCGCGGGCGCTGCGGCCCACTCGAGGTTTCTCTTGGGAACGCGGTTCAGAGGTTGAGGGACTTCAGGTAGGTGCGGAACTCGTCGGAGAGGTCGGGCCGGGCGAGCGCGAACTCGACGGTCGCCTTGAGGAATCCGAGCTTGTCGCCCGTGTCGTAGCGCCGGCCCTCGAACTCGACGGCGTACATGGAGCGGCGCGCCGCGAGCGTGCGCAGGGCGTCGGTCAGCTGGATCTCCCCGCGAGCATCGGCCCGTGTCCCCGCCAGGATCTCGAAAATCTCGGGCGGCAGGACATACCGTCCGATGATGGCCAGGTCGGACGGCGCGTCCTGGGCTTTGGGCTTCTCGACGAGGTCGAGGATCTCGTGCACGCGCGGTCCGACCGGCCGGGCGGCGATCACCCCGTACTGATGGATGCGCGCGCGCGGAACGCGCTCGACCGCGAGCACCGGCGCCTGGTACCGCTCGCTCACGTCGAGCAGCTGCCGCATGCACGGTGACGGCGCGGCCCCGATGATGTCGTCACCGAGGAACACGGCGAAAGGCTCGTCGCCGACCAGCGAGCGCGCGCACAGGATCGCGTGGCCGAGCCCGAGCGGCTCTCGCTGGCGGACGTAGGAGACCGAGGCGAGCTCGGAGATGGTCTTGATCTGGGCGAGCTCCTCCATCTTTCCCCGGTCGTTGAGGTAGTACTCGAGCTCGAAGGCCGCGTCGAAGTGATCCTCGATCGCGCGCTTGCCGCGCCCGGTCACGATGATGATCTCCGACAGACCCGAGGCGACCGCTTCTTCGACGACGTACTGGATCATCGGCTTGTCGACGAGGGGGAGCATTTCCTTCGGCTGCGCCTTGGTCGCGGGGAGGAACCGCGTCCCGAGCCCGGCGGCGGGAAAGACGCCCTTGCGCACTTTCATGGCCTCATCATACTCCTGGCCCGCCTGCGGCGAAGAAGCACGAACGCCACCAGATAGGTGGTGACGCCTGCGACGCCCCCGACGACCGCCGAGCCGATCAGGAGCGCCGTGGACACGTCCCGGAGCAGGTGGATCACGTTGGTTGCGGAGAGGCTCGACGACGTTCGCAAGAGCTCGGCGACCGCCGCGGCGTCCAGGCCCTGAGGGTCGGGCACCATCAGGCCTCCGATGTGCAGGGCGAGGCCGTACACGAACGGAGCGAACCACGGCAGGTTGAGCCAGGCGCCCGCCACCGTCGCCGCCTTGTTCAGACGGAAGACCGTCGCCACCGCGAGCGACAGGAGCGTCTGCAGACCGTAGAAGGGCGTGCAGCTGATGAAGACCCCGACCGCCAGGCCGAGTGCCAGCCGCGACGGCGGATCGTCGCGCCGGAGCACGGCGCCGAGCTGGGCGGCGAGCGCCCGCGGGCCGAGCCTCATGGCCGCGGTCGCCACCGGCCGACTCCCTCCAGCACCGCGACGATCGCGAGGATGCACGCGGCCTGGATCAGGACGAGCACCGCTTCGTGCGGCGTGGCGTCCTTCAAGAGAATCGCCGAGAGGCCGAGCGTCGAGGCGAGGAAGAAGATCAGGAGCACGCTCTGCTTTCGGGTGAGACCCAGCTGCTCGAACCGGTGGTGGATATGGTCTCGGCCCGTGTAGGCGAGCCATTCCGGCAGCGAGTGCACCTTGCCCGTCACGATGCGGGCGACGCCCACGAAACCGATGTCGAAGAGCGGCACTCCGAGGATCAGCGACGGCGTGAGGAGTGCGATGATCGGGTCCCCCTCGGCCCATTCTCCCATTACCGCCAGACCGGCGAGGGTGAAGCCGATGAACGTGGCGCCGCCGTCCCCGAGAAAGATCTGGGCGCGGCCCGGCCGGAAGTTGTACGGCATGAAGCCGAGGCACGCGCCCACCAGCGCGGCCGACAGGTACATGAGGTAGCGCTGGTCCGTCTGCAGCGCGGCAATGCTGAAGAAGATGCCCGCGATGACGCCGAGGCCGGTGGCGAGCCCGTCCATGCCATCGAGGAACTGGACGGCGTTGGTGACCGTGACGAACCAGAGGATCGTCAGACCGACGTTCAGCCACACGAAGCCGGGCACCCAGTGGGGCGTGACGTTGAGGACGACGCCGTAGGCGATCGCCGCCGCGGCGGCGCCGATGTGGCCCACGAGCTTGAGCGAGGCGGGGAGATCGGTCATGTCGTCCAGGATCCCGATCCCGACGATGAGCGTCGCCCCGACCGCCACCCCCTTGAGCTGCAGGGAGAAGTCGAAGCTCGTGAGCACCGTCACGGCGAACGCGCAGTACACGGCCGCGCCCCCGAGGAGCGGTGTCGCGACCTCGTGCATCTTCCTGGCGCCCGGCATGTCGAGGATGCCCCGCCACAGCGCGATCGCCCGGGCGATCGGCGCGGCGAAGAGCGCGACGGCGAAGGCGAGCATCACCAGATAGAGCCACGGCAGCCGCGCGGCGTGATCCCGGCCCCAGATCGGCACCAGCAGGAGCAGCCCTACCAGCACCAGACGGGCGAGGTGCTGGGCCATCAGTCCTCGAGCGCCTCCGCGAGGGCCGTCGCGACCGAGTCCGCCTCCGCATCGGTCAGGAGCGGGTAGCACGGCAGCGACAGGCACTGCGCCCACAGCTGCTCCGCGTTCGGATAGCCGGAGAGACCGAGCGCCCGGTGAATCGGCCGGAAGACCGGCCGTCGCGCCGTCACGCCTCGGCGCTCGAGATGGGCCAGGACGCGGTCCAGTGGCCGCTCGACCCCGACCACGAAGCGGTGGTACACGTGACGCTCGCCGGCGTCCGCCGGCACGCGACAGCGCCTGACCAGCGCGAGTGCGGCGCGGTATCGAGCGGCGAGCGCGCGGCGCCGCGCGATGAACGCGTCGAGCCGTGTGAGCTGGCCCCGGCCGAGCGCCGCCTGCATGTCGGTCATCTTGTAGTTGAAGCGGGGTGTCAGGTCGGTTCGCTCGTCGTAGTCGCGCGCATCGCGCGCGCGGGCGACGAGGTCGGCGGGCCCGGCGACCGCGCCGCCCTCGCCCGTCGTGAGGAGCTTGGTCGCGTAGAACGAGCACACCGCGAGGCCGCCACCGGCGCCCACTGGACGACCGTCGAGCGTCGCGCCCAGCGTCTGGGCGCAGTCCTCCACGAGCGCGACGCCGAGCCCCTGGAACGGCCGCAGATCGACGGCGCGGCCGAAGGGGTGCACGACGATGACCGCCCGCGTTCGCGTCGTCCGCCGGTGCGCCGTGTCCGTCGCCGACAGCCCGAGCGTGTCCGGATCGGCGTCGCCGAGCACCGGCGTCGCCCCGCAGCGCGTGACCGCGTGGTAGATCGCGTCGCAGGCGTAGGTCGGGATGATGACCTCGTGGCCCGGGCCCACGTCGAGCGTGCGCAGGGCGAGCTCGAGGGCGGCGCTACCGGAGCCGACGGCGGCCGCGGCGGTGACGCCGAGGTACCGCGCCAGCTCGCGCTCGAGCCCCGCCACCTCCGGGCCCTGGGCCAGGTGCCCTCCGCGGACGACGCGCGCGACGCGCTCGGCGTCGTCGTCGCCGATGGTCGGCCGGGAATGGGGGATTATTGTAACGGGTACCTCGAGGTCGGCTCCCTCAGAGATTCAGGAGCAGCCGGACCGACTGGAACGCCTCCGCGTACTTGACCCGGGCTTGAATACCCCGGAAGTTCGCGCACGATCGCGCCAGCTCGAGGATCGACAGATCCTCGATGTTGGTCTTCGTCACCTGCGACCGGTGCGCCTCGAGGCCCGCGAGCTTCGTGTCAAGCACCTCGGCGATGTCCGTGGCGCAGTTCGGGATGAAGTTCACCGTCGACGGCACCTCGTAGAAGAGGAAGTTGGGCACGTAGCGCGTGGCCGACATCGTGCTCTGGGCCAGGTTGCGATGATCCTGGTGGGTGTCGTCGGGCGAGTTGACGAAGATCATCCGCGGCTCGATCTTTCGGATGACCGACTCGATCCGCACGATCAGCTCCCGCGTGAGCGGCACCTCGGTGTCCCGGTAGTCGCCCCAGAAGACCTCGCGCACCCCGAGGATGCGCGCCGCGTCCTTCTGCTCCCGCCGACGCACCTCGGGATCGCCGCCGAGCGCGCCGTCCGAGGCGATGAACATGTAAACGGCGTGGCCCCGCTGCGCATACTTGGCCAGCATGCCGCCGCAGCCGTACTCGATGTCGTCGGGATGCGCGCCGAAGGCGAGAATGTTCACTTAGTCAGGCTCGGGCGAGAGGCGGGACCACGTGCTTCCCCCACAGAGAATGCCGAGGGCCTCATCGCCGTGCATCAATAATAAGTCAAGCGCCGAGAGAAACGGAGCGAATTCCCCGTAATCCTGGGCGTACACGGGGTGCTCGTAACGCTGCGTCTCGACAGCGATCCCGGCGGCCGCGAACCGCGCCCGGTCCAGGTAGAGCTCGCCGTCACGCCCCGCCAGGTAGGTGTCCGCGCCGACGGCGCGGCAGAGCTCCACGAGACGCCCCGTCGCGTCCACCTTGGCCTCGTCCGGGAGGTTCACGTCCGAGGCGAGCCTCGTCGGGGCCGAGACGCCGAGCTTCCGCCCCAGCCATTCGGCGCTGGCGACGGCGAGCGGCGCCAGGCGGTCCCACTCCCGGCTGTAGAAGCTCTGCAGCTCGTCGCGGTGGTGCCGCCACGACGGCGCCGCGCCGTAGGCGTTCTCGATCGCGGCGAAGTGGCGGGCGCGCCAGGGCTGGGTCATGTCGACCGGCACGTCGCGGATGGCCGTGCCGAGACGAGCGCGGACCGGCACGGTAACCCAGCGGGGTCCGTCGCGCGTCTTGATCCGATTACGGTTCTGCCAGCCGTTCTTCTCGTACTGAACGGTGTCGAGGAACACGAAGAGGTCGGCCGCGGCCCACTTGGCGAAGTAACCGAGCCACGGCAGATAGTGCGGCTGATGGATCGCGACTTTCACGCTCGCCCGGCCTTCCACAGACTCGCCTCGCCTGCGGCTGCGGCTCGCCCTACCATTAGGACCGTCTCACGAAGATCGGGTTACTGAGCAGGCGGCCCGGCCCGCGCACGTCGAGTCGATAGAACGCGGGCGCCCCGTCGAAGATCTCGCGGTGGACCGTCCGGATCGGTGACGGCCCCGTCCACGCTCCGACGACGGCCCCGTTGCGCACCAGGGTCACCCGCACGTCACTCGTCGCGCCGCCGGTCGCCTCCACCGCCACCGTGACCTCGAGCGTCGTCGCCTCGCCGGCCCGCAGCGTCTCGCCCGACATCGCCGTGGCGGTCCCGGCGCGCACCGTGAACTCGGTGAGCACGAGCTCGGCTTCGCGCTGGCGCTGCACCGCGTACATCCGGCCACGCTTGAGAGCATCGAGCACCGCGCGCTCCGACCGCTCGCCCACCAGGAACACCGTCCGCACGGTCCCCAGCTCCTTGCCCGCGGTGAATCCGTGGAAACCGGACTCGCCGACGCCCCACGCGGGTCGGCTTCGCTCCCCCGAGGCGAACTGACCGAGCAGGCGGTCCCAGGAGCCGCCAGGCCGCTCGACGTGCGTCGTGTCCTCGTAGATCGCGCCGAAGGCCGTGTAGCGCGCCGTCCTCAGAAGATCATCGGGGTACGGCGACGTGTGCCACGCGACGCGGACCGGGCCGAACCATTGCTCACCCTCGTCGCGCGCCTCGGGGAACGACCACACCGTCGCGCCGCCCAGCCGATCCACGTAGTCGATCAAGTCCTGGTGCGGCGTGAGGCCGAGATCGCTGTAGGGTGGATAGGGATCGACGGTGAAGGGCCACGCGCGCGCGACCGCCAGCAGCCCGACGCCGCTGAGGAGCGCGCCGGCGAGCCAACGTCGTCGGTTGACGACGACGACCACGCGCCCGACCTTCCTGAGTGACCGCCGCTTCCGCGTGAGCAGGTGAGCGCCCGGAATGACGAGGACACACGGCAGGGCGTCGAGCACCGAGGCCCACCCGTAGCCGCCGACCGGGTTTCCGGTGACCGGGAGCGAGCGAAGCGCCGCCGCGTCCTGGACGCCGAAGATCAATAAATTCTTCTGCGTGTTGTAGACGGTCGTGTGGAGCGCGAGGGGCGAGCCGCTCCAGTAGTAGTGCGGAAGCACCTCGACCCCGGGGACGATCAGGACGCGCGGGTTCGTCGCCCGCACCTCCGCCACGCGCGCGAGGTAGCGATCGATCCCCCCATCGAGCACCGAGCGCTCCTCGCGGACCACGCGGGTGAGCGCCCGAAAGGGCGGCAGGCCGTACTCGATGCGCAGGAGATAGTTCTCGGTGAGGAGCAGCGCCCCGATGCCCTGCTTCTCGGCCATGGCGGCGAGCTGCTCGAGAGAAAAGTCTCCCGTGGACAGGTCGGAGTGGAGATGGAGGACCGCGGGCAGCCGGTCGAGGCCTTCGGCCGCGTCGCCGGCCAGAGCCCAGGCGAGCACCGCGAGCAGCGCGGCGACACGACTCACGCGAGCCCCTTTTCGCGGACCAGCGCCGCGTACACCGCGACGAGCTTCTCGTTCGCGACCGACGACGAGAACGCCTCGGCCCTTCCGAGCGCGGCCTCGCCGAGCTTCCGGCGCAGCCCGGGGTCGCGGCCGAGCTCGACGAGCGCCGCAGCGAGCGCCCCGAGGTCGTCGGGCTCGACCAGCCGGCCGCACTCGCCGTCGGTGACGACGGCCGGGATGCCGCCGACGGTGGTCGCGACGACCGGCAGCCCGAGCGCCATCGCCTCGACGAGGACGCGCCCCATGCCCTCGTTCCGGGAGGGCACGGCCACCACGTCCGCCGCCACGAGATGCGACGGCACGTCGATCGTCTCGCCCGTCATCCGTAGCCGGCCGCTCACGCCGAGCGATGCGGCGAGTGCCGCGAGACTCGATCGTTCGGGCCCGTCGCCGACGAGCAGCACCCGCGTCGACGGGATCTGGGCCATGAGGCTCGGAAGGGCCTGCACCAGGAGATCGAAGCCTTTGATCCGGGTGAGGCGTCCGAGACCGACGACGACGAACGCGCCGGTGTCGAGCCCGAGACGCGCGCGGGCCTCGGCCCGGGACGGCGCGGCCGCGCGCAGCTCCGCCGTCGGGACGCCGCTCGGCACCGTCGCGTATTGCTCGGGGCGACCGATCCCGTGCGCCAGGTGCTCCTCGGTGCCGCGGTCGGTCAGCGTGATGATCCGGTCGGTCCATCTCGCCGCCTGCCGCTCGAGCGCCGTGAAGATGGCGGTCCGGCGCGAGCCGTAGTAGCCGTAGAAGATGTGGCCGTGGGGTTGGTGGATCACCGCGGGCACGCGTGCGATCCGTGCGGCCAGGCGGCCGATGAATCCGGCCTTCGAGGTGTGTGTGTGGACGATCGAGGGCTGCAGGCGCCTGATCAATCTGAGAAGCTGTCCCAGCGCCGCCAAATCGGCGAGCGGTACCACCTCCCGCCCGAGGGAGGGGATGTCGACGACCCGGCACTCGCGCCGGCGGGCGTCGGCGAGCGAGGAATCGTCGGACTCGCGGAAGGACGCGGCCACCGTGCAGTCGTACCCGACCCGACCGAGCGCGACGCACGATGCGATGGTGTTCTCGGACGAGCCGCCCAGAGTGAGTCGCGTGATCGCGTGGAGGACGCGCACGTTCACCCCTGCCCCTTCTGCGCGTAGAGCTCCACGGAAGGCCCGACGAGCCAGCGGTCACCCGAGAGGGTGGCCAGGAGCGCCACACAAGCCAGGATCATCGCCCGGCCCCACCGCGGGCTCGAGACCGCCGCCGAGTTGCCGACCTCGAGGACCCTGAACCCGGCGCGCTCGGCGAGGCGGCGGAGCCCGGTGGGCGTGAACGCAAAGTGGTGGACCACTGGATACGCGTCCCAGTCGCGAGACCTGACGAGCGGCCCGAGCGAGGCCAGGAGCCGCACCCACGGACGGTGGAAGCGAGCGTTCGGAACGCGCAGCGCGAGCAGCCCGCCCGTGACGAGCACGCGGTGCGCCTCGCGCAGGATCGTGAGCGGCTCGTGGGCCTGGTCGACGACGTTGATCAGCGTCACGGCGGCGACCGTTTCGTCGCGGAACGGCAGGAGCGCGCCGTCGGCCTGGACGCTCGGCACCTCGCCCTGACGCGCGACGGCACACGCCTGGTGCCCGAGGTCGGTACTGACGGCGGGCCAGCGCCGCCGGCGCGCGAGCGCGGCCAGATGGCCGCCACCGCCGCCAACGTCGAGGAGTCGCAGTCCATTCGCCTTCTCGAGCCCGAGGACGGCGAGTCGCTCGAGCAGCGCACCAAAGAGAACCCTCCGCTCAGAGGTCACGCGCTCGGGCGCGAACCGCAGCGGGTACTCCGTCTGATAGTGGTGCTGAAGCTCCGGCGCGGTCGGCAGCTCGCTCGAGAGCGAGCTCTGGCAGCCGGGACACCGGCGATGCCGCACTCCGCGAAAGATCAGGCCGCTGGGACGTGTCGGCTCTCCACATGCAGGACAGCCGGGAGCCGCGGATCCAGCGCGACTCACAGGCGCGGCCGCGCGCCCCTCGGGCGCGGCCGCGCGCCCCACGTCGGCCACGCGTCTGAGCGTGCGCTCGAGGTCCTCGGTGGCGCGCTCCCACGTGTAGTGCCGCTCGACGTGCTCGCGACACGCGCCTCGCAGGCGCGCGTAGGCGTCCGGATCGCGCTCCTTGGCTGCGAGGAAGCGCTCGAGGTCGTGCGCCATCGCCTCGGGCGTCGTGCCGCGGAAGACGAGCGACGCGCACAACGCTCTGAGGATCTCGGGCGTCGCGCCGACCGGGGTACCGAGGACGGGCGTGCCGCAGGCGAGCGCCTCCACGGTGACCAGCCCGAAGCCCTCGAGCTCGCGGGTCGGAAGGACGAAGACGTCGGCGGCCTGGTAGTAGCGCGGCAGCGCCTCGTCGGGCACGAATCCCAGGAATTTCACGTGCGCCTCGAGCCCGAGGGCCCGGCTCTGTGCCTCCAGAGCGCTGCGAAGCGATCCGGCGCCCCCGATCAGCAGCACCGCGTCCGGCCGCCGCGTCTTCACGATCGCCATCGCGCGGAGCAGGTTGTCGAGGCCCATGCGAGCCTCGAGGTTCCTCACCGTGAGCAAGAGCGATCGGTCGCCCGCGAGCCCGAGCGCGCACCGGACCGCGTCGCGGTCGGCGGCCGGCCTGAACCGCTCGGTCGCCGCCGCGCCGCGGATCTTGACGATGCGCTCGCGCGGCACGGCATAGAGCTTCCAGAGCTGCTCGGCCGAGAAGTCGCTGAGCACGTGGACCAGCCCGGCGCGTCTGAGACACGCCCGCTCGATCGCCCACAGCATCGCGGTGCCGGTCGCTCCCACCAGGCCGGCTCGATGACGGGCGGTCATCCCCCGGCGCGAGCGGTACTCGAGCGGCGCCGGCGAATAGAAGCTGTAGAGGCTCGGCAGGCGCGCCCCGGCCCGCGAGCCGAGTGCTCCGTAGCCGGCGAGCGGTTGATGCACGTGCATCGCGTCCGCCGTCTGCCGGCCGAGCTCCTCCGCCGTCGCGCGGCGCGCCGCGAGAATCGAGCTCGTGATGAAGCGGGCGACCGATCGCCGCTCCACGGGGAACTGGTGGATCCGGACGCGCTCGCGCTCGAGGTGGACGGTCGCGGTGGCGTCGGGATCGGCGCGGCTCACCACCCGGACGTCGTGACCGCGGGCCGCGAGACGACGCGCCTGCTCCCAGAGCATGCGCTCTCCCCCGCCCGCCGGCTGCGACGGCGACACGTCGGAGACCATGAGGACGCGCAGCGGGTCGTTCACGCGCGCGTCACCGGAGCGTCCAGAGGCCGTGCTGGTCGAGGTACTCGCGCATCCAGAGCTCCGCCATCATCAGCGTCCAGAGGCGGTCGGCATGAGTCTGCCGGCCGGTCAGATGCTCCCGCTTCATGCGTTCCACCGCCTCGTGGTCGAAGAGCCCTCGCGCTCGAACGCGGTCGCGCGCCAGCAGATCGTCCAGCGTCGGCCGCAGCTCGCGACGCAGCCAGTCTCCGAGCGGGATCATGAAGCCTTGCTTGCGGTGCGCGAGGACCTCCTCGGGCAGGACGCCCGCGAAGGCGGTCTTCAGGAGCCCCTTCAGGCGGCCGCCGGGCATCTTGGTCTGTGGCGACAGGCGCAGGCTCTCCTCGACGATCCGGTGGTCGCAGAACGGAGCGCGCACCTCGAGCGAGTGGGCCATGCTCATCCGATCGGCCATGGCGAGGAGATCGTCGGGGAGATAGGTCGCGAGATCGACGCGGAACGCGCCGTCCACGGGGTCGCCGTGGTTGCCGGCGGCGAACGCGGCCTGCTGGGACTCGTCGACGGCGGACTCGAGGTGCGCCGACAGCGCCGGCCGGGCCAGCACCGCCAGCTCCGCGGTGCCGAAGAATCGCGTCCAGCCGATGTAGCGATCGGCGGCCGTCGCGTCGGGGTGGGCGGTGAAGCGTCGGGCCCAGTCCGCCCAGTTCCGGCTGGACCCGGAGTCGGGCAGGCGCAGGGCGACCTCGCGCGCCGTGTGGCGAAGCCAGCGCGGGAGCCGTCCGTGCAGCGCCGACATCCGGAGGCCGAGGTAGCGTGGATAGCCGCCGAAGGTCTCGTCGCCGCCGATTCCCGACAGGGCGACCTTGACGTGACGCGCCGTCGCCTGCGCCACGATGTACGTCGGAATGGCGGAGGAGTCGGCGAACGGCTCGTCGGACGCCCGCACGATGGCCGGCAGCAGCGCCTGGACGTCGGGCTCGAGGGTCTCCTCGTGGTGGTCGGTCCCGAACCGCGTCGCGACGAGCCGGGCGTACGGCAGCTCGTCGTACGATGGCGCCGCGCGGCCGAAGCCGACTGAGAAGGTCGCGATGCGGCCCGACGTCACCTCGCGCATGCTGGCGACGACCGCGCTCGAGTCGATGCCACCCGAGAGGAAGACGCCGAGGGGCACGTCGCTCTCCAGCCGCAGTCGCACCGCCTCGCGCAACCACTCCCGCACCGCCGCGGCGCTCTCGGCGGGCCGGAGATGCGGCCGCGCTGGCGCGGTCCCCGGTGGCAGCTGCCAGTAGCGGCTCAGCGTGAGGCCTCCGTCGACGAGCGCCGCCGTGTGGGCCGGCGGGAGCTTTCGGATCGTGTCGAAGATCGAGCGCGCGGCGGGCGTGTAGCCGAACGCGAGGTAGTGGTGGAACGCCGGCCAGTCGAGCCCTCGGGAGACGGCCGGATGGCAGAGGAGCGCCTTGGGCTCCGACGCGAAGAGGAACAGCCGGCCGCGGTGCCAGTAGTAGAGCGGCTTTTTCCCCAGCCGATCGCGGGCGAGAAACAGCCGGCGCTCGGCGTCGTCCCAGATGGCGAAGGCAAACATGCCAGACAGACGCTCGACGCACGCTTCGCCGTACGCGGCGTACGCGTAGAGGATCACCTCGGTGTCGCTCCGCGTCCGGAACCGACGACCGCCGGCCTCCAGCTCGGCGCGCAGCTGGCGGAAGTTGTAGATCTCACCGTTGAAGACGATCCAGTAACGTCCCGTCGCGTCGCTCATGGGCTGCTGGCCGGTGACGAGGTCGATGATGGCCAGACGCGTCATCCCGAGGCCGACGTCCGCCGCGGAGTGGATGCCTGAGTCGTCCGGGCCGCGGTGCTTGAGGAGCCCGAGCATCGCGGGCAGGAGCTCGCGCGCGGTGGGCCCGACGTGGCCGGCAATGCCGCACATCTAGCGCGTCTCCCCGGAGAGGGGGGATCGCCGACGACCGGACGCGACCCGGGGCGACGTTCTCCCGAGCCTCACGAGCGATCTCCGGTCGTTTCACGCAGCAGCGCCAGGACGCGTCCGGTCGTTCGCGCCAGCGTGTAGAGTCCGGCGCGCGCGAGCGCGCGGCGGCGGAGATCGTCGGCGAGCGCCGCGTCGGACAGAACGCGGGCGAGCGTGGCCACGATGTCCGCTTCATGCTCGGCGTCGAACAAGAGCCCGGCGTCGGCCACGACCTCGGGCAGCGCGGCGCGGTTCGACACGGCCACCGGCGCGCCGCACGCCATCGCCTCGAGCACGGTCGAGCCAAAGCCCTCCTCGAGGGAGGGTGTGACGTACACGGCCGCGCCGGCGTAGAGGGCGGGGAGATCCCCGTCGGCGACGCGACCGGGGAAGATCACCCGGTCCTCCACGCCGAGCGCCGCGGCGAGCCGCGCCAGCGCAGGCCGACCATCTCCGTAGCCGCCGGCCAGGACGAGCGCGTGACGACTGCGCAGGGCACCGGGGAGCAGGGCAAAGGCGCGGATCAAGCGCGGGACGTTCTTGTGCGGGTTGAAGTTTCCCACGTAGAGGATGTAAGGCGCCGTGACGCCGTACCTGGTCTTGACCGCGTCCGTCAGCGGCACAGGCTTGAACTCCCGACCCAGGGCGACCGGGATCACGGTCACCTTCGACGGGGGCACACCGAGCTTCACCACTATCGAGCGCTTGGAATACTCCGAGTCGCTGATGATCGCCGTGGCGCGCGCGGCGTACAGGCGCGCCAGCCCCGTGATCGTGGCGTCGTAGACGGGCCGGCGCCGTCCCGGATAGCCGATGAAGTAGAGATCGTGGATCGTCAGCACGACCGGGCACGGCGCGCGCACGGGGCCTTTGTAGTAGGGCGAGAGGAACACCGTGATGTCGTCGCGGGCGAGTGCGCGCGACAGGCTCACCTGGTCCCACCACGGCGTCCAGGGTGCCTGCAGCATCGTGAAGCCGACGCCCGGGAGCGCCTCGTCGAGGCGCGCACCGGCGTCGCCGTAGACGACGCACGACCAGCCCTCGAGCGAGGCGGCGCGGAGCACCTCGAGCAGGTACCGGCCGATGCCGGTGCGCACGCCGGGTCGGAGCTCGCGCCCGTCGACGCCGAGGCGCATCACGTGCGCGCGCCCCGCGGCCGTTGCGCGGACCGCGCGACACGGCCGGCGCCGAGGATCTCCGCGTACACGCGCTCGACGGCGTCGACGTGCGCGCCGAGGCTGAAGGTGGACTCCGCCCTCGCGCGCCCGGCGCCGCCGAGGCGCGCCGCGCGGGCCGGATCGTCGAGCAGGGCGCGCACCGCATCGGCGAGTGGCACCGCCGCGGCGGACGGCACCAGAAGTCCAGTTTCGCCGTCGAGCACGATCTCGGGGATGCCACCGACGGTGGTGGCGACGACGGCCTTGGCCATCGCCATCGCCTCGACCAGCACGCGGCCGAACCCCTCGCTTTCCGAGGGCAGGACGAACACGTCGCAGAGGGCGAGCACGTCGGGGATGTCGTCGCGCCATCCGGCGAAGTGCACGCGCGATGCGAGGCCGAGTCGTCGCGCCTGGGCCCGGAGCTCGCCGTCGAGCTCGCCGTCGCCGACGAGGATCCAGTGCACACCCGGCCGCGCCCGCTCGAGGTGCGCGGCGGCGTCCAGCAGGTGCCGGTAGCCCTTCTCCGCGACGAAGCGCCCGATCGACAGCGCGAGGGGCGCCGACGGCGGAACCCCGAGAGTCGCGCGGAGCGCCCCGGACGGCGGCCGGGGCGTGAACCGCACGAGATCGACGCCGTTGGGGACCAGTCGGATCTTGCGCGGGGCCCAGGTGAAACGGCGCGCGACCGCCCGCGACGTGGCGATCACCCCGGTCGCGAGCGCGCAGAGTGCCAGGTCCACGGCGCCGTCACTCTCGGCGATCCGCACGTGCCAGATCGCGGGGCGTCCGGCCAAACGCCCGGCGAGCCCCCCATAGGCCATGGCGCGCGAGCCGTTGGCGTGGATCAGCACGGCGTCGGTGCTCCGCGCCAGTCGTCCGAGCGCCGTCACGCTCCGGACGGCGCCGAGGCCCGGGCGCCGGAGCGTGGGCAGCGGGACCACGTGGACGGGCAGGCCGAGCTCTCGCCCGCGGGACGCCACGTCACCCTCCTCCGGAACGACCAGAGCCGGGGCCCAGCGGTCGCGAGCGAGCCCACGCAAGAGATCCATCAGGCTGAGCTCGCCACCGCCCACGACACGGCCGTGGTTCGACACGACCAGGATCGACGCCAGGCGCGACGACGGCTCATCCACGCTCGTTGACCACCAGGATCCGCAGCCGGTCGGCCGGAGCGGCGTCGAAGTCGCGGAGCACGTCCAGTCCGGCCGGAGGCGGACCCCAGAGCAGCGGGATCAGGCCCGGTCGATCGAAGAAGAACTCGCGGCTGTCGAGCACGACGAGACGGGCGCCCGCCTGCCGAGCGGCGGCGAGCAGCTCGTCCGGCCCGATGCGCGGCAGGGGGACCCAGCGGCGCTCGCTGTAGAAGGCGACCAGAGGCTTTCGGTCGAGCAGGACCGTGTCACGGGGCTGGGTCTCGGCGACCCAGCGCGCCGCACTCCGGTACAGCGCAGCACCGGCGTCCGGGCGCAGGATCGGCTGAAGCGTCCAGGGCACCAGGACGAGCGCGACCACCAGGCCCAGCACCAGCGACCAGCGCCAGCCGCGCTGCGCGTCGGTGAGGGTGACGGCGACCCACAGCGTCCCGACCGCGGCGAACGGCAGGACGAATGGCAGGACCGGGAGGAAGATCCTCGGCTCGACGTGGAAGGCGAGCGACGCGAAGGGCGGGAGCGTCGCCGCGAGGAGGACCGCGTCGCGCCCGAGCCATCCGGACGTTCGAGCTCGAGCCAGGGCACCGGGCAACACGATGAGGAGCAGGATCCACGGCAGGAGATCCGGCAGGGCGTACTTCTGGAAGAGGAGCGCGTTCTCGACGATCCGCATCGGTAACGGGCTCGGCGCGGTCGCTTGGCCCGTCGCGAGCGACAGGTTGTGGTCGATCTTTCCGCTGAACGTGACGTGGCCCCAGGCGTCGCTGAGGTACCACACGTACGGCGCCGCGACGACGATGAACACGAGGACGGTGGCGCCCAGCCACGGCAGGAGCGCGGCGGCGCGCTCCCGTCCGCTGACGACCCGGAACGACGCGATCGCGATCAGCCCGACGAGATACAGGGCGCCTTCGGGCCGGACGAGATAGGCGAGCCCCAAGCAGAGACCGGCGAGCGCGATCAGCGCGCGCGGGCCGGCCCCCAGCCCTCGCCGCGCGGCCAGGACGCCCGAGACCAGGAGGAACGTATAGGTGGCCTCGCACAGCACCGAGGCCGAGTTCTGAACCAGACGAGGATGAACGGCGATGAACACCGCGGACAGAAGAGCCGCGTGGCGGCCGACGATGCCCCGGGCGAGCGCGAACGCGGGCACGATCACCGCCGCTCCGAAGAGGGCGGAGACCAGACGCCCCGCCATCTCCCAGTCGCCGACGAGCGGCTGGGCGAGCGCGATACAGAGCGGGTAGAGCGGATGGAAAAGCGGGTCGAAGGGCGAGCCGGTCGCCTGGAACTGCCGCGCGATCGCCACGTAGGCGACGCCGTCCGGCTGGATCACGGGGAGAAACTCGGCGACGAGGAGCCGGATCGCGAGCGCGGCGGCGGTAACCGCCAGCGCCAGGATCACGCGCCGCCTCGCGCGAGCGTCTCGTAGAGCCCGGCGGTGGCTTTGGCGCTCTGGGCCCACGACCACGCCGAGCCGGCGAGAGCCTGCGCCGCCTGCGCCATCCGCGCTGCGCTCTCCGGATGGGCCAGCACGTCGCCGAGCGCCGCGGCCAGGCCCCGCGTGTCCCCCGGCTCGACCAGGCGGGCGGTCACGCCGTCGGTCAGGAACTCGCGGAAGCTACCGACGGCGGTGGCGACGACGGGCGTGCCCAGGTCGCAGGCGAGCCTCAATGACCCGCTGTCCGTGATGTCCCGGTAGTTGAAGACCGCGACGTCGGCGGCGGCGAAATACGCCGAGACCTCCTCCGCCGGCACGTAGCGGGGGCGGAAGACCACGGCGCCGTCGACGTCGGCGCGTCGGATCGCCTCGCGATACTCGTCCTCGCGGCCGACTAGGAGGGGCCCCGCGATCACCAGCCAGGCGTCCGCGTGCCGGCGGCGCAGGTCGGCGACCGCGGCGATGACGCCGTGGAGGCCCTTGTAGGGGCGGATCGCGCCGAAGGCGAGCACGATCTTCGCGTGGCTCGGCAGGTCGAGCATGGCGCGGGCGCCGAGACGGTCGGGCCGGCGCTCGCCGTGCAGGAACCCGGCGTCGCCATGATGAATGAGCTCGATCCTGGCACCGGCGGGGAGACGCTGGCGCGCCACGTCCGCCGCCCGCTGCGTGTGGACCACGACCGCGTCGGCGGCACCGAAGCAGCGCCAGAGCGTCCAGTCGTCCCAGCGGATGCGCTCGTGAGTCCGAACGTTGTGGATCGTCATCACCAGGGGTCTGCGACGCCGGATCACGGGCCACAGCAGCGCGTCGAAGCGCGTCGAGAGCAAGCTTTGCACGTGGACGACACCGGGCCGCGAGCGCGCCATCCGGTCACGCAGCGCGCTCACGTTGCCGAGGTACCCGGCGTCGGGGGAAAAGCACCGGTCGACCTCGAAGAGAGACGGCAGGCGCCCGAGCTCCCAATCGCGGTTGGTCAGGAGCGAGACCTCGACACCCGCACCCGCCAGCGCCGCGCACAGGTTCCACGCGTAGTGCGCGATGCCGCCCCAACCGCCGGTCTCGACCATCACGACCTTCATGGCGTGCGCACGACTCCGGACGAGCCGAGCGAGCGCAACAGGCGCGCGCAGGCGGCCTCCTTCGCCCGCAGTCGGGCCGCGCGGTGCCGATCGAGCGGGGGGTACTTGACCACGAGCGCGGCCATCCGCACGAGCGCGCCGGCGATCACCGCGGCGCGGAGGATCGCCGCCGCGGCGCGGCGGTGATGCTTGCGAAAATAGCGCACGTAGCTCAGGTAGTACTCGACCTGCCGCACGGAGGTCTGCAGGGTGCTGGCGCCGTGCCGATGGACCGCGCGGGCGGCCGGACAGAAAGCGACCGAGTGCCCGCGGTCCCGAAGGCGCCGGCAGAGATCCGTCTCCTCGAAGTACATCCGGAATCCCTCGTCGAAGCCGCGGACGGCGTCGAGCGCCTCGGTGCGGATCATCATCACCGACCCGGAGACCGTGTCGACGAGCGCGTCGCGCGTGAGATCCCCGTTTTCGTAATAGAAGCGTTTGACCCACCGATTGCCCGGCGCCAGCGTGTGGAGCCCGACGACCTCGGCGAGCGCCAGCCCGAGCGTCGGAAAGCGCTTGGCCGACGGTTGTGGCGTCCCGTCCGGGTACGCGAGCGCCGGGCCCACCAGACCGCAGGCCCGGTTCACGTCGAGGAAGCGCCGGAGCGTCACGAGGCACTCGGGTTCGAGCACGACGTCCGCGTTCATCGCGCAGACATGCGTCGATCGCTCCGCGTCCGTGGCGCGGTTGATAGCCGCGCCATAGCCGGGATTGTCCGGGTTCTCGAGCACCGTGACCTCCGGGTCGGCGGCCCGCACCGCCGCGACCGTGCCGTCGGCCGAGCCGTTGTCGGCCACGATGACGCGCGCATCGAGCCCGGCGGCCGCCTTGCGGGCCGACGCGACGGCCTGGAGCGTGAGCTCCCGCGTGTTGTAGCTGACGACGACCACCGCGGTGTCCTTCATATCTTTGCCGTCGCGCTCACCGTGGCCCCGTCGTCCGCTCGCTGGTCCAGGCTCGGGCCCCGGCGCGGACCAGGCTCAGACCGAGGAGCTTCGGCGCCTCCCGTTGCCAGGGCACGGTCACGAGGGACGCCGCGAAGCGTCGCCGCGCTTCCGCCCAATCGCCGCGGGCATACGCTTCCTTGCCGAGCCAGTTGTGCGTGTCGGCGATGATGCGCCGACCGACGGACCCCAGCCCTTCCACCGCCGCCGGTCGCGTCCGGTAGAGCTTGTCGAGGACGCGGAACCGGTTCCGGTCCATTCGGGATCGGTCCTCGCTCATGCTCCCGGGCTGGACGCGGTAGCTGACGAGCACGGCGGGGCTGTAGCGGGCCTCGGCGATCAGGGACAGGCGTAACCACAGGTCCCAGTCCTCGAGCGCGGTCAGCCGCTCGTCGAAGCCGCCAGCCGCGTCGAGCGCCGTGCGCCGGACGAGCGGCGCGATCGCCGGAATGAAGTTGCCGTGGATCAGCTCCGGAAAGAGCCAGCCATCGAGCACGCGCGCGCCGTAGCCGAAGCGCTCCGACGCCTTCACGCTGGTCCCCGTCGCCATGGTCTCGATGAGCACATCGCAGTAGGTCCAGCCGACGGCCGGCGCGCGCTCGAGCACCGCGACCTGCTCGGCGAGCTTGGTCGGCATCAGGACGTCGTCGGCGTCGAGGAATGTGACGTAGGTCCCGCGCGAAGCGGCGAGGCCCGCGTTGCGGGCGGCCGCCAGGCCACGATTCGGTTGCCGGATGACGAGGATCCGGCCGTCGTAGCGAGCCAGGACGGCCGGCGTGTCGTCGGTCGAGCCGTCGTCAACCACGACGACCTCGACGGCCCTGAGCGTCTGGGCGAGCGCGCTGTCGAGCGCCTCGCCGACGAACCGCGCGTGGTTGAACGTGGCGATGACGAGGCTCACGCTCACCGGATGACCTCGTAGATGATGTTCTCGCGGTCGCCCCATCGAAACCGCGGATCGCTCGTCCCCTGACGTGGATGAATGCGGACCTCGGCGGGCGGGGGCGTGAGGCCGTTCAGGAGGTGGTCGAGGAAGCGGCCGAGGTCGTAGGTGTGTGTGTAGAAGCCCGGCTCGAACCGTTCGTTCCGCTTGCGCCAGAGCCGCAGCGGCCGGGGCGGCAGGTAGAAGATGATGACGAGCTTGCGACGGGCGCGCTCGTACATGCGCTGCACGGCGGGCGCCCAGTCCGGCAGATGCTCCAGGATGTGCCGGCACAGCACCGCGTCGAACACACCGGGCAGCCCGTCGAGCTCGTAGAGGGAGCCTTCCCGAAACCGGACGGCGTCGGCCGGAAACCGCTCGCGCGCCGCCGCGACGAACTGCGCGGTCACGTCGATGCCGCGGTAGTCGATGTCCGGCCGGCGCTCGCGGAGCAGCTCGAACATCACGCCGGTGCCGCAGCCCACGTCGAGCACGGAGGTCATCCCCTCGAGCAGCGCGACCGCCCTGACGCGGGACGGATGGTCGCGGCCCTCGTGGCCCACGCGGAGGAAATCGCGAACCTGCGCAGGCGTGAAGCGCCGCCACGTCTCTCGGAGCCTCACGGCGTGCCCCTCCGCTCCCACAACCGGCGGAATCCATGTCCGGCGAGCGCGGTCGCCAGACGCAGGAGGGATCCGAGGCGCCGCACGGTGGTGTCACGCTCGAGACACCGTCGGATCACCACCTCCTCGTTGCGGGCGACGACGACGGCGGAGACGGTGGCGCTCACCCCTGAAGCACCGTCCGCCAGTCGGCCATGAACTCGACGCGCCAGGCCGCGCCCCCGATGAGACCGGCGAAGACGACGTACGCCCCCGCCGACACGATCGCGCCGATGAGGAGCGTCGGCAGGTCGTGGATCCAGAGGCCCGCGAGCGTCGCGAGGACCGCCGCGCTCCCGGCGCTCGCCGCCAGCGGCACGCGCACGGCGGGAAGGACGCGCAGAGGCACGAGGCGGCGGAGGCTCAGCGCGGTGTACGACACGCCCGCGCACGCCAGGCACGCGCTGGCGACGGCGAAGCCGACGAACCCGAGCCACGGCACCAGGAGCACCGTCATCACCCACAGCAGCACGGCGCTCGCGAGGTTCAGCCGAAACACGACGTCGGCGCGCCCGAGACCGTAGAGCGCGTGCACGAAGATGGTCGACGTGCCTCCGATGATCGCCGACAGGCAAAAGCACCGCACCGCGGGGACCGCCGGCGCCCACGCCTCGCCGAAGATCAGGCGAACGACGGGATCGGCGCCGGCCAGGAGCAGCGCCGCCGCGGGATAGAGGACGGTGGTGACGCGGTTCAGCGCGCGCGCGGTGGCCTCCGCGAATCTCGCGGTGTCGGTCTGGAGGCTCGAGAGGGCGGGAAACAGCACGCGGCCCGCGATGCTGACGACCTGCAGCGGCAGGAACGCGAGCGTCGCGGCCCAGTTCAGGAACCCGATGGCCGCGACGCCGCTCCACGCCGTGACGAACGTCGGCACCACCGCGTCCCCGGCGATGCCGACCAGGATGCTTCCCTGGAACAGGACACCGAACCTCAGCACCGGGGCCAGCTCGCGCCAGCTCCCGCGAAGCGTCGGTCGCCACCGCGTCGCGCTCCACAGCACCGTCAGATTGGCGGCGCGCGCCGCCAGCGCGCCCATGACGAAGCTCCAGAGCCCGGCGCCGCCGAGCGCGGCGGCAATCGCCACGACATGGAATGTCACCGTGTCGGCGGTCTCGGCGATCGTCAGCGGCAGGTAGGCGAGCCGGCGCTCGAGCAGGACCATGGCGGGCATGCGGAGCGATGACAGCACGACGAGCAGCGCGAGCCAGCGCACCGGCGCGGTCACCTCGCTCGACACGCCCGGCCACCGCCCCACCAGGGGCGCCGCCGCGGCGATCGCGGCGCCCAGTACCAGCGCCAGCGCGAAGGTCGCCGTGAAGGCAGCGCTCAGCCCGGCGACGGCATGGTCGTGCGCGCCGCAGGCCGACGCGGGGCTGGGGCCCCGCCGGCCGAGGCGCGACTCTAATCCGAGATCGCGGCGCTGGATCAGCGCGGCGCCGAGCCCGAGCTCGCTGAACCGGACGCCGAGCGTGATCACGAAGACCAGGATGGCGTAGAGGCCGAAGACCTCCGGCGTCAAGAGACGGGCGAGGACGATACTGCCGCCGGCGGTGACGACGACGCCGATCACGCGCTGGGCGCCAAGCAGCAAGAAGCTTCTGAGCGTCCTCCCGCGGAGCCCCGGAGAGCCCGGCGGGGTCATCGACCTCCGTGCTCGCGCACGTAGGCGTCGACGACCTGCCGCCACGCGCGCTGCGCTCGCAAGAGGAGCTCGACCAGCTCGCGGACCGCGCCGTGCCCGCCCCGGGCGCGCGTCACGAGGTGCGCGACCGCCTTCACCGGCGGCGGCGCGTCGGCGACGGCGACCGCGAGCCCGGCGATCTGCAGCGCCGGGATATCGAGGAGGTCGTCACCGATGAAGGCGACCGCGTTGGCGGGGACGTTGTACTCGGCGCGCAGCGCTTCGACGGCCTCGCGCTTCCGACGGGCCCCGAGGACGACCGAGTCGACGCCGAGCTTGCCGCCCCGTGCCTTCGCGATCGGGCTCGACTCGCCCGTGACCATCGCCGTCCGGAGCCCCGCGCGCTTGGCCAGGGCGATGGCGACCCCGTCGTGCGTGTCGAACGCCTTCAGCTCGTCGCCGCGCTCGGAGAGGATCATTCGCCCGTCCGTGAGCACCCCGTCGACGTCCATCACGAGGAGCCGGATCTTCCGCGCCCGCGCGACGACGGCGCGCGTCGGCATCACGCGACGCGCCGGGACAGGCGCACGCCCGTCTCGGGTGCGGCCATCGCCTCGGCCTGGGCGAGCCCGGGCAGCGCTACCACGATGGCGGCGAAGAACCAGAACGGCTCCATGATGCGCACGATGATGAACGTGTTGGCGCCGATCGCGTGGCCGAGGAGGCCGACCGTGCCGGCGACGAACCCGAGTGCGAGCCCGCGCTCCTCGGGCGTGCGCAGCGCCCGGAACGAGAGCACGCCGGCCTTCAGCACGGCCCACACGAGCACGAGGAACGCCGTCAAGCCGACGACGCCCGTCTCGACGAGTGTTCGCGCGAATTGCTGATCCATGAACGCGAATCCCGTCACGCCGTAGCCGAAGATGGGGCGGTGCGTCCAGCCCTCGAACGCCTGCTTCACGCTGATGAGGCGAGCCGAGGTCGACGGGTCGAGGCCCACGGCGCCGACTCTCACGGTGGGTTGCCCGCGCTCGGGCTCGAACGTGTAGAGGACCCGCTTCGTCACCGTGTCGGGGAAGAGCGCCACGACGAGGGGCGAGGCGACGAGCGCGACGATGAGTGCGCCGATCATCAGCCGCCGCCGGCTCGAGAGTACCGCCAGGACGGCGACGGCGGGAATCACGCCGACGTAGGACGTGCGCGAGAGCGTGAACACGAAGGGGATGGCCATGAGGCCGGTGAGCCCCAGGTAGAGCACACGAGTGCGAATGCGCGCGGTCTCGAGCGCGATGCCGCCCGCCACGGCCATGAGCAGCAGGAGGTAGCCGCCGAAGGTGTTGGGCTCGCCGTCCTTGCCTTCGAACGGCGCCGACACGCGCTGCCCGCTCGGGATCTGGGTCATCCCGATCAGGCTGACGATGACCGCCGTCAGAAACGCCGCCGTGACGAGGCGCCATGCCTGCCGGCGGTCGGTCAGGTTGTTCACCACCATGTAATAGACGACGAAGTACTCGACGTACTTGAGAACGTAGAAAGCCCCGCCGAGGCCCCCCACGGTGCCGGTCACGTACCCGATCAGGGTCGCGATCGCGGTCGCGGCCACGTAGGCGAGGATCGGCCGGTTGAGCGGGGTCTTCACCGCGAGCCCCAGTTCCTTGTTCACGGCGGTCTTGGCGAGCCAGCTGAAGGCGACGACCAGCAGGAGGATGTCCTCGCTCCGGACGACGATCCGGCGTCCCTCGGCGATCGCGGCGCCGCCTGAGCCGAGCTGGGGCGAGAGCAGCATGGAGAAGAGCACGAGGTAAAGGCCGAACTCCGTCTTGACGAAGACAACGAGAAACACGATCAGAGCGGCGGCCAGGACGAAGGGTGAATCCACGCGCCCCTACTTCACTCGCACGACCTGGTTCCCCAGGCCGAGCCGCATCAGCTCCTGACCCTTCGCCTGCGCCTCTCCGGGCGTGGCGAAGTTGCCGTGACGGATGGCGAACGTCACTGCCTCGCCCGGCTGGGCGGCGACGCGCACCGGGTGGCCGCTCGCGCGCAGTCGCTCGGCCGTCTGCACGGCGCCGCGCAACGGGAGCGGCAAGCCGACCTGAACACTCAACGGCTCTCGCTCGCCGACCACGAACGCATCGCCGAATCCCTGCTCGCGCAGGGTGGCGACGAGCGTCTGGGCGGCGCGCGTGCTCGAGATCTTCTCGATCAGCACGGCGTAGAGGGCCGCGCCCGTCTGCTGGCGGAAGCGGGCCGTATGATAGCCGGCCTCGTTCAGCTGCCGCTCGACGCGCTCCGCTTCCGGCGCGGTCACGAACGGTCCGAACTCGACGGCGAAGCGCGCCCCCGCCAGGCCACCGCCGGACGGCGCCACCGGCTCCGATTTTCCCGGCGGCGCGGTGAAACCGGGCCGCTCGCTCGGACCCGGTGCCGCGGCGACGGGGCCCGGCGTGATCGGGGGGACGGACGGTTCGGACGACGGCGGTGGAGCCGGAGCGGGCGGTGCCATGGCCTGCAACGGCGCGGGCGCCCGGGCGGCCGGCGACGACGGCGGCGCCTCCAGCCGCTGGCGCAGGAGCTCCTTCGGCGGGAGCCCGCCCCCGAACCAGCCCAGGCGCCAGCCCGCGAGGGCGCCGAGGGCCGCGAGGAGCGCCAGGACGATCGCGCCTGTCCAGATGCGCCGCGATTTCGTCGCCCCGCCCGGGGGCATGTCGAGCGCTCCCATCTCGAGCGACGGCCCGTCCGCCGAGGGCGAATCGGTCACCGAGGCGAACGAGCCGGAGTCGGAGCGGTCGGACGCCGCCTCGCTGCGGCCGAAGCGGTGGAAGAGACCGGTCACGAACCCGCGCGCCCGCTGCAGACGCTCCTTGCGGTGGTCGACGACCGTTTCCTCGCCGTAGTAGTGCGTGTAGTACTGCGTGTAGGCGTAGCCCGCGATCTCGGTCTTGACGTCGTTCAGCACGACACCCCAGACCTTGCCGCCGACGTTCTCGACGTGGACCTTCGCCCGCTTGAGCACGAGCCGCCCCACCTTCCCGGCCTGGTAGACGAGGACCACGCCGTCGGCCTGCGAGGCGACGATCGCCGAGTCGGTGACGGGCAGGATCGGCGGCGTGTCGACCAGCACCACGTCGTACACGTCGCGCACCGCGTGCAGGAATCCCGTCATCGCCGGCGTCGACAGGAGCTCCGACGGGTTGGCCGGGACCGGGCCCGCCTCGATGATGTGCAGGTTGTCGAGGCCGGGGGCGGCCATGATGTCCTCCATCTCGAACCGCCCCATGAGGATGTCCGCGACCGTCCGGATGCAGTCCTGCCACTGCGCGCTTCCGACCAGGATGTTCGACAGCCCCGGCTCGCGCTCGATGCCGAAGAAGCGGTGGATACTCGGGCGCCGCATGTTGGCCCCGATGAGTAGCGTCTTCTGGCCGCTCTGGGCCATCGTCAGCGCCAGGTTCACGATCGTCGTGGTCTTGCCTTCCTGGAGCGTCGGGCTCGACACGACGAGGACTTTCCCCGACCGCTCCATGCGCGCGAACTGGATGTTGGTGCGGAGGGTTCGGTACGCCTCGGCGACCGGCGACTTCGGATCGAAATGCGTGATGAGCAGCGAGTGGCTCAGCAGCGCCTCGGGGTCGATCTGGGCGAGCCCCGGCCGGCGCTCGAGGATCCGCTGCACGGTCTCGCGCGAGTCGATGTGCGGCACCACGCCCAGCACCGGGACGCCGAGATACGCCTCGACGTCCTCGATGGTGCCGATCGAGGTGTCGAGGGTCTCGCGCACGAACGCGAGCACGAGGCCGAGTGAGAGCCCCAGCACGGCGCCGACCAGGATCGTGTTGATCGCCTCGCCGCCGATGGGGGCGTCCGGCTCCGTCGCCGGGCGAACGATGGACACCTCCTCGATCTGCTCGGCCTCCTTGATCAGAGCCTCCTGGTGCTTCGTCTTCAGGAGCGCCAGCAGGTCGTCGTTGGTCTTGGCGTCGCGCTGCATCCGCTGCAGGGAGAGCTCGAGGGTGGGCAGCTCCCGGTTCTTCTGCTGCAGCTCGCCGATCTGACGGTTCAGCAGCTCCTCGCGGTTGCGCAGCATTGCGATCTGCCCGGCCACCTCGCGGCGCATCTCCATGCGGACCTCGCGCATCCGGTCGTCGAGCGCCTGGAGACGGGGGTGCTTCTCGGTGACCTCCAGCGCGAGGTTGTTCCGCTCGAGGAGGAGCTCCGAGTACGTGGCCTGCAGCCTCTGCATCGCGGGGTTCGAGGTCTCGACGAAGATCCGGTCGGCGGCGTTGGTCGCGTCCAGCCGCGTCAGGCGCTGCTGGATCGCCTCGAGCTCGATCCGCTGCTGACGCGCCTTCTCGATGTCGCCCCGGACCTGGGTGAAGAGCGAGAGCAGCACTGACGACTCGGCCCCGGGCGCGATGATCCGGTTCGCTTCCCGGAACGCCCAGATCTCCGCCTCGGCGCGGCGGGCGCGCGACTCGACGTCCTTGAGCTGAGTCTCGATGAACCGGCGCGCCTCGGTGACGCGCGCGTTCCGTAGCGCCTTGTTGTAGTCGCGGTACCCCTCCGCGGTGGCGTTGGCGAGGTCGCGGGCCTCGCGCGCGTTCGTCGAGGTCGCCGTGATTTCGAGGATGCTCGTGTTCGGCACCCGGGCGACCTTGAGCTTGCCGTTGATCGAGTCCAGCACCGCCCAGTAGCTCTTCGACTCGCGCACGGCCCCGCCCGGGAGCGTCTCCGGGAGCCGCCGGAGCCGCTTGGCGACATCCTCGAGGATCGGGTAGCTCTTGATGAGCGTGACCTGCGTCTCGATCGAGTCGGCGCTCGAGTACGAGAGAACCTCGACGAGCAGCCCTGACAGCTGGGTCGACTGCTCGAACTTGACGGCGGCCGTCGCCTGGTAGATCGGCACCTTCTGTCGCGCGAAGCCGAAGCTCAGGAGGGCCACGAGCACCGTCGAGGCGATGATGATCACGCGCCGCCGGCGCACGATCAGCCAGTAGTCGCGGAGGTTCATCTCGTACTGCGCCACTAGCGGAGGCCCTCCGGGCCCGTCACGAGCGGAACCCTTCGCTGAACCGCAGCCGTTCCAGTCGATCGATGAGCGCGACGGCTTGCTTGGCGTCCGCGCGCGGCGCCTCCGCCGTCCCCTCGGCTGGGGCCGCCGGGTGCGGCTGGCTGGCGTCCTGCGCCGGGGCGAGACGATCGAGCGCGACGACGGGTCCGTCCGCGTCCTGGAAGAGGCGGCACTCGACGGCGTCGGGCGCGGCGGGCCCGAGCGCCCGCAGCAGCCGCAGGGCACGGTCGGTGAACCGCGACGCCGCGATCAGCGCGTGGGGCGCAGCCCCCAGGAGTGCCGCGTCGGGAAACAGGCGCCCGAGGAGTGCGGCATGTTCCCCCCACCACGCGGCGACCTCGACGGCCCGCAGCACCGTCTCCGGCCCGGCGACGACATCGCTCACGACGAGCACGAGCCGACCGCTCGTGTCGGCGCACGCCAGGTCGGCCGTGACCTCGCCGGCGGCGAGCGCTCGCTGGAGAGGTCGGAGCTCGAGATGGGAGGCGCACTCCGCGATCACGCCGGCGAGCTCCCGCGCATCGGCGATGGTCCGGCGCGCGAGGACTCTCACCGCCCACCCTCCGCGACGGCGCCCGTGATGTAAAGAAATGGGGCTTCCGAGAGGTCCGTCGTCTTCGGCGACGCCATGCGCTGGCCCTTGCCGTCGGCGACGATCTCGACGCGCGGGCGCAGCGGGTGGTTGCGGTTCACCGCCGTCACGCGGCCGACCTCGCCGGTGTTCAGACGCACGAGGGTTCCCGGCGGGAACACGGAGATCTCGGAGAGCAGGGCCTTGACCAGCGGCGACGGGAACAACTCGTGCTTGGAGCGCACGATCTCGCGGATCGCCTCGTGCGGTCGCAGGCGCGGCCGTGGCGCCGGCGGCATCGTGAGGCCGGTGTACGTGTCGATCAGGCCCAGGATCTTGGCGTCCTGGCAGACGGCAGTGCCGGGGAGGCCCTGCGGGAAGCCCTGCCCTTGCTCGCGCTCGTGGTGCTGCAGCACGGCCTCCACGAGTCCTTCGTGCGAGGGCGACCAACGCCGGATCCACTCGACCGAGAGCCGCGGGTGGGAACGGTAGAGCGTTTGCTCCTCCGGGGACAGCGCGTCCACCCGGCGGAGCAGGCTCTCGGGCAGCTGCCAGAGCCCGACGTCGATCAGGCAGCCGGCCACGCCGAGCTGCACCCGCCGCGCGCGATCGTATCCGATGCTGGCCCCGATGGTGAGCGCGAGCACGGCGACGCGCGCCTGGTGGAAGGCCAGGTAGTCGACCCCGGCGAGCGCCACGGTGTTGTTGGCCATCCAGAAGAGCTCGCCCGACTGCTCCAGCGACACCGCGCACCGGTCGACGAGGTGCTCGAGCTCCGCCCACGGAAATGCGTCCCCCGTGCGGATCAGCTCGCGGACGCGGGCCAGGCAGAGCTGCAGCTCGGCGTAGAGCGGCTCGGCGGCCTCGGCGGGCGTCTCGCGAAACGTGGGCGCGAGCGACAGCGCGTCAAGACTCGGCACCGGCTCGGCCGCGGGCGCCGCCTCCACCGGGGGCGGGGGCGATGGCGCGGGCCGAGGCGGGTCCGCGACCGGGCGCGGCCGCGGTGGCGGCGGCGCCGAGGGTCGTGGCGCCGCCGGCGCTGTCCCCGCCTTCGCCGCGTCCGCCGCGGCCTCGGCCGCGGGCTTGTCGCGGACGATGCCACGCACGACGTCGCTCATGCGCACCATCAGGAAACTCCGATCATGTCTTTGATCACTTCGGCGATGATCTTCTCGCCGATCTCCTTCACGCGTTTCGAGTAACCGACCAGCAGGGCGACGTCGCACAGGTTGTTGATCTCGCGCGGCGTGCCCCGCGTGAAATCGAAGATGAGCTTGACCGCCTCTTCGGTGAAGAGCTGGTTGGGCTGACCGGCCATCCGCAACCGGTGGCCGATGTAGTTCGCGGTGTGCGTGTAGTCGAGCGTATTGAGGTGGTATCGGAGCGTGATCCGCTGGTCCAGGTGCTTGAGTCGCCGGACCTTCACCGCGAGCTCGGGCGAGCCGATGAGCAGCAGCGTCACCAGGAATCGCTCGTCGGTCTGGAAGTTCATGAGCAGCCGTAGCTCCTCGAAGACGGCGTCGTCCTCGATGAGCTGCGCTTCGTCGACGATGACGACGCTGTCGCGGCTCGCCTGGTAGTTCCGGAAGAACACGTCATTCAGGAGGTGCAGCAGCTCGGGCTTGCGCGTCTCGGCGGTCTCGACGCCCAGCTGGTAGAGCACCTCGCGCAAGAAGTCGGCCGCGGTCCAGCTCGGGTTGGTGAGCAGCCCGATCTCGTAGCGCTCGGCCTCGAGGCGCTGGATGAGCGCACGCGACAGCGTGGTCTTTCCGCAGCCGTACTCGCCCGTGAGCATCCCGCAGCCCTTGCGGTGCCTCACCGTGTACACGAGGCGCACGAGCGCCTCCTCGTGCTCGGGCGACAGGTAGAAGAACTTCGGGTTCGGCGAGTTGTCGAACGGCGGTTCGCTGAGCTCCCAGTACGCTTCGTACATGCGTCAGTTGTGGCCCGGGCTGCCGTTGAAGATGAAGTAGAGGCCGGTGTACGCCGTGACCAGCGAGGCGATCGCCTGCAGGATCGTGACGTAGTCCTGCCACCACTTGACCGCGACCTCGGGTACCGTCACGACCGCGCCCGGCTCGAGCGGCGGCGCGTCGGCCATCGCGTACGTTCGACCGTTGCGGAAGGTCACCGAGGTGTTCCCGAGCCGGGCCCGGTTCGTCGGTCCCCCGGCGAGCGCGACGTACTCCCGCGGCGTCAGGTCGGGCCGGAAGTCGTGGGGGCCCGGGATCTTGACCTCGCCGACGATGAACACGCGATCCTCGACGACCGGCAGGATGACGACGTCGCCGTTCTGGAGCACGATGTTGGGCGCCTCGTCCCTCTCGACGAGCAGCCGCTGGAGATCGATCGGGATGCGCTGGCGTGGCCCGGTGACGCCGCTGCGCTCGATCAGCGCCAGGCGCAGGTCCGCGTACGCCGCCGCGCCGCCTGCCTTGCCGACGACGTCGCGCACGCGCTCGCCCTGCGGCAGCTCGAGGCGCTGGAGGATCGTCGCCTTGCCGGCGACGGTCGTCTTGCTGCTCTCGGGCGTCCCGTTGAACGCCCCGCGGACCTCGACGACGTCCTGGAGCACGGAGATCTGCGGCACGAAGATCACGTCCCCCGGCTGCAGCGTGACGTCCGCGGGGGGCTTGAGCGCCGAGCGTAGGTCGAGCGTGAGCGTCTCCTTGCGGTCGTCGGCGCCGACGCGCGTCAGCCGCGCCTCGCCAGCGGCCGCCGACTGGCTCACACCGCCCACCAGCTCCAGGAGCGCGCGCAGCGAGGGCGTCGAGCCAAGCTCGTACTCGCCGGGCCGGCGCACCGCGCCGGCGAGCGTGACGGAGCCGGTTCGCGGGGGGATCAGGACCTTGAGGCCCTCGGTCACGAACGGGTTCTGGGTCAGGTCACCGCGGAGCTGGAATGCGAGCAGATCGACTTCGCTCTCCACGCCCTTGCGCGTCACCACGACGCGGCGAATGCTGCCGCGCGGCGTGACGCCCCCCGCTTCGAGGATGACGTCGTGGAGACGGCGCATCGCCGTGACCTGGAGCGTCCCGGGACGCTCCACCTCTCCCGACACGACGATCTCGAACGTCCGCGGCGTCACGACCGTGACCGTCGCCTCCGCGAACCGGAACACGTCGCGTGCGCGCTCGGCCACGCGCCGGTGGGCCTCGAGCAGGGTCAGGCCGGCGAGCGGGATCGCACCGAGCGGCGGGACGGTGACCGCGCCCTCCAGGTCGACATAAGTCTGCTGGCGGATCACTTCTAGGCGGCCGGCGATCTGCACATCCAGAAAGTCCCCCGGACCAAGCCGATAGTCCGGCCCGGGCATCGTGCCTCGTGTCGGGGGCGGGGTCGCGGTCTGGGCCGCTCCCGCACCGCCCTGAGGCTGCGGTGGCGGGACTCCGACGGGTGACTGGACCACCGTCGGCGACTGGGCAGACCCTAGACCAGGCGCCGACAGGGACACCACGAGGAGCAGGCTGAGGGTCCTGCGCAGACTACCGTGCTTCATTCGGTCGTCCACGACACCAAATATAGAAATTAAGGCATTGTCTCTTTTCAGAATTGGAGAGGTCAAGGAAAATGCATAGGATTGCAATACTTTCCTTGACACTGACCAGTCCGGCGGGTACGATCCGCTTCGCTATCCGGCGAGAGCAGCGATCCGAGTCCAGAGGCGACCCCGATGGTGCCTAGAGCCATCCGCATCGCCCTTGCCGCCAGCGTGCTTTTCGCCTTTCTTGGCGCGGGCTTCTGGATCCACGCGTTCGTCTTCACGCGGTCCCCTCTGGCCCAGTCGACGGCCGGGCCGGCGCCGAATGCCGCCGAAGCGTTGCAGTCGGCGTTTGTGAGTGTCGCCGAGCGCGTGAGGCCGGCGGTCGTTCACATCGGCACCGTGCAGGTGGCGAAAATGCGCCGACCGCCCGCGTCGCCTGGGCCGTTCGCGGACGATCCACTTCTCAAGGACTTCTTCGACCAGTTTTTCGGGCCGCGCGGCCCGGGACGGCGTGAGGAGTTCCACACGCCCGGCCTCGGCTCCGGCGTCATCATCGACAAGCGCGGATACGTCCTGACGAACCACCACGTCGTCCGGGGCGCGGACGGGGTGACCGTGCGCCTGTCCTCCAAACAGGAGTACCGCGGACGAATCGTCGGTGTCGATGTCAAGACCGACCTCGCCGTGATCCGGTTCGAGCCCGACACCGCGCTGGCGGTGGCCGCGCTCGGCGACTCCGATACGCTCCGGGTCGGCGAATGGGCCATCGCGATCGGCAACCCTTTCGGGCTCGATCAGACCGTCACGGTCGGCGTCGTGAGCGCGACCGGACGCGCCGACGTCGGCATCGCCACGTACGAGAACTTCATCCAGACCGACGCCTCGATCAATCCGGGAAACTCCGGCGGCCCGCTCGTGAACTTGCGCGGCGAGGTCATCGGGATCAACACGGCGATCGTGGCCACCGGTCAGGGCATCGGCTTCGCGATCCCCGCGAACATGGTCAAGCGCGTCACGGGGCAATTGATCGACCGCGGCAAGGTGACGCGGGGCTGGATCGGCATCGCGATGGAGCCCTTGACCAACGAGCTGGCGCAGTCGTTCGGCCTTCACGACACGCGTGGCGCGGTCGTCGCGCGCGTGTATCCGGGAGGTCCGGCGGCGGCAGCGGGTCTCCAGAAGAACGACGTCGTCGTGTCGTTCGAGGGGATCGCCGTCGAGGATTACCGTCAGCTACAGCGGCTCTCGGCGGACGCGGAAGTGGGCAGGACGGTCAAGCTCGAGGTCGTCCGCAACCGCGAGCGCCGCGCGGTGGAGCTGCGCGTCGCCGAAGCGCCCGATCGTCTAGCGCCGGAGCGCCCACCCTCCCCGGGCGAGCGCTGAGCTGGATACTGCCGCTAAGGGGGACATCGGGGCCCCGAGTGCGCGGCATCGACGCGACCGGCCGAGCTGAGCATCTCTCGCCGACGCTCTACAGGACACTGGGCCGGGGAAGTCCGGGACCCGGGTGCCCGTTGCGACCCGTGTAGTCAGCGTTGCCTAGAAGCAGAGCGAATGACTTCGTCGCGTCGCCAGTGAATGCCGTCGGGTCGCAACGGGCACCCGGGTCCCGGACTTCCCCCGCCCAGCCTCCGGCTAAGCGACGAACGGCGGGATGGGTGGAATCTCGACCTGTTGCGTCTTGACGTCCCGCACGCCGGGCACCGTCCGCGCGACCTCGACCGCACGCTCGAGGGCCGCGGTTCCCTCTAGCGTCACGACGCCACCGTGTGCCTCGACGGTGATCCGGTAGCGCCGCGTGTCCGGGTGGGTCGCGAGCGCCACCTGCACCCGCGACGCCAGCGCCCGCGACACGACCATCTGACGGCCGGCATCGGTTGTCGCCATATCGGGGCGGCGCACGAGCCCCTCGATGACCGCCACCACCGCCTCGTACTTCATCTTCTCGGTGTTGACGACCAGCTCGTAGAGCGTGGGGTCGGCGATATCCACTTCGTAGAGATATCGCATCCGTCCGGATTTCTCCGCGTCATCGCGGCGCACGAGCTCGGCGGCGGCGCGCTGGTTGGGTGTCTCGCCCGTCATCTCGGCGGTGCGCTTGACCCACTGCTTCACGCGGTGCTCGAATGGCGCGATGACCCTGACCCGGAGCACATGCGGGACGCCGCGGAGCAACCACTGGCCGCCGCCGCGCATCAGCACGCAGTTGTCGTCCTCGGCGAACTCGAGGCAGGTGGTTTGCAACACGGTGATGTGGTGGCGCGTCTCCGTGTCGAAGCGCTCGAACAGCGTCGGCTTCGACTCGTCGAGGTGGGAGAGCTTGTCTTCCGCAAGCCCGTAGCGGCGCGCGGCATCCAGCAGGAGCTCCTGGTTCACGTAGCGATACCCGAGTCGCTGCGCCAGCGCCATGCCGATCTCCGGGCCGCCCGCTCCCATCTGATGCGAGATCACGATGATGGCCATGGCTCACCCCCGCCGATACTTGTCTTTGAGCGCGGTCGGCGCAATCGCGATGCGCTTGCCGCCGACGTCGTCCAAGATGTAGACCTCATCCGTGAGCGACCCGCTGGCGAAGACTTCGAACACCTCGAGCGCCGCCTCGAGCGTCGTGTTCGGGCTCCCGTCCATGAGCTGTTCGACGACGGTGCGTTGAAGTCGCTGCATGCGCCCCCTGTCAGTGGCTCGCCTCGCCCGCGGCTCGCCCCGCCACGTCGCAGACTCACCTCGGCCGCGGCTCGCCCGGCCACGAGTGGCGCCAAGCCTATCCCACGAGCCACGCGGGGGCAAGACGGCAGCGCAAGTCCCAGCCGCCGCCGAAGCCGCCCGTGAACGAGGCGAGTAAGAGCCCTTCAGCACGCCTGGCGCCCGACGCGGCGGGCCGGATCCGAGAGCCGCGCGAGCGGGAAGCGGTCGAAGGTCGGAACGAACGAGTAAGGCGGCCAGGGCCCGGTCGGGACGACGGCGATCCCCGCAGCCCGGGATGCGATGGGCGCGATCCGCGCGAGGAAGCTGTCGACCTCGGTGCGTGCGACGAGAAAGGCGACTGACCCCGCGACGTTGCTCCCGCCCCCTGGCGACCGGTAGCGCCAGCGCTCGATCCCCGCCTGCGCCACGAGTCGCTCGGCGAGCTCCCGGAGCTGGACGACGCCGGGCGCGCCGTCGGCGCACTCGCGACACGTCCGCTCGATCGAGTGCCCACAATGCAGACGCAGTAGCTTCACGTTCATCTCGACGAATCCTCGAAGCTGAGCGAGCGTGGCCTGGACGATCTGTGCGTGCGCAACGAGCCAGGGGTCGAGGTCCGCGGTGGCCACGACCGTACCGAACCTGAACGGCACCGTCGCCACCGCGTCCAGCGTCGAGGCGACGACATCGTGATGGAGGGCGAGCGTCCGAGCGTTGGCCTGGGGCAGGTGTTCGAGGGAGCTCACGAGGACAACGAGGTCACCCAGGCGGCGAAGCTCGACGGGGCCTCCGACGCTCGCGTCCGGGGGACGCCACGTCGCCGGGAGCCGGTCGGCGATCGCGTAGACGTACTGATACATGCGGCCCCCCGCCCCCGGGTGGGGCGTCGTGCGTTCGGGGCGGATCCCGTCGGTAGTGACGAGAGAGTATAATGACCCGGTCTTGTTGTCCAGGCATCGCCCCTGGTCCGCGTGGGTCGTCGCCGGCCTCGCGATCGTCCTGCTCGAGTCGAGCGCTTTCGGGGCCAAGCCGTCGCCCACGTTCCCCGCGCAGATCCCGCCGGCCGAGCGCGCCAGGCTCCAGGAAGTCGCGGAGGGAGCTTCGGTGAGCGCGCGCGCGGCCGGTGAGCCCTTCGTCGCGCGAACCGACGTCTTCGAGTTTCTGCTGGATCACCCGGAGTTCGCGACGCACGTCACGCGGGCGCTGCGCATCGCCCGCTACCGCATCTGGCGAGGTGCCGAGGGCCTCTGGCTCGACGACGGCTGGGGCGTGGTGGGTCAGTTCTCGCTGGTCTACGCGGCGAGCGGCACCCGGGTCATGTACGCGCGCGGCCAGTACCAGTCGGGGATGCTCCCGAGCATCCACGGCCAGGCGGTCGTCGTCATCGAGTACGGCGTCAATCCGAACGGCGACCACCGGAGCCTCATCTCGCCGGCCGTGACCGGCTACGTGAAGCTCGATAATCGCTTCTTCGCCCTGGCCGGCATGCTCGCGGGCACGGTGGCGACCGCCAAGGCGGAGAAGGAAGCCAAGCGGCTCGTCAAGGTCTTCGCGCGCGCCAGTCGCGCGATCGACGACAACCCCGCGCACGTCCACGAGCAGGTGCGGCAGCGCCCCGACGTCCCGCCGGGCGATCTCGAAGACTTCCGTCAGCTACTGCAGCTTCGCTAACGCAAACGCCAGCCCGTCCCGGAACCGCGCGACCTCGGGCTGGAGGCTGACGGCCGTCCGATAAGAGGCCACGGCCTCGTCCCCGCGGCCCTGACCGAACAGCGCGCGCCCGAGGCGCGCGTGCGCATCGGCATGATCGGACTTGCGCTCGATGACGGCGCGCGCCGCCGCCTCGAGCTCGTCGTAGCGCGCCAGCGACTCGAGGGCCTCCCACAGGTACAGGTGCGCTCGTGGGTCGTCGAAGTTGAGCCGGATCGCCTCGCGGCACGCGGCCGCGGCTTCCGCGTGCCGGCGCTGCGCCAGCAGCACGCCGGCGAGCGCAGTGTGGGCGGCCGGCGCGTCCGGGGTGCGTCGGATGACGGCGCGGTACGCCACCTCCGACTCGCCGTAGCGGTGCTGCTCGGCCAGCAGCTCGCCGAGGTCGCTGTGCGCCCGCGCGTAGTCGGGCTTGATGCGCACCGCTTCGCAAAACGCCGCCTCGGCCTCCGCGTACCGGCTCTGCCAGTAGAGCGCGACGCCGAGCCCGCGGTGGAGCGCCGGGTGCTTCGGGCGCAGCGCGAGCGCTTCGCGGTACGCCGCCTCGGCCTCGACGTGCTTGCTCTGGCGGCCCAGGCCGAGCGCCAGATTCGCCCGGGCCTTCACCGAATCGGGCCGGAGCCGCACCGCGGTGCGAAGCGCGGTCTCCGCCACCGCGTGCCTACCCTGCCGGCCCAGCGCGACGCCGAGCTCATAGTGGAGGTCCGCGTCGTCCGGTCGTAGCGCCAGCGCGCGCCGGAACGCCGCCGCGGCCTCGCCGTAGTCGCCGAGCGAGCCGAGGGCCAGACCGTGCCCGGAGTGAAGATCGGGGTCGTCGGGAGAGACGCGCAGGGCGTCGGCGTACGCCGTCGCCTCCTCTGCCCACCGGCCCTGACGTCGGAGCGTCGCGGCCAGGCCGAGGTACGCGTGCAGATACGTCGGGCGCAGACGGATCGCCTCGCGGAACTCCGACGAGGCGTCGTCGTAGCGGCCCAGGCGCTCGAGCGTGACCGCCAGCTGGTGATGCGCCCGCGCGCCGTCGGGGCGCAGTCGGAGCGATTCACGGAACGCCGCCGCGGCCTCGACGTCACGATGCCGCCGCCTCAGCACGACGCCGAGCCGTTCGCGCAAGTCCGGGTCCTCTGGGCGGAGCCGGATCGCGTCCCGATACGCGCTGGTCGCGTCGGCCAGCCGCCCCTGGCGCTCGAGGGCCAGGCCGAGACCCCGCCGGGCCTTCGCGTCGGCCGGCGTCAGCGTGAGCGTCTCGCGGTACGCCGCCGCGGCCTCGACGTACCGCGCCTGCTCGTAGAGGGTGTCGGCGAGGTCGCGTCGCACGGCGGCGGGCGCCGTCTCGCGAGCCAGCGCGTCGCGATGCACGACCTCGGCGTCGACAACCCTGCGCTGTCGCCGCAACACCGTCGAGAGATTGGCGCGCGCGGTCGCGTCCTCGGGCCGCAGGACGAGCGCCTGACGCAACGCGGACTCCGCGCCCGCATAGTCCCCTTGACGGGCGAGCGCCAGCCCCAGGCTCACATGCGCTTGCGGGGAATCGGGCCGCAGTCGGATCGCCTCGCGGAATGCCGCCGCCGCTTCGGGATACCGCGTCTGCTCGAAGAGCGCTCCGCCCAGCTCGACGTGCGCCGAGACGCCGTCGGGCTTGAGGAGAATCGCGTGCTTGAAGATCGCTTCCGCTTCCGCCGGGCGCCGCTGGCGCCGCAGGACCAGCCCGAGCCCGAGATACGCCTTCAGCCGACCGGGGTCGATCCGGGCGGCCTCGCGATACGCCGCCTCCGCCTCGCGGTAGCGGCCCTGCCGCGCCCATGCGTGGGCGCGATCGCACAGGGACTCGACGTCGGCCACCGGTTACTCGGGCAGGACGGCGATCGCCTCGATCTCGACGAGCAGGTCGTCCCGCACGAGACGCGAGATCTCGACGAGCGTACTGGCCGGACGGTGAGGCCCGAAATACTCCTGGCGGGCGACGTTGACCTTCTCGCGATCGGCGATGTTCTTGAGGAACACAGTCACCTTGCAGACGTCGGCAAAGGTCGCGCCGGCGGCCGCCAGGCAACGCTTCAGGTTTTCGTGGACCTGGCGGGCCTGGGCGGTCGCGTCGTTGCCGCCTACGGTGCGTCCCTTCTCGTCGGACGCGACACAGCCCGAGACGAACACGAGCCGGCCGGCACGCACGACGTTGGTGAAGTGGCTGATGGGCTCGGGCATCCCGGGGACTCGGATCTCTTCACGCCGACCGATTCCTTGCATGGGCACCTCGTATCGGGCTTTCGACCACTGCGATCCGGGGTGATCGGGCTGGAGCCGGCGGCGGGACTTGAACCCGCGACCTGCTGATTACGAAGAGCCCTCATGATCGAGAAGTTTCGGGCACTTCGAGCCGACGCCCCGGCAAATCCTGGCAGAACACGGCAGGAGATGCAACCTATCCGCAACCGCCTGATTCCGCCCAGCGATCGTAACCGTTCACACGAGCAGCAAAGTGTGGTCAGTTACGAGCCGAAGGGGTACCGGCTCATCCTCCAGCGCCGAAGCGTTGATTCTCGACTCTTGGCGGTCAATGGACAGTTCGTCCACGGGGAGACCGAGGCTTGTTCATCCTTTGCCGCTCGATGGGACCCGGCCTCCGGGCGGACGGGGCCAATCGGCTCCTCGCCTGGGGAAGCGTGGCCTTCATGGGATTCGGCTCTGACGGTTCTCAGCGGGCCATCTACATCGATCGTGGCGGCACACTTATGAAAATCCTCGATGAAGAAAATGCCTTGGACGGAAAGGGGTTGAGGGCATTTCAGTTTGGACCGGAAGGGCTGAGCGGAGATCAGATCGCTTCTATGTTGCCCAACTCCGGCCGACCTCAATTCCCGAATCCTCAACTCTCGACTTTCTCGCCACTGGATTCGTCGGCTTGAGTGCCTTGGGCTTTCGGCGCCAGCACCCCGCGGCAAAACGCGACGAGTGGTGAGGTCCTTCGCTGTCGCATCATCGCTTGCCCTTCTCGGCTGTTGCTCGCGGCATGGTGATGTGCTCGAAGGCGCCCCACGTCCGCACCTCTGAACTGGCGGGCTGGCCGACTCTCTGGACGTGAGCATGGGTGCTCTTTCCGCCCGGTGACGTGTATGGGCGGCTGACGACTTCCCACTCGCCGGTCTCGTCGGCGAAGCGATCCCCGACCTGGAGCTGCATCGGCAGGACCCGGCGCGTGGCGGATGGGGCAGACTCGGGCTTCTTCTCGGATCGTCTAGGCACCCGGGGACAACTCCTCATATGCTGTAAACTTAATCGCGTCCGGGGTGGCCGATTAGGATAGGGGTCAGCAACTCCTCTTCCCACACCCTCCATTCTCTGGATACTCCTGACGCTCGCGCGGGCGCTCTACGGTACCCCTCAGCCGTTCCCAAGCCTCCCGGCTTTCATAGACCCAGACGGCAGCGTAGGCGCCATGCCTCGCGCCCTTCACGCCCTTCACGCCCTTCACGAAATGATGGGCCGTGAGACCCGGTAACTGGAATAGGCCGCGGGCCTCGGCGGCCCGGATTGCCTCCTGGAATCGCTCTGCGCCGGTTCCCGGTCTCGGATCGTATTCGTGGATGCTGATCATCCGAGCCATTCATCCTCCGATTGTGCTACGCCCGTGAGTGCTTCCGCGCCGCTCACTGTCTCGCGTGCCACGGCGTGCGCTCCCATCTTGTTCCCGTTGCGCTGGTCGGGGAGTGCTCCATCCCGCTTATGCAGAAGGTGGCTCGCCAGCCCTTTTCGTCGTACCGCGTGAGCTGCAGGTCAAAGCCTTGGCGCTCCATGGCGCGTTCGCCGGCGCCGATCCCACGCCAGGGGTCCCGCCACGAGCGGAGCGCCCCGAGGACGGGCAACTCATTCAAGGCGAACCTGGAGTCATGGCGCGGCGTGCCCAAGGGCCAATGGGACACTCCCGCCCCACTGTATTAGGTAAAGCCACTAGGTAAAGCCACTCTCATTTCTTGCTAAACTTTGCTCAGTTTCTGCACCTTTCTTCACAGTGTTGGCCGCGCTGGTGGGGTGCGGAACCGACGTAAGCATTCCAATTCCGGAACGTTGTCCAAATTCCGGAAACGTGGCGCAGTGCTTGCTATCACCCTGAGGCCCGCGCGTGCAATACCTCATTGTGAGCGGGAAATCACCTGGGTTCTTCGGGCTGACCTCGATTGCACCAGCAACAGGTCGAAGTCGGACGCGCCAGTCTGACAACTTTTGCTCGTGAAATCCGCAGTCGTCACACAGTTCGCGAGCCACCTGCGCCGGAGGCGGTTCCTGCTACTCGAGAATTTGCTCAGACCAGTGCCGCGACCCATTCGGATCCTCGATGTGGGAGGCACGATCAGCTTCTGGAGAACAATCGACTATGGTCGCCTCGGTGAGATTCACGTGACTTTGTTGAATCGGTTCGCCCAGGACAACCTGCCGGCGAGGTTTAGTTCGGAAGTCGGCGACGCGCGCTCCCTGAAGGCGTATCGCCGTGAGGACTACGACTTGGTTTTCTCAAACTCAGTCCTGGGTCATGTCGGCTCGTTCGAAGACCAGAAGAGGATGTCCGACGAGATCAGGCGCATCGGGCGACGATACTTCGTCCAGACACCGAACCGCTATTTCGCCGTTGATTGGCGAACGCTTGTTCCCTTCTTCCACTTCCTGCCGGTTAGACCGCGGGCCTGGTGCCTGTGTCACCTGCCGATTGGGCCGTTCGGTCGTCTCTCATCGTACTCGGCTGCTCTTGAATGGGCCAGCCTCGTTCGGGATCTCACCCGTGGTGAAATCAGGAGCCTGTTTCCCGATTCGAAGATAGTCCAAGAGAAGCTTTTCGGACTGACCAAGTCGTTCATAGTATTTCGCGGCTTCGACAGGCTGCGTGAGCCTTGGCGAGATGGTCCATCGAGTGCGCCTGCTCACGGAGTTCACCGAGTGCTGCGGTGACCCGGCTCTTGCGCGACCGCGGCTCGGCTTCCCCCTACGAAGGCGCTATGAGACTACTCGTTATGAGCATGGCGGTCATGGGATTGATCTCGGAATGCGCTGCTGAGTACCGGCCGGCCCCGGCGCCGCCGGTGCAGGTCGTACAGCGCCACTACGACTGCCTGCGCAGCGCATCGCGGATCTCAGAGTGCGGTGCCGAGTATCCGCCGCCCTCGACGCCGCAGGAGCAGCTTCTGCAGGATCGCTACGACTGCCTGCGCTACGCCACGCTAGTCGGGCAGAATCAGAGTTACTCGCTGAATCCGATCGTTGTTCCTCCGTCGAGTAACCCAAACGTGACGGACCCAGCACCCAACGAACAAGACCCTCGGACCGCGGCGCCCACTGTCCGGCAGCTTTACGAGGCGCAGTTGTTCCAATCCTGCATGACGCTACGGGGCTATAAGCTGAAGCAGTAGCGCGCAACTCAGGAACCGCCGCGAAGCCAGAAATGGCGGCGAACGTAATGAGGAGCCTCAGCCTCTGAGCGCGATCAGCCGCATGGGCACCTCGGAGTGGGACGGCCGCCGGGGAGTCTAGCCGAACGCTACGACGCGCACCAGCAGGACGCCGCACGAGTATTTCATCCGGACGTGGTAATCCTCACTGGAGCCGTGTCACAAATCGGGTCCGGATGGCGGCACAAAGGTGGTGCTTCGTGACCGCCGGCGGGAACGGTGCGGCCGCTCCAGGTCGGCGCCTGCTGAGACGGCCACGTTGGCCGAGACGGAACGCATCGCTCGCGAGTGTCCCCCGGAAGAGCTCTCGATTCCCGTGCTCGTGGCCGCGATCCGGCGACAAACTGGATGCTCGCGCGCGAGCGCCTACCGCGCCGTCTCAGATGCCCTCACTGCCGGCGTCCTCGGCCGGACGAAGGACGACGGCACGTGAGACGCCGCTTCGCTGTAAAACAGCCAGGAACAGCAAAGCGCATGGGTGCGCCTGTGGGAGCGCGCTGCTGGCTGAGAACAGCCAGAAAACAGCGCGGGCGCCTCGCGGCGCCTGTGCTTCCCTCCTGACGAGGCTCCCGTGAGCGCCGTGGATCAGCTCACCGAGAGCCCCACGGCCGACGCGTCTTCGGGGAACCCGCTGGACCTGCTCCCGATGCGGCAGCTCGTGGTCTTCGTGGTGCGCGCTCACCAGAGGCCGCTGACCGAGCTGGCAGATCTCCTGGGGCTCAGCAGGGACACGGTGCACCTCGACAGCCTATGCGGGCTCTCGCGTACGGCGCGCGGCGCGCTCGTACTGCTCGAGGAGCGCGAAGAGGCGCGGCGCGGTGAGCGGATAGAAGTGGATCTCGGCGGGCTCGACACCGGCCGACGCGAGCGCATCGGCCACCGCGTTCGCGATCGCGGCGGGTGCTCCGATGGTCCCGCCTTCCGCCATCCCCTTCACGCCACCCGGCGTGTGCGGCGACGGCGTCTCGAGGTGAGCGACGACGAGCGGCGGCACACTGCTCGCGATTGGGAGGGCGTAGTCCATGAACGTTCCCGACAGCAGCTGTCCGTGCTCGTTGTAGACGAGTTCTTCCATGAGCGCGCCTCCGATGCCCTGCGCGACGCCGCCCGCGATCTGGCCGTCCACGAGCAACGGGTTGATGACGGTGCCGCAGTCGTGCGCGACCCAGTAGCCGAGCAGGGTGACAGTGCCGAGCTGGCGCGCGATCTCCACCGCCGCGACGTGGATGCCGTAGGGGAACGTCCAGTTGTCCGGTTGGTACGTGTAGCGTGCCTCGAGCCCTGGATCGATGCCCGCAGGCAGGTTCTGTCCGCGGTACGCCTCGCGCGCCACGACCGCGATGGTAACGGCGCGGTCAGGCGCGCCGCGGATGCGGCACACACCGTCCTCCATCTCGACGTCGTCCGGGCTCGCCTCGAGCAGGTGCGCGGCGAGCCGTACGATCTTGGCGCGTACGATCCGCGACGCCTCGAGCACCGATGATCCCCCGACGACGGAGCCGCGGCTGTCCGCGGTGCCGTACGCGCTGTACGGGCACAGCGCGGTGTCGCCGAGGACGACGCGCACGCGGTCGGGGGGCAGTGTCAGCACCGCGGCGGCTACCTGCGCCAGCGACGACCGTATGCCCTGGCCGATCTCCACGACGCCCGTCGCAACCGTGGCGCGACCGGACGGCTCGATGCGCACGATCGCCGTCTCGTAGCCGCCCTGGCGGTTGCCCATCGCGGCCATGAGGCGCGAGGGCCCCATGCCCGTGACCTCGACGTAGGCAGCGAGGCCGATGCCGACGAGCCGCCCCTGCGCGCGGGCGCGCGCCTGCATCGCGCGCAGGCCGGCGTAGTCCGCCGTGGCGAGCGCGAGGTCGAGCGCCCGTTCGTAGTTGCCGCTGTCGTAGAGCAGGTTGGCGGCGCTGCGGTAAGGAAACGCGCTCGGCGGCACGAGGTTGCGGCGTCGGATAACCGCGGGATCGAGCCCGAGCCGGCGCGCCGCGATGTCCATCAGACGTTCGGTCACGAACGCGGCCTGCTGCATGCCGAAGGCCCGATAGGCGCCGAAGGGCACCTTGTTCGTGACCACGCCGTCCAGCTGCGCCCGGAAGTCGCGCACGGCGTACGGGCCCGGCAACACGGCGCCGCCGAGGAAGATCGGCCCCGCGCCCTTGGTGTGCAGGTGGGCGCCGACGTCGCCGCGGACGTGCACGTCGAGCGCCTGCAACGTCCCGCACTCATCGAAGGCGGCTCGAGCGCGCACGCGCTGCTCGCGCGCGTGGACGGTGGCCAGGAAGTGCTCGCTGCGCGTCTCGACCCACTTCACGGGACGGCCGAGGCGCATCGCGGCGACGCACGCGAGCACTTCCTCCGGATAGTAGTGCAGCTTCACGCCGAAGCCGCCGCCCACGTCCGGTACGATGACGCGGATGCGATCCTCGTCGAGCCCAAGCACGCCGGCGAGGACCGTCCGGTACTGGTGCGGCGCCTGGCTGGACGCCCAGAGCGTGAGCTCGCCGGTGCGCGCGTCGAAGGACGCGCAGACGGCGCGCCCCTCGAGCGGCGCCGCCGTCTGTCGCGGCATCGTGAACGTCTGCTCGACGATCGTGTGCGCGGACGCGAACGCGCGGTCCGGGTCGCCGCTGCCGATCGTCCGCGACACGACGACGTTGTCGGGCCACTCGTCGTAGAGGCGCGGCGCGTCAGCGCGCGTCGCCGCCTCGACATCCATCACGACGGGCAGCGGCTCGTACTCCATCACCATCCGCTCGAGCGCGTCCTGCGCGACGTAGCGGCTCTCGGCGACCACCGCCGCAACCGGCTGTCCGACGTAGCGAACCCGGTCGTGCGGAAGGACGGGGAAGTCGGTCTGCCGCTGTCCGGGCGGCGCCGCGAGGACCGGCAGCGCGCCGAGCGCCTGAACGTCGCCGGCTCCGAGCGTGGCCACGATGCCGCGCATCGTCGCCGCGCCGCCGAGATCCGCCTTGCGAATGCGCGCATGCGCGTGCGGACTGCGCAGCACGGCCAGATGGAGCAGGCCGGGTAAGGCCATGTCGGTCACGTAGGCGCCGTGGCCTCGGAGCAGGCGCGGATCCTCGACGCGGGGGAGCGGCCGCCCGATCACGACGGCGCCTCCGTCGGCCCGCGGCCGCCGAGCCGACCGAGCACTCCGCCGAGGCCGCCGGGCACGACGACGAGCAACGTGACGGCACCGACCACGAAGAGGTACTGCCTCGTGATGGAGCGCAGCGACTCGACGCCGACGCTCATGACGACGGCCACAACGGCGGGGCCCACGAGCGTGCCCGACCCATCGAGGTTCGCCCAGTGCGAGAGCGGCGTCATCGATCCGCGTCGTGTGGTCGAGCCGCGCACAGGATGGTGAGCTTCATGGCGCGTGCATTATAGGCCGATGCGTCGGGCGGTCCCGATCATGACCGCGCAATCAGATGCTCGTCGCCCGGCCTCCAGCCGGCGACGACAGTCGCGCCCTCGCGGACCGCGTCAGGCTGCGCGCCCGCGATACGGATGCGTACGCGCTGACGTCCGGCGTCGCCGATGATGAGTACGCTGTCGCCGTAATTGACGATGACGCCAATCGTGATCGACAGGCGGTTCGGAAGCATCGCGCCGTCGCCGATCAGCTCAAGACGCTCGGGACGCACGAGCACGTCGACGGGCGCGCCCGCGAGGCGCTTGCAGGCGTCGGCATCCGCCTCGATCGGCCCGAGCCCATCGAGCTCGACGCGCCCCGGCGCGCCGGAGTCGACGTGACCGGTGAAGAAGTTGCTGTCGCCGATGAACTCGCCCACGAATCGGGTGCGCGGCCGGTGATACACCTCGAGCGGCGGCGCCGTCTGCTCGAGCGTGCCGTGGCTGAAGACCGCGATACGGTCGGACATCGTCATCGCCTCGGTCTGGTCGTGAGTCACGTACACCATTGTGATGCCCACCTCGCGGTGGATGCGCTTGAGCTCGACCTGCATCTGCTCGCGCAGTTTCTTGTCGAGCGCTCCGAGCGGCTCGTCCAGCAGGAGCACGTCAGGGTTGAAGACGAGGCCCCGCGCGAGCGCGACGCGCTGCTGCTGGCCGCCGGAGAGCTCGCGCGGATGCTTGTCGACGAACCGGCGCAGCCCGACAAGGTCGAGGATTTCGCGCACGCGCTCAGCCTGCTGCGCGCGCGGAAACGCGCGCATGCGCAGCGGAAAGGCGACGTTGCGCCCGACCGTCATGTGGGGGAACAGCGCGTAGTTCTGGAAGACGACGCCGATGTTGCGCTCGTATGGCTTGCGGCGCGTCAGATCCTCGCCGCCGAGCTCGATGGCGCCGCTGGTGGGCTCCTCGAAGCCCGCGATCATCATCAGCGTCGTCGTCTTCCCCGAGCCGCTCGGGCCGAGCAGTGTGAGGAACTCGCCCTTCTCGATCTCGAGGCTGATCCCATCGACGGCGTTGACGCGGCCGTCGTAGGACTTCACGAGACGGTCGAGCTTCAGATATGCCAGTGTCAGGCTCCGGCGCGCGGCACGATGAGCGCGTCCACGACGACGCAGCCCGCGCCCGTCTCCCTCGCCACGATCGGGTTCACGTCGAGCTCTGCCAGACTCTCGCGCTCGGCCCACGCGAGGTCGCCGATCGCCTCGAGTGCTCGGGCGAGCGCGCCGACGTCGCCGGGCGGGCGACCGCGAAAGCCACCGAGCAGGGTCGCGACCCGAGTCTCGGCGATCATCCCCTCCGCGTCGCCGACGCGCAGCGGCAGCGGGCGCAGCGCCACGTCGTCCAGCGCCTCGATCAGCACGCCCCCGGCGCCGAACGCCAGGACGAGGCCGAAGTCGGGGTCGCGACGGACACCGGCGAAGACCTCGAGGATCCCGTGCGCCATCTCCTGGATCAGGAACCCGGCGACGTCGCTCCGCCGGCCGAGATCCTCCACGCGACGGGAGAGCCGATCCCATGTGACGCCCAGCTCGCTCTCGTCGCGGAGTCCGACCGCGACGAGACCGACATCCGACCGGTGCGGGATCGCGTCGGACACGACCTTCAGCGCGACAGGGTAGCCGATGGTCTTCGCTGAGTCGCGCGCGTCATCGAGCGATGTGACGACCTGCTCGCGTACGACAGACACGCCCACCGCCGCGAGCAGGCGCTTGGCGTCGTGCTCGTGGATGGTCGGCCGCGCGCGACCTGTCTGCATCGCCTGGATCCCGCCTCCCCCGCCGCGCGAGAGGCGCGGCGCCGCGAGCGGCTCGCTCCAGCGCGCAAGCCGATCCACCGCCCCGAGGCCCGCGCGCGTGCCGCCGATGACCGCGATTCCGTGCTCGCGCAGGAACGCCACGACGTCGCGTCTGAAGACGCCCGAGCGCGTCGTCATCAGATAGAACGGCTTAGCCGACTGCTGCGCGCCCTCCATGAGGGCCTTGCCGTAGTCCAACGCCCGCGCGGGCGAGCCCATCGGCTGGTCGTCGAAGCCGTCGGTGCAGAACGCGACGGCGTCATAGCCGGGATCGCTTCCCAGCACGTGAAGACCGTGCGGGAAGTTCTTCGCGAAGTCGCCGTTGCCCCACGCGTCCAGCGGGTTGCCGTCACCGGTGATGCGCCCGATGACGCGCTCGACCTCCGCGCGCGAGGCGGGTGCCAACGGCGGGAGCTGAAGGTTCGCCGTGCCGGCGAGGTCGAGGATCAACTCCGCCTGCCCACCCGACGCCGTCATGACCGCGAGGCGCCGGCCGCGCGGCCAGCGCTCGGCCTGGCAGGCCGCGATCACTTCCGTCAGCTCGTCCATGTCAGCAACCTCGATGGTGCGATGCGCCCGCAGCATCGCCGAGAAGACGCGTGCCTCGCCGGCGAGGCCGCCGGTGTGAGTGCTGATCGCGCGGCGGGTCCGGTCGCTGCGCCCGACCTTGAGGACGACGACGGGCTTGCCGCGGTCGGCCGCACGATCGAGCGCGGCCACGAACCGTTCCGGCTCGCGCACCGTCTCTAGGAACATCGCGATCACGCGCGTCGCAGGGTCGTCGACGAGGTACTCGAGGAAGTCGACGGCTGCAACGACCGCCTCGTTGCCGGACGAGATCACCTGGCTCCAGCCGAAGCGCCGGCAATCGGTCAGCAGGCCGATGCAGATCGATCCGCTCTGCGAAATCAGCCCCACGTTGCCGGCGAGCCGCGTCGGATCGTGCAGCGCCTGGATATAAACGAGGCTCGGCACGTGCGGGCTGATCACACCCATGCAGTTCGGTCCGCACAGCACCATCGATGCCTCGCGGCAGATCGCCGCGATCGCATCCTGCCGCGCCCGGCCGTCCGCATCCGCTTCCGCGAACCCCCCGTCGAAGACCACGGCCGCGCCGACGCCGCGATCGGCGGCGGGCCGCATGTGCTCGAGCACGCGGGCGTGATTCACGCAGAACGCCAGCACGTCGACGGCGCGCGGCAGGTCGGCCACCGAGGGGTAGCAGCGCCGGCCGAGCAGGCTCTCGTACTTCGGATTGATCGGATAGATCTCGCCGCGAAAGCCGATGCCGTCGAGCGCTTCGACGAGGGTCCGGCCGACCGACGGGCGCTCGGAGGCGCCAACGATCGCGATCGAACGGGGACGCAGCAGCCGATCAAGCGACATGGGTGCTCCTTCTGCGCAGGAACATCGCGATCAGCACGCCGAGGAGGACGGCGCTAACGAGCAGCGTCGACACGACGGCGATGACGGGATCGGATTCGAGACGGATCGATTCGTACATCTTCTTGGGAAGCGTGACGGCGCCGCGGCCGCCGATGAAGATCGACACGACCGCCTCGTTGAACGATGAGAGAAACGCGAACAGCGCGCCGACGAGCATGCCCGGCCGCAACACTGGCAGGGTGACGTGCACGAACGTCCGGAAGGGACCGGCGCCCGAGCTCATGGCCGCCCGCTCCAAGTTCTGATCGAAGCCCTTGAGCGTAGCGGAGATGACCAGGAAGGCGACGGGCACCGCGAGCATCCCGTGCGCGACCATCACGCCGAGAAGCGTGCCCGTGAGCTTCGCCCTTCCGAGGAACCCATAGTATGCGAGCGCGCTGACGACATGCGGCACGATGAGAGGTGCCATGATCAGCAGATTCACAAGCGTCTTGCCGCGGAACCGGTAGCGGACGTAGCCGAAGGCAGCGGGCACGACGAGCAGCATCGTGAACGTCATCGCGCCGAACGCGATGACGAAACTGTTCAGGGTGGGCTCGAGCCATTCCTCGCTGGTGAAATACTTTGCGTAATAGCCAAGCCAGTATCCCGGCGGTGGGAACGCGAACGAGATCGCCGTGCTGAAGGACATCGGCACGACGACGAGAATCGGCGCCAGCAGGAAGAGCACGCCGAGGGCCGCGAGGATGACCGGCAGCATCGCGCGCTCAGCCCCAAAGCCGGTCAAGGCCGGCGTAGTGGTTGTAGATCGCGAGGACGGCGCATGTCGCGATGAGGAGCACTACGGCGAC
>Ga0066709_100000012_pt1 | contig 48786 bp, 72 predicted proteins | sample GraSoiAngelo_158_FD_79665 | JGI IMG/M metagenome (GOLD analysis project Ga0066709, IMG submission 79665) | Grasslands soil microbial communities from the Angelo Coastal Reserve, California, USA - 14_1009_16_30cm | ecosystem: Environmental > Terrestrial > Soil > Grasslands | place: USA...
AGGGATAGATCCTACCACAGGTCGTTTCTCCGGGGCTGGAAAAGCTGGTCAGTATTTTCCTAATGTCCCTGGTGGAAAAAGCGATATGGGCGGTAATGTCTTTACTGCTCCGACATTTGACCCTGGTTTCACCAGTCAGTTTTATCAAATGCTTCAGCAAATAATGGCTGGATCAGGCGGAGGTCTTCAGAATAATTTACTAAGTTTTCTAGGAGGTGGACCGAGTTCTATACCTGGCGCCGCAGGCATGACCGAGATGGCTAACACAGGGGATCCCATCTCGGCGTTGCCTGAGTGGCAGTCTATGATAGCGGCGCAGCAGCAGAATATACAGCAGAATCAAGCTAACTTGAAAGAGCAGTTCGGCTTTGCTGGCGATTTAGAATCATCGCCCTTTGGAACGGCGATGAGTAATTATATGCAGCAGACCTCGAAAGACGAGAATGCCTTGTTAGCACAGCTAGAACAACAGGCAATGGAATCGGCTATGGGTCGTAAGTTATCCGCTGATACTTCGTTAATGGGAATGGCTGGAGCCGAAAGTCAGTTTCTAGATCAACTTTTCAGCGGAGCTGCTACGGCAAGTCCGGGATTATTTGAGAAGAATAAAGGATCTTTGTTAGGCGGAATCGGCTCTCTAATAGGCGCAGGTGCCGCTGGAGCTAGTGCTGGTCTGGGGGCTGCCGGTGGTGGTGCAGGTTTAGGAGCTTCTATCTTGGCAGGATTGGCGGCGATATGATATTACATGAGAGATTTGAGACTTTACAACTGCAAGTGGATGCTTTGAAGAACGGTACGAATCCGATAGTATTTTTCCCCGAGGGTACTCCTCAGATTCCTAAGGCACCCGATGGTATGAGAATCATTAGGCGAAGCATTGGCACTTTCTATGCGAATCCGAATATTATTTCTGAAAAAATGATAGACGAGGCTTTGAAGAAAAAACTTCTATGGGCGCTTCTCGGATTTGTTCAAAGTAAGAAAGAAGCTCTTGAAAGCGGGACTCCTATCGTTGTAGTAGCACGTAGCACCGAAGGACGTGAGATAAAAACTGCCGTCGTAGATTCTAGTAGAGGAGATTTAGTCTCCATGCAGGTTTATTTCTTTTATCAATTCTTTCCTGAAAGCAAAGTCTCCGCTGAGCCTGGTTATTATGTAATCGCAGAGCGTTTGCAGGGTGATATATATGCCTCTGAAGCGAATTGAGGTGATGTAAATGGCTCCATGGGATGAGAAGGTACCTGGTCAAAGTAAAGACCCTACCGACGCCGCAGGCATTATGCGTGCTATACAGCAGATGCTAGGGACCGTAGGTCAGGCGACTGGCGCAACTGGAAGTACCGCAGGTGGCTCGCCGCTTCCTGGTGGCTCTGGTCCTGTTTCGCCTTCACCAACCATTACATTTAATCCTACCGGAGGAGGCACTTCTCTCGCGCATGGACCTGCTCCTGAACGTCCGGGTATTCCTAGAACTGGAGGCGAGAGTCTCGGGAGTTTTAGAAGTCAGACGCAGGCGACGAACGCGGGTCTTGTTAGTCTTGGTAATTCACTAAGTGGTATTTTCTCATCTATAGAACAGAAAGAACATGCTAAAAAAGCTGCATTAGCCGAGAATTACATGACACAGATTAGTGCTCTACTAGCCAGCGGCGATCCGCAGGATAAGCAAAAGGCGATGATGGTTTTAGAAGATCCGAAGATTCGTAAAATCCTAAAAACTGGTCTCGAATATGTTCCTCTCGAAGAAGAAGTTCCTCCAGAGGCGACTGGCGTTCATAGTGCGATTCAGAAAATTGGATCTGGTAAGGGAGCTGCTTCGCAGGGAGGAGCGCCTCAAGGAGCACAACCTAGAATGCAGCCCATGTTACCGCAGCAAAGCGCGGAGCAGCAGTTGAAATCTGCTATGACGAATGCTTTGTTGCAGAAAATAAAACAAGACCCCGCTGCGGCTATTTCCATGATGGGTGGTTCTCAGTTGTCGAGTGCGGAGCAGCACGCTAATGAATTTTACAAAGCTGGCCTTGGCCTGAGTCCCGCCGACTTGCAGTCGATGACCGCTAACGAAAAACTGGCGGGCTTAAAGATATATGAACAAGCCGTTGGCGCTGCAATACGCGGCGAGATTGATATGTATAAAGCTGGGCTAGGATATAAAGGTAAAGTAGACTCTGCTACTATTTTTAGTAACGCTCGTAAATACGCGGCTGATGCTATGAAAAGTGCCTGGGGTGCGCGGGATAAGTCTAAAGGCGCAGCTACTAACTATGCCGCCGGCGCTAAAATCTACGAGGATTACGCTAAGAAATATCTTGATATAATCAAAGGTGGAAAAGGACCTGGTGGTAAGCCTTTGACAGCCGATGAAATCAAAGTTTATCAGCAGAAAGCGGACGCTTATCAAAGACAGGCTGATGAATATTTAGGTCAAGCAGGTGACACAAAACTATTTGAAATGTTTATGGAAACTCCTGACGAGCCTGAAGAAAGACAAGACGAAGAACCTGAAACTGAGCCTGAGAAGAAGGAGGAGCCTAAATAATGCCGAATGGACAAAATCCTTCTCAGGTCGCCGATGAGACTCAACGGAGACTTGGGCAAAAAGTTTATACAACTCCTGAAAATACAAAAGACCCTTATAAAGGCGATAATTCTCAGGGTTCTCCTGATCAGAAAGGCAACGAAGTTGACCCTAGGCAGAATCCTCTAGCCTTTTTCTATCAACATAGAAGTAGACTTCGAGGGATGAATGAAGAGGATGCCGTTAAATTCGTAGATAGAATTTTTAAACGCTTTGCGTTACCGAAATATGAAAAGATTAATCCGCAAGGATTAGATCAAACCAAAATCGATGAACTAAGACTTCAGTTTGCCGCTCGGATGTTCAATATCCCGTATCAACCCGTCGAGATGGAAGGCAAAGCTCCGGATCTTCCGTTAGAAACTAGAGCTAAAGAAGCCGGTAAGAAGACTGGTAAAGAGCTAGAAGCCGCTGCTAAAGGCGGTGTCGCCGGTTATATCGGAGGAGTAAAGACCATACCTGAACTGGAAGCGAAGCTAGCTAAATATCTAGGCGCTACGAAGATGGCGTCTAAGTTGGAATCTGCTGCTGGATTTCTGGGGAAAGCTGAAGGAAAGTTATACGGAAAATCGAAGTCTTTATCTCCAGACCGTCCTATTCCCGAGATCTCGGCTGCCGCAGGTCATGCTATTCCTGCTACTGCACTTTCCACGGCCGTAGGCGCTGGTTTGCCGAATCTTGGTGGCGCTGCGGGTGAGATAGTATCCGGAGCTGGGAGAGGCGCTGCCGAGGGTAGTACTTTTGAGGCGACTAGACCTGGCGGTGATCCTAAGAGCGGAGCTGTATGGGGCGGTCTTCTTGGCGCAGCATTTCCGTTTCTCAAAGCAACATTCGGTCTTGGGCGTAAGGCGTTCACGTCTAAGGCGGCTGAGGCCGCAGAGGAGGCTAAGGCTGGGACCTCTGCGACTGAAGCCGTTCCTAAAACTACCGCTGAGTCCCCTAAAGGGGCAGAATCAAAGTCACTCGGCGATATAGCTAACAAAGCCGCTAAAGACAAATTTGGAAAGGCATTCAAAGATTTAACGAGCACTGAAAAGGCACAGATGCCTTCTATAATGAAAGAAGAAATTGCCAAGCAACGCGCTCAACAAGCAGCGACAAAGAAAGCCGAGCAGGCTGCTGCTAAAGCAGGGCGTGAAGCGGAAGCGGAGGCGAAAAGAGTCGAGAAGGCTAAAGCTGCGACAGCGAAGACAGAGAAACAAGCTGCGCGAAAATCCGTCGTACCGACACCAACACCTGCGGCGAAGCAAGCCGTTGCTGCGCAGGCAGCGGAGGAGAATCCTGCGATAGCTAAGACGATGGGAGATATTAAACCTCCTGCGGAACGTAGGACTAATGTGAGAACGGAAAGTATTGAGGGCCCGGATTTCTATAGAACTGCTTTGATGAACGAACTTCGTAAGAAAGCCGCCGCAGGTGATAAATTAGCCGCGGAGCAGTTAGCGGATATGAAAGCTCATCCTTTTGAGAAGGCTGGAGAAGAATTCGATATTGCAAAGGCGAAGGCTAAAGGAGAAAAGACTTTAACAAAGGAAGAAGCTGAAGCTGCTTCAGCAAAGCGTGCCGAAGGTAGAATTCAAAAACTTGGTCCTGAGGAAACTGGTAAGAAAGTAAGAGCCAAAGAAGGTGTACCCGCTAGTCCAGCGCAGCAAGCGACTGATAGGGAAAGGATAGCTGCGAAGCGAGCGGAGGCTAAGTCACAGGAATTTGGCGCAGCTTTGGAAAAACATGCACAGCAAATGGCCGGGCGTTATACTTCTGAATCCTTGGCTAATATAGACATAACTCAAGTCGAGGATGCCGCGAGAGAACTAGAAGGCGGTAGTCTGGTAATGAGCGGGATGAAGAAATTAGTAAGACAAAAGAAAATGACCGAAGAACTTTACAGAGAACACTTGATAGACTGGATGAAAATTCAATTTGCGGCCCTACCAAAGGCATTTGACTAATGGGCGGAGAACTTTCACAAGTTTTATCGAGACTCGCCACAGGCGCTAGAGAATTTCTTCCTAAGATATTGAACGGCGAGATCTCTAAAACCGCTGTTATAAGCGGCGAAGGTGTACTTCGTAGGAGCGGAGCCTTCGGCGATATGCTCGTGGATACTATGAAGATGTGGCAAGATAAATCTGCACAGCAGAGTGGACAGTATTATTCAGATATCCTTAGTACTCTACAACCGCATATGAAAGATGCGAAGGTAACAAAGGATTTAGCTACGCACTGGCAGAATTTTGCCAATCTACCCGACGGAGCTTTGAAAGATACTATAACGAAGGCTAAAATAGCTCGTCTTCATATATACAATGAATTAGGAAAAGCAGGAGTCAAGACTGGCCCGATGGTCGAAGACGACTGGCCGCGTATGTATCCTCGTGAGTTTTTTGAAGGAGTAAATCATGGACAAGCTATTAAAACTCTCCAAAATCAAGGCATGTCCATTAGACAAGCTGAAGGCCTGCTCGATCAAATCAGCGGAAAAAGCCCGAAAGCACATAATTACGAGTCTCCGAGAAAGTGGAACTTACCAGGATATAGACGTGATCTCGGGGTTCTCTTTGAGGATATCGACAAAGGATATAAGAGATTAAATTGGGCGAAGATTTATGGTCCTAACGATGAGAAATTGGATATAATTCTGAAAGGATTGAAAGAAACCGGAGGTCGTGAAGCACAAGAATTAGGGCTCAAATATATAGATAATATAACAAAGACAGGAAAGTATTATAGAGGAATACGACCATGGGAACAAGGCTTAGCTTCGCTCGAAGTAGCTTCTAAGTTAGGCTTAGCCGTTCTGAGTCATACAAGCCAGCCTCTTAACGTCGCCGTTTACGCAGGCGTGAAGCCAGCCGTGAAAGCCATGGCTTCGATGGTGAAAGAACTTGTCGAAAATGGTAATGTACGAAGTGCAGAAGATTTTGCACTGAGAAGCGGAGCGACGTGGACAGAATCCATGCGGCGATATAAAGAGCTTTATGGAAGCCCGGTCGGTAGCCTAGGGTCAAAGATTCTTCACGCCACTGGCTTCGTCTCTCTCGATAAATATCGGCGAATATTTGCATCCGTAGCGGGCAAACATCTTGCAGAGGAATTGTTCCAAGACATACGAGAAGGTGTGAGACCAAATGTTGCTCGACAGAAGTTAGGTCAGATGGGGATAGATGTTTCTGAGGTTCTAAAACGTGGATCATTATCCGAAGATGATTTACTGCAGGCTGCAAAGCGCACCTCCGATGTAACGCAGTTTACTTTTGATGCGAATCAGCTTCCGTTAGCATGGAAGGCTTCGCCGATGGCACGAGTTATTCTACAGTTTAAGCAGTATTTTTATACACAAGCTAACTTCGTTAAAAACTTTGCTATTAAACCCGCGGTTCGATATATTCAAACTGCTGGAGCCGAAGGAGAAATAAAGCCGCTAATTTATATGAGTTTACTTTTTCCAACCTTCGGCGAGTTAACTGCCGACCTCCGCGAGTTCGCTCGGAAGGGGACTTTAGAAGAGAGACCCGAATTTCCGATAGAGAGATTGGTAGACAACGCAGCGCACGCTGGGGCCTTTGGCTTATATCAGGACCTGGTATATAACATAGCAAGCCCTTCTGATAAGCCAATTTGGCATTTTGTCGCGGGGCCTGCGGTTTCCGACCTCGTTGACATGACTCGTTTACCTTGGACGAAGCAGCCTCTTGGGCTGGAGGTTTTGAGAAGGATACCGGTGGCCGGGCCTTATTTGTCTTACAAGGAACGTGAATCTTCAAGGACGAAACCTCGTAAAAAAGGATACCTCGAAAGAGGAGCTATAACAGAGTTTATGAGAGAAAACCTAGGTCTCCCATAAAAAGTGTTTGAAGTCTAAACACTTATTCTTAGCTAAGAAAGGTCATATCTATGCCCACTTTACCTGAAACGCATGGTGCCGTAAAAAGCACTTGTGATTCGTTAGAAGTATCTCCCTCGGCTCATTCTCCTGGATCGCATCTTTACGGAGGCGGGGGAACTGAACCGGAGGCGAAGACTCATTCTGCGAAGCATAAAGCTGGCGCTAAGGGCCGCGTCACTAATGCTGAGAGCTCCTTCGGCAAAAAGGGCTCTTCCTTGCGGCGCAACATAGCCGCAGGTAAGGCTGCTGATACGTCGAAGAACGTTTAGTTTCATGTTAGTGGCGGAGATTGATTTCCTTTCTCGATTTCCGCCATTATCTTGTCTAATATATCGTCGCTACCTGGTGGTAGCGTCTTTAGTAGGTTGGGGAAAACAGGCATCTGCGGATTCGCATTTAGAGTTATATCCAGGACGACGCGAACTTTGGCAGGTGTCATTCCTTTATTATTCTTATCTATAGCTATTGCTAAACCGCCTTCACTTATCTCTTCTACTCTAGCTATCCAAATAGTATTTTGAGGAGGTAGGACGGTAACCCAATCTCCTTTTTTCAAAGAATGTCCCATGGTATCTTTACATTTACCTTCATTCATCATCATCCCCCATATCTGGAAATTCCGGATTGTCTTCTATTAAGTCTTCGTCTTGCAGAATATCTTCATCTCCGTCGTTGGTGATTCTTTCTGGCATCATATTTCCTTCTTTTATACTCCGACACCTTCCAGTTCTGGAGTTTCTTTGTCCACTTTCGCCAGGATTTCATCCGTATTCAGGATGCGAAAATTAATTCTAGTCTTCGGACTCCATCCTTTGAAGGTTAAAACAGTACCACTATAAAGCCCGTAAACTACTCTATCACCTACGAAGTAACCTTCAACGCCAAGTCCGACTTCTAGAATGGTACCTGTAGTCGGTCTCTTTTTGACTTTATCAGGAACTATGATACGACCAACTCTATCAAGAGCCAAGTCTTCTTGAACTATGATTCGGCCAGGGGTTGGATGAACAAAGAGTTGCTCAGGTGCAATTCGCACCTCTTTTACATCCTCCATAAGCGAAGCCGGAGCTACGCCTCTCGGGTCATCAGTATTTAGATGACCTCTTTTATCTGTTACAGTAAAATCTTTACTCACGGGGTTACACCTTTAGCCTTTCTAGCCGGCTGTCCGCCGACTGTGTAGTTTTGTTTAACTGCGTACATAGTACTTCGGCCCTGTTGATATTCATATATAACGGCACCTTCGAGAAGTGTTGCTATAATCTTATCTATTTCATCGAGTGTCGCATCTCTCCAAAGAGCTTTCGTTATTTCTTTACGGTTAGCAAAACCTTTGGTTTCCAGGAATCTAAGAAGTTTATCGGTGACGACGGCAAACTCGGATTCACCGACGCCTCTAAAGACCTTCGGTACATTACCAGCTACGGTCATAATCGCGTCATGGGATTTTTGAAAGTCCTCCTTATTTATAATCATATCATCGCCTCTAGCGGCGCTCATGCAAATAGCCATCTTGACAACCTGGGCCCATAGACTCGTTTTATACGAAGTGGTCGCTTGGTCGTCATATTCCGTAGGACTGCTGTCTACGGAGTAACAACTCTCGAAGAGAGGTCGGACGTCTTTGGAGAATGTATATTCGCCTCGAAGACGAGAAATAGATTGGAGATCGAGGATTAAATTATCTCTAATTGCACTGTGGTTTTGGACAGTAGGCCATGGTAATAATCTTTCTCTATCATTTGCAACCACAAAATTAACTCTTCTAGTGAAACCTCCCCCGACGGCTGACGAAGGGATTGAGGAAATAAGCCACTCCTGAGTAGACCCTCCGAGAAGTGATATGCACGGATTCTTAATACGAAACTCACCTTTATGTCTAGTTCCATATTCGAATTCTCCTTCATCGAAGTCCCATATGTCGCATAGGATAGGTAGAGTATTAGCCGAGGCTGTTAAGAAAACTGAAAGTTCGGTTGAGAAAATTAAACACGCAGATTCATTCCCTACCTTCATAGTACCGCCTAGCATAGGCTGAGGCCATCCTACGGATAGACGTTCCAAAACGTATTCTATAGTGATACGACCGGAGAGAAAGTTAGCAACTTTCGCCTCTTTCATTATATTTATCGCAGGTTTAATCGCAGTTCCCTTTCCTATCCCTGGTCTGCCCACAAGAATAGTATATAAGTTCGGATACAAACGATAAGTTCCCCTTCCTACATAAACATTTCTCTTTAGGACTGTGCTAAGGGCTGTGGCGGCAGTCCAGAAGATAAAGCTAAGTGGGGACTCCGAGCTTGGTGCAACAAGTCCAATATACTCCGCAACCCAGTTTTTACATCGGCGCATTTTCGAGGATCAAACCCCTTAGAGAATTTGCCCTTTGAATCTTCGTCTCTTAGATCGTAACCGATTTCAAACTCGACTGGGATTTTTATTTGGGTTCCGTTTGGGAAGGTGATTATTCTGTCAAATGCTTTTTCCATTAGTCTAATGCAGCTAAGGATAGTTTCTTCACTATCAGGGATCTCACAGGAAATCGCGTCATGCGTGTCCATGATGACCCATCCGGGTTGAATGCCTTCACAAGCAAGCACGGCCAGTCCGGTGTTATCTCCGACGGTAGATTGGGGTATATAAGAAAATGCCTCTTTAAATATCTTGCTGTTATCTGCGTCAGGTCGGAGGCCAAAGAAATAGCGTTCTCTGCCGATAGGTGTTCGTAGGGTTCTTGTACGTCTAATATTATCCTCAACCCAGTTTTGGAAACTATTTCGTATTTCTGGTTCATAGAAAGCTACCCTTTCTAAAAGTGTCGCGCAGTATTTTTCGCCAAGGCTAAATCCTTCTTTTGCTAATTCGACAGCCATCTTAGCAGCTTTCATTCCATAGTTATAGGCATGTCTCGTCTTTTTACCCATAAAGCGAAACATAGTACCCTTACCGCACTCGGATTCGGGCTTCTGGAAAATTTGCATTGCCAGCCTTTTGTGTCTGTCTATCCTGTTTCGTAATTCATTAAGACCATCGCAGTTCCCGGATACATCTGCGATAATACCGCATACGATCCAGTCCTCGGCTTGAACCTGATCGCAGGAGACGAATATTTTGCCTGGTCTGGCGACGATACATTCTCTGAATCTCTTGCCTAATTCACTCTGTTTAGGAAGATTCTGAACGTTCGTTCCAATAGCATGTCCTGATTCGGATGTAAATATTGTCTCACGGCTAGATCGCCGTCCAGTAACGGTACCCGTAACAGCATACGAAGTATATAAGACTGAATCTAATAAGGTCGCCTCGGCATAGGTTCCGCGAATTTTATTAAGCTCGCGGACTCGAAGAATTTCTTTAAGAACGGGATTTCCTGTCTTGGCGTATGCCTCATTAAGTGCCTCTTCTCCAGTGGATTCCTCCTTTGTTTTCCAGTCTTTTTTTAGAGAGATTTTAAGACGGTTTTTAAGTACATCTTTAAGCTGCGGGACGGAAGAGAGATTAAGAACCGTAGCCACACTCTTAGTTCCTCTGGGCTGCTTAGGAATAACCGACATTCCGATTTCTTTTTCGATTTTTTGGCAGGCATTTGTTAACTCCGTATCGAGATGTTTTATAAAATTCGTTAAGCGAACTTGGTCTACTAAGACGCCACGTCTGTCGATTTCATGAAAGACCCGGGCCAAAGGCATCTCGTACTTCGTATAAAAATCTTCGAGATTTTTAAATAAAGGCATTATGAAATAAGCAACCTGTATTCTACTATGGTAATTGTATCATTAATCGTTATGCCAGGATAATACTGTTGCAGCTCGAATAAAGCACTAAACATAGTTTTCCACTTAAACTCCATAGATAATAATTGCAGGTCTGTATGCAACAACGTAGTATGTTTACACCAATGAACAACGGCTGGATATCCGTGTATAGTAATTCTCGGGGCGAATTTACGTTTTCCTAGGCGGATAGTATGCCGGATGAGACCTGAAAGCATGGCTCTCGTTACGCCGGATTCGAAGCGTAGCTCGGTTTCTAAGTCAAGCCGCGGAGGCGCGTTCTTTGAATTCAAGTTAGATTTCATTGAAAGCGTGACCTCCTGGTAGGAATATTAGGATGTGCTTTTCTATAACGTTCTCTTTTACAGGAGCGACACTGACGATATCCATAGCAATCTATATATGTGTTTTTTTCTGTATACTCATGTCCTTTTGAACAGTGTGTTTTATTTCTATTATGAAATGTAGAGGCTATTACGTGAGATAATCTATTAAGAATCTCCTGATGTTCTGGGTTTACGCATGATTTATTTTCGCATAAATGATGATCGTCTTTACCAGGGGATATTTTTACTGCTTTTATAATTTCATAAATTTTTCTGTGCGCTCTCGTCCCTTGTAGTATTCCATACCCTTTGGCATTTTTAGCTCCTTTCCAAATCCAACAAGGGCCTAACTCAGGTCGATTGGACGGAACGGGACCATTCTTATTTACTCGACTCCAAATAGATTTAGGCAATCTGTCTCTCCTTAAATTCCTGCTCCTGAGCTAGAAAAATTTCGTAGGTTACAGCGGCGTCGAGTGCATTATAATGCATTAGCTTATCCAATCCTTCTCGAAGGCTCCAACTTTTCCCTTCGTCTTTCCAGTATGGCTGTCTTGTATATTGCATTCCCTGAAATTCTAATTTATGTCGCAGCCCAGGCCATAATATATGATGACGAATAAGGGTATCGTGAACAAGAGACAAATTAACGCTGAAACCCAAAGCTCGAAGCCAGTGAGCGTCGAAGGTCGTGTAGTTCTGACCCAGTTGCCATTTTGTACGAAATATCTCATCCATCATCCTCCATAGAATTATTAATTCGTTCACGGGGTAATTCCAGAATGAAATTGATACCGCTTCCTTTGGAGAAATGGCAAATGAAATGGTGTACGGGACTTTCCTGCGGAGTAATTCTATGTCTATCGAAATAGGATTCGATGAATTGATACAGCGCGTAAGGAAACCAGAAGCATCTTGAAAGGAAGGACTCGTTATTATTGTTCGGATAGGTAATGGCTCCAAGCATTTGTGACGAACAAAATACTTCCACTCTTCGTATGCGCGGGCTAAGATAAATATACATATTTCTCTTTCAGAGTACTGGCGTAGCACAAAGGCTGGGTGATACATCGGTATCACGAAGTGAGGCCAATTTAGCAACGGACTCGTTAATAAAGAGCCTCTCCAATGACCGAATCCATCTTTCTTTTCATCCTGCTTTTTGATAACGCGAGTCGGTTTTGTAAACGGGCATAACAAGTTTGTCGGCGTTTTGCCACAGGAAATTATGATTGTAGGATGGTATCTTCCAATTTCTTCAAAAAACTGGTTAAGAAATAACTGCGTAGGAATGCCAAGTTCATGGAGGCGATCCAGTTTATTATCTGGCGGACGAGTTTTGAACGGGTTAGTAAACCAAACGTCACTAGACGCGAAGCCAGCCTCGTTAAGCATCTTATCAAGAAGATACCCAGACGGACCAATGAAAGGAAGACCCTTAGCGTCTTCTCTTTCCCCAGGAGCTTCTCCGAGAACGCAAACAGATGAGTTAGGATTGCCTCGGATGCCGACATATCGAAGTCCTTTCAAGGCTAGTGCCTGTCGCAGAGCTATATCAGCACTAACCGATGACACGCTGGTAGATTTCGGTGAGTTTACCATACTGAGTGTCCGTTATATGTGTTCCCTCTCCGTATTTAGTAAGACGTTCGTCGATATCGGTGACGAACTTCTTTTCCCATTCATCCAGTTCTTCATAGAAAGTACGAAGTTCTTCTATGAGTCTTTGGCACTCAGCCGCGCGTTCTGTGTTGGGAGTGTATTTATGGGACATATATCTCCTTTTTCGTTTATTAGCCACATTGGTGGAAGAGGTGTTGCTATTAGTAGAATATCTTCGACTAGTTCTTCTATTCCTCTATGAATAGGTACATATCCGGGTACACGTTCAGATGGAAAATCAAATCGTCTCGTATTCTCCTCGAAACGGACTATAGCCTCTTTGATTTTACTTACTTGAGCACCTGTTAATCTAATCGCCATCTATTAACCTCCTCGCATCTTCGATGTTCATCGCATCTCCGATATACTGAAAAACGGCACATCTCTTACCGCCAAATCCTCCAACCGTACTTGTGGAACCTCGTTTGGGACTGTAGGACCCACTATCTTTAACTTGCATCCACAAGCTACTTCGTTGATAGGATCGAATCCAGGCGGGATGATTTGGGTAAGAATGAAGTCTTTTTCCCACAGCTTTATAGGCTGAGGCGACTTTACAAGCGAGCACGAAAGCCAGTCCGAGTCCTTGGAAGTCCGGCAATGTAACCATTCTAGTGAAACCACAGATATCTGATACTTTGGGATGTGGACGATAAAGGACTCCACACATAGAAGCAATTCGATAGGAACCTTCGGTTTCAGGGATTTTTGTAGAAGATTCGATAGGTTGTCTAGAGACTGAGGAAATCTCGTTCCCGTGTGCCAATTCATTGTGGAGGTTTTTCGTACTAATGACGCCTGAAGTGTTATCTGAATCATAGCATCTAGCTGATTTAGTTTCCAGATATTCATGCCCTGCTTCGCTTCTTCCCGTTCGTACCAGTAATCGACTATCCTCGGCTCGGTCTCCGCCGCTTCCATAATGTCCGGTGGCGGAAAGCCGTGATCCTGTACCATACGCCAGGTTACTTTTATCTTCGTTTTTCGATGGGTGAAGGTCATCGTCATATAATCCGATACCCAACCCAGCGGTGCGTTCTGAGGATTTGACGAATAAGCCATAACACCTCGCAGCTTTGTTTAAATCTTGACTTAAATAATGAAAATCTTTGAATAATTGCCAAGTCTCGTATTTGACTCTTGATACTGCGACTGTAATTGGTGGTCTTGCCCGAAGGGACCTCCAGGTAAAGCGACACGGATTTCCGGGTTCGAGGATCCAATCGGGCTGGAGCCAGTCTATAATATCATAGTGGCAGCTTGCGCAGACGAGTTTTTTATTCTTCTCTCGAACATACTTTTGAATTGAATGAGAAGCAAACTGCGCTACCTGTCTATCTACTACTGATGTAAATTCGTCAACAGTAATAATTGGACAGAGTACATTTTGATTTGGAGAATTGGATTCTTCTAAAATTCTTCTAGCAATTTCGACTCTAAATTTCTCTCCGTTCGATAGTACACTATAAGGCCTAGCCCAGGCGGGTATCGTGTTAAAGCCTACACTTTGGCAAACTCGTGCTATCTCCTCCATTGAAAGAGATGAACTGAAATCGTCAATTACTGATCGAGCTTTCCAATTTAACTGAGTGGGTTCCCCGAAATACTCGTTGAGAAGAAGCGTCTTACCACTACCACTAGGCCCTACGATAAGTCCTATATTCCAAGGCTTATCTACGTTTATTTCTCCTGAAAGATGAACAAAGAGCTTTTCAGAAGAAGGAATCTCAAACATAGATTCCAAAAGTTCTACTCTTGGGGTTCTCTCTATTTCTGAACTACGATTTATTGATATATACACGATTTTTGCACCTGTTGTTATTTCCTACTGGAGCCCCAACACCAGGATGTGTGCTTCTTGTTACTGGTTCTACATGAAATGGGTTTATACAAGCTCTATTCTCACACACGACGTGATGAAGTATTTTTCCCTCGGGAATCGGCTCTCTAAGAAGCTCATACGTTAATCTATGTCCATAAACCTTTTTTCCTTCGATTGTTATATGAGCATACCCATCTTTACTAAGGGATCCTTTGTAAAACCAGCACTTCTCGGTTTTAATAATCTTATTCCAGAATTTAATTAAGCGACGATGGCTTGGCACTTTAATCCGGCGCTCCTAAACTGCGTTAGCAAAGCTATTTGGTGTTGTTCGCTTTCGCATTCTACGAGTATTTTATAAGCTAGTGGCTTGGCGACATGCGGACCGGCCATGCCAGATTGTATTTTTAATGCAAGGACAAGCCTGCCTCTGGCAGCTTCGCGGCTAGATTCCTTGGCGAGAATAGGAATCTTGGATACTAAGGCTGCCATTTCGAGGTCTTGACTCGTCGTGGAGACGTTTTCGTTTAAAAGCTCTGCTAATTTTCTAACACCAAAGCCTGTATTTTTAGGATCTACGTAGTTCCTAGAATCGACAGCCCCCGTCGGTCTACCTTGAGTCGGCGGTCCATAAATTCTCTGATATACTTCTAGAAGACGCTGTTTTCCTAGGACTTCCTCGGACCAGGTCATGTTTTTTCGTCGAAGATTCTCTTCTAACTCAACGGCGTTTCGCCGATATTCATCTGTGGCAAGATCGTCTCTCCAGAGGAAGTGGACTCCATGTTCTAATTCGTCTACTCTGAGTTTCTTTAAGGCTTCTAGCCTTCGGTGACCGGCTACAAGTTTTACGTGAGTAAGATCATTCTCTCGAAACGTAGCTAAGACAATAGGCTGAATCAAGCCATTTTCAGAGATGGACTTGGAGAGTTGGTCAATATCCCCGAGGTCTCTTCTCATTCTATTTTCCACCAAAACATCGTTGATATTGACCGTCTCCATTTTGTCCTTTCCGTTATTTTGCTAGTCCTGTAGCGTGTTTCGTGGTACAACCGGGAACGGCACAAAACCACTGATCGACACGAGGATTGGTCCTGCCGTTGTAATCGGCGTGTTTGATGTAAACCTTGGCAACAGAACCGGTTAATGGCCCTTGATACTGCCATTTCTCGGGGTCGTCGTCGGGTCCTATGAAGTCTCCGGGCATGTCTCCTCCTCCGTTAGGATTCGGAATCAGGGCGTGCCCGAAGGCGTGACAGAAGGATTCAACAATCCAAGAAGCAGAGCTATTTAGATTATCGAAGATACGAGATCCATTGAAGGACGGGTTATTGACGATTTCCATTTGAGGCTGAAGGTTGGTCGAAGTACCGCTCTTTGCTCTTTTCGGCTGAAAACCCGAAAGACGAACTTCATACATACCTTCGGGAATTGGAGGAGGTCCTGCTAAGTCTTCTTTCGAGTAGCTGATTTTTGCCATATTTCTCTCTTTCTCCTTGGTTGAGGTTTTTACTTCTACTTCTGATTCTCTGGTAAACACGCAATAGACTTCTTTGCGAAGAAAGAAGCTGTTTCTAGATGCGTTTTTACCAAAGAGAATTCTCGTGTGTTTTCCGGACAAAGTGTTCTTAGTTTTTGAATAAGGTCGTCAAAAGAAAGAGCCAGTTTCCGAGCCTTTTCTATCCCCACTTCGTTGAGCGTATGAACTTCAAACAAAGGATCCATATTTTCTCCTTTTTATCTAATCCCAGCTTTCGCTGGAAGCTCTTTTGACGGCAAAGCCGAGCGTTTTTTATGTTTTTCTATCATCTTCGATATATCAGGTTCTTCGATGGCATCTAGTCGCATCGAAGTTCCATTGTCATGTGAGAAGTCAGGTAGGACATAAACTCTAGGAGTATAAACCCCACCGACGTTTGTTAATTTAACGCGCCATATATCCGTAAAATACTTGAGTAATAAGTCTTTGTAACGAACTGGATAAAGACTGACTCGACCAGTGTATTTAGGACGCTCAATGGAGGAATCTGGCGCTTCTTCAGCACGCTCGTGAAACGTGCAGAAGATATTAACTGGCAACGCGAAGCTCCGCATAACGATGGACTCGACACCTTTCATCTCAGCATTCCAGGCATCGAAGTTCTTCGGAATGTTGATGGAGAGTTTTGGGCCGATCTTAATTTCTCTTCTTAGATCACCGCTGGAGTAAAGCTCATAATCCATTATGATTTTGCCAAGGGAAGCCATCGAATCATGTATGAGATTCTTGACGATAGTTCCTTCCGGAACATCTGGGAAGAGCTTTGCTCCTTTTTTGTCTTTTAGGTTGAATAAATCTAACGAAGTTTCTAAACCTGTCATTACGTCTAGAATTTCTTCGGCTGCATCCGGGAGCATGTAGCTTGCTCCGGCGTTTTTGAAGGTGATGGCTTTGACATCTTTCTTACCGGCGATGACCTGTTTCTTTTGGTCATAATCCATGAATAACTTAATACCCGGAGCTGTTGTACATAGGACGGATTTCCCGTTATTTTCCGGGCCGACAAGGGCGACGTGTAGAAGGTCGCTTGAAACTTCGGTTTCCATACTTTTGGCATCTATCATCGGAGAGAGCCTTTTATAAGCCTTTCTGCCAATTCGGTTGGGTATCGACTATTTCAAAAGTCAATTCGTCTTCGAGCAATGGACTAAAATCATCTGTTTGAGGAAGACGAATTTCTCGATAAGCCTGCTCGGCTTCCTTAAATCTCAGATAAAAGCGCTTGCGCTTGTCTGTGAATTTGGAACCTGATTCAATCATTATAACGGTTGCTGTTAATTTCATCTAAGTCTCCTTGGCTTCACCATTCTCTGATTTCCGATGACCTGGAATCCAGAAATCTCGTTGTATGTAATCGGCTTTTATAACGACAGGTCGTACCTCCGGTGGCTTCTCATGTATATTCTGGTACTGACACGGTTTGTTCCATATATTGGAACAGGCGTATTCATTCCATGCCCAGTCGTTATATTCAAAACAATGTCTAAGGCGCTCGGCTTGCCGGAGTCTACGACTACGCCATTCATCTAGCTCCGAAGGACTATACGAGACTGATATTCTTTTGAAACGAGGGTACTTAGACTCTCCACTTTTAGACGTCCGATCAGTACGTGCCACGCAATTAATGATAGCACGATCCACCGGTAGATCATAGCCAAGCTGCTTCGCAATAATTTGTCCAGCGATGATATATCCGGGTATTTGGATATGTGGCTTATACTTCTTTGTAATATTCGCATCAATATAAGCGATTGATTTATGATCGACGGGAAAGATTCTTTCGTTTGAAAGGACAAATAGATCCGGCTGTCCCATCCAGTAGAGTATGATTTTGTCTGTCTCTCCAATGCAGACCTCCTTGTTACGACCGAAATGCGCCTCAGCGGCGATTATCTTCCAGGTCTGATAGTCGATTGGTAATTGACGTGTCGCATACTCGGCGATCATCGTTAAAGCACCGTAGCGTCCGCCAAATTCTTTGAAAGACCTGGGGTGATACTTCTCTAGTTCATCCAACTGGAGTTCATTCCACACCTTCATACTCAAGTCTACTATCTGTTTAGAATCTAAACGCTTCTGGTTAAATTCAGCGTTATAGATTTGTTCCATAACCGCGCTCCACCAGCTTCCTAAATCCCTTGCAAAGGGATGGTCTCCTTTCGGAACGAGTCGTTCTAAAAAGGCTTCTCTATACATCATTTCACAGACACCGAAGGTTCCCGCCATGGTGGCGTCGAGATAAATCTCCCATTTACCGTCGTCGCGGATTTTGAAGAATTGACCTGGCTTGATTTCTTCTTTCGTTTCTGTGCTAGATTCTACATTCATGTTTTTCCTTTTTGCTGTGCAAGTTTTAATAATACGTTTGCTATTGCATCCTTATTCAAACCTAGTTTTTTAAGCGAAGCCAGCGCGTCCTTCGCTATCTCGACCTTCTCCGACGGCGAGCCGGCTACCTTCGTAGCGTTTTTATGGACGGAATCCATAGCGCCTATTAGGCGTCGCCTGCCTAACTTTCTACTATATCTATCGCCGATCTCGGATTCGACTTGTGTTTTGGCTATCTTTCTAAAATCGAGAATCATCTCGGCTTCGTGTACTGCCGTCTTCAACGCAGTTAGCTTTGCTTCTAGTTCTACGTCGGTCATTTTGGAGATAAGATCCCGATTACGCATCCAGACTTCGCCAGTTAGAATTAACTGCCTACCTTTATGCTCTGCGCCTTCGGCGTCCACTAGAGGTTTGTTGATGATATGAGTATTGGTGAAGTCTACGCAAGGAGCACAGTACGTGGAGTCTAAGGAAGAAGTATGAATTTCACAGAATGATCTATTACAGGAACGACATATGACAAGACACTCTCGTTGACAGACGTGGCAGTGTAATTTGCCATTCGTAGTCTCAAGTTCGTTCATCTGCTCTCCTTTAGCGCAGCTTTACCACTCATCATCAGCCCGACCGTAACCATAGGTCCCGTCTTTGAGTTTAATCTTTTTACGTCTTCGATCGGCATATTTGATCTGTGCAAGCATGGTAATGCAACAGGTCATGCCGCAGAAATTAGAATAATCGAATTTCTCCAGAAACGCGAAGGTTACAAATGCTAATACTAAGACTATCTGAAAAACCTCGATTAATAGTTTCACCTAGCTCCTCTTTGCCTGTTCAACAGCGACTTGGATATCCATAGTGGAGGCAAGCGGCGCATGTAGCCTTCGGATAGCCGGGCTATTAGGACTTATGTATAACATATCGCCTTGAGCTAGAAGCTGCTCAGCACCGCTGGTATTAAGAATTGTTCTAGAATCAGCTTCGCTTGGTAATCTGAAGGAGACGCGGGCAGGAAAATTGGCTTTTATATTACCTTCTACAACTTTAACCGAAGGTCTCTGCGTAGCGGCGATGATATGAACGCCAGTTGCGCGTGCTTTTTGAGAAATAATCGAAAGTCTGTATTCAGCTAACTTACCTCGTGTCGGTCCTTTCGGTTTTAAGTCACCTTTATCGGTTAAGAATTCTTCTTTAGATTTATCCATCAGGATTTCGGCTAATTCATCTATGACAAAGAGGATATAAGGCATGTTAAATCCTCTCGTCTCCATAGCATTATACTGGGCTATGTTTTGACAAGAGGCTTTCGCTAAGACGCCAAGGCGCCTGTTTACTTCGTCGATTAGCCATTCCATATGTTCCAGTGTTTCTGGTATAGAGGTCGAGACAGGAAATAGAAGATGCGGAGTACCAACGAAGTTAGTGAATTCAACTTGTTTTATGTCACTGAGGACCAACCTGAGTTTGATGGAAGGGACGGTATATACAAGAGCCGCGAGCATTGAATTAAGAAGCGTCGATTTCCCGGAGCCTGTGGAACCGGCGACCAGAAGGTGCGGAAGCAAAGGTAAGTCTTCGACCACCATGGAACCCATATGGTCAATACCGAAAAGAAGGGGGATACGTTGTTTGCGATTATGATACGCATCCCAAACAGCTCCCACGGAGTCTCGAAACAAAAGCAGCCTTTTATCTTTATTAGGAACATAAATGCCTATTGCCTGTTCTCCTGGTAAACGCTTGATTTGAACACATTCGGCTCCAAGAGCTATCGCTAGATCAGGCGCTACTCTTTCTACTAAAGTAACTCGCGTAGCATTCTGCGGTACAAAACGATATAAGGTTACGACAGGACCCTCAGATACCGAAGGTAGAAAGTGACCTTCTACTCCGAGAGAGCTTAGTTTTACTTGTAGCGTAGCTAGAACCGCCAGATGTTTGTCGGCTAGCTTCGTAGTTATAGTATCATTCACTGGATCTCCTGCCCATGATTTCTATTCTTTGTCTTATTTCTATTATCAGCGGCCTGGCTTTTAGTTCTCCAAGCCACCAACTTAATTCTGCATAAGCATGGCTTAGCATATGCTCGATGTACTCGCTTTGACGGCGAGAACTCCACTCTGCTGGATGCCAGCTTTTGGATTCTTGTTTTTGATTCTGCATCGCCTGTTTTACTCCTCGCCATCTACAAATCGTTGCAATGCCTTGATGACTCGCTTCGCCATTGGCACCGTTAAATGCGCTCCGCTAATCGCCTCGCCAAGATGGATCTTCGCTGCCGGGAAGATGTACACGAGTCTGCGCCCAACAGAACTTGAACGCTGAACCTTTACTGTTTCTCCATCCGCATCCCGAAACTCTGTATACATTGCGAAGCCGCGATCAGTTCGCCTCACTTGTTCTCCTTTAGCGCAGCTTCCTTGGCAGAGTCCCAAGCCTGGTCACGCAACACTTTCTCTGTGCCGGTATAAATGCCGCTTCGAAGATCCTCGCCAGCCTCCAGCAGTGGGAGTAACCGAGAACGCAGGTCAATGACAACATGCTCCCAGTATGAAGCCCTGTCCGGACCTTCCCAGCCGCAGAGACAAAAGTAAAAACCCGGGCTACCTCTTTCGCATGTGTTCGTGTAGACGTAATTGTGCTTTCGCGCCACCCCTTCCAGAAAACTGTCCCACTCGGTCATGCGTTAATCTTCGCTTCGATGTCGGCTGCCACGGCCTGCAACAACGCAATGCCAAATTCGGTTTCTTCCTTGCTGGCCATCCGCAATCCTTCTTTGATGTGACCCGCTTCGAGCATTTCTATGTATCCTTTGACGATTGCCAAACCAATCCTTCCAGAAAGCTGTCCAAATGAGTCGCTCATTCGCTGCCCCCTGCTGCCATGGCTTTAGCGGGCATGGTTTCCTCTCAGTACTGCAATGTCCCATCGTTGACTTGATACTTAGTAACATACTCAAATCGCCCGGTTAGAAACCATCTTTTAACAGTCGCCTTTATAGAGCCGCTGAACGCAGTTCCGTTAGGATAAACACCGCTAAAGTCGCCAGTTACTATGGCTGCGAAGCAGTTTCTTTGAGTTACGTAAGCACATTCGATTGGTGAATAAGCACTGAGATTACCAGTAAAATTACTCGATGTGAATACAATTTGATCGGATAGGTTACTCTTGATGATACTGCCGTTTTGGAACAAACCTGTTCCGTCTGAGCCAACTAAGATGTGGAACGCTAAAGTGCCGTCAACCTCGCCGTTTTCATTAATGGTTTGAATAGTGCCACAATTATAGCCAAACTCCGTTTGCTGTGTTTGCGGATTATAAGAGCCATATCGAGAACAGAAAGTACCTGGATATGGCTGTAGGGTTTCTATTTTCATTCTTCTTCCTCAATTTTTATTACTTCGACGGCGATTCCACTTTCATGCCCAGCTATGTCTTGTTTTACCATATCCTCTATGTATTTCTTTTCAAGAGGCTCTGGATTACAGTCGTCTGTAACTCGGATTGTAACGAGCCATTTCTTGGTTGTTTTGTTCATGGTTATAATGGCCCCGCATTCAATTTCTTCGATTTGTCTGTCTAGTAGACGGAATTTCATGTTTTGTCCTGGATGACCTTTAATAATCATTTAATCTCCCCGCACCATTTACACTTCTGGTAAATTTCGAATATAGCGGAGCAACAATTTTCATAATAATGCCCCTGTTCGTGGCAACGGTCGCGCATTGCTTCTTTGGTTTTTTCGCTAACTTTGTTTACGTCATAGTCGGACTTGAGCATTATTTCACCTCATCCGCTCCAAGTAGCTTCGCCACTTCGTATGGCAACATACCCGCGATAGCAGCGCGTTCGGCGGGAAGCAGATAATGGAAGTTTTGGCTAAAGGACTGGACGTCTTTGAACTTTAGGTAAAGACCACCGGTGATCTCGGCGATTCTTTTGAGTGTTTCTTCTCCTCTCGAAGAGTCGCCGATATGAACAGTGTCACAGACGATCTCTTTACGTTTGTAGAGATTGGCATACTCGAAACACAAGTCGCCGTCTGTCTGCTCTCCATCAGAGATAAGCATACATCTTGTAGGAGAATGAAGTTCTATCGCATCGCGCATCCCCGATCCCATCGGCGTATCACCGAGAGTCTTTATCTCCATCATCTTGAGATAAATCTCTTGGTTGTTGACTGTTAGGTTGATTCTGAATCCTGAAGGGAAAGACTCGACGGCGATGGCCGTATCCGCAGGATTAGAACGCATGGAGAAGTCCTGGACAGCTTCTTTTAAAAGCTCTAGTTTAGACTTATTTCCTCTTGAGTCTATTCCTTCACCCATGGAACCGGAGAAATCGGCGATAATCGCCAGCCTGTTAGGCATTCCTTTGGGATCTACTTGTGGAACGATTTCTTTCAGGACTTCGGCGGCTTTTAGCCTGGAATGGAGACCACCGCCGACGGTTATTTTATTCGCTTTCGTTAGTTCGTTAGCCATAGCTAATTGCTCCTCTTTTTAGGATCAGGATCTTCCTTATGATCTTGGTCGGAGAGACCAAATTCTTTATCCATGAATGTCTTGATTCCGTATTTGTAACCAATGACGATGCCAAGTTTGAACAAATCATTGGCGATCTGGGTGGCATATTCAGGATACGTCTGCTGAATAGCCTTCGCGGATAGAATAACGGCATCCCATGCCGTTTCTGGGTTTATGGAAAGTTCTTTGAGAAAAGAACTGACCTTCGGTCGGTCTTTCCCAAGCGCTGTCAGATAATCATGGAGGTCGATAACAGCTTTGACTCGCTTACTGTCCATAAACCTCCTTCTCAATCTTCGTCCACAGAGAATTTACTAATGCCATCTTCTCCATGGAACCGCCTCGATCGGGATGAAGGCGAGTAGCTGCTTCGCGGTATGCTTTCTGAGCTGCCTCGAATGGAATGGCTTTCATGAATTCATAGCAGGCTTGAGCCTGCGGGTTCCCGTTAGCGGAAGCCAATGGCATACGCGGTTGCTGTGCAGCTTCGACTTGTTGTCTGGTGATAACGGCGACTTCGCCGCTTCCAAAAACTAAATGAAGGAACTTCACTGTACCATCGAAGTATTTCTCAGTGAAGGTCCAGGTATAATCTTTCTTCTGAGTTTTAGGGTCAATTTGAACGTCTAGATTCCTGTCGGAATGTGGAATCTGTTTTTTAAGAAAGTCAACGATTTTCTCGGTCTTCGACCAATCGCCGTGCATCTTGAGACGATAGGCTTGAACGGATGTGTCCCAGAAAAGCTGCGCTTTAGCCATAGATTTGATGAGGGCGTATCCCAGGGGATATGGAAACGCCCTCGTTTTCTCCTATTAACTACGTTTATAGTGTTTCTACTAACTATATTTAATAACTAACTATATTTAATAACTAACTATAAACCCGCGCTCCTTGACTGCGTTAGACACCGCGGTCGTCTCTAACCGAAGGTTGAAATGGTGTTTAGCCACTTCGTCGTTGGGGCGTTTTCATGTAGGAATAAGAAACCTACTAATACTAACCCCAACGCCGCTATGGCTAAGCGCCTTCCGAATAGGTAGCTAGTCCCACTCGAAAGGATCCCGTTTTACTCGACTACGCCGATGCAGCAGCGGCGCCGAGAGAGGCAATGATGTTGGCGAGTTCGTCGGTCGAGACGTTCCGTCCGAGGAGCTTCGACAAGGCATTAGCCGCCTTTGTTTCAGGCGATGCCGTGACACGCTCGGACTTCTGACCGATGACGCCACTGAGGTCGTAGGCGCCTTCGACAGGCGTGAAGTCTTTGGCCATTAGCAAACGACGAACGTATTGCTGTTGTTTCAAGACGATTGCTCGATTAATCAAATTAGCTTGCTCGGCAATATCGGGGACGAAGGTTTGAAAGTCGGTGAGAGGCTCGGTCTCGGAGACTTCGTGGAAAGTGAAGGTCTGCGAAGCCAATACTTCGACTTCACGGCCCTTTCCTTCGGTGACCAGTTCTTCCATGACTTCTGATACTTTGTCTTCTTTGACAGAAATCTCGGTTTCGCCGGTCTTCCCATCGGCTTCCTTGATTCTGTAGTTGACGCGAGTTTCGTTGTACTGCGTAGCCATCTTTGTTTCTCCTTTTATCTTCGATTTAGTTGCATTTGGAACCTGAACTAAAGCTAAACTGTTTTATAGTTTAGCGTAGCTTTGCTAAGAAAGTCAAGTTTTGTCGAAAGTGTTTAAACTCTAAACACTTCCTTTTCAATAACTTAGCTTCGCTTAGAATTATCTAAAGTTCTGATAAACAAAGCTATTAACTCCGTTAAGCCGACTACAGTGCAGTAATAAACAACAAAGGAAAAGACACCTACATCAGTGCCGATGTTACTATTCATTAACGGCACTCTCCCTCTTTTGGCATTCATCGCATATATAAACTTCTACTGCTTCTATTGTTTGTTGTTTGAATGTGCCGTAGTTTTGGCAGTTGAGGTTAGTGCAAAGAATTAATGAAGTTGATAAAACGGAGCCGTGAACGAATTCGGTGATACGACGAACTAAAACAGGGCCTTCACATCTAGGACAAAGATGTGTTTGTGACAGACAGTACTTACAGGAACGAATCATCGGAACCTCGGGCTGAGTGGGTTTAGTCAGAAATTCTTTGAAATATCAATTCGGATTAGCTTTCTTCCACCATTCATCAAGATGCTTTCGGTCATACCACTTTTCTAGTTCAACGAAAACATAGAAACCGCAAAGGACTAGAACAGTGAAAAAATCATATTTAGTCATATGGAATCCTTTATTTAGAATCCTCCTGCATTTGCTTAATAATATCTTCCAAAGGAATAGGCTCTTGTGTTGAAGGTGCCTGGTCACGAAGGACCTCAGCAGGTGTTACGGCGACCGTAATCCCACCGCTCTGTTTTTCAACACCAGCACCGCTCAACAAGCCTGCCTCTTCCAAAGCCTCTTTTACTTCATCTTCCATATCATATGCATCAACGTGCCAGCCTGCCTTTTTAGCCTCGACGAATGCTTTAATCGTAGAAAGACTTTTCTCCTGCTGTAATTCCCGTACCCACTGAAGCATAGCCTGTGCATATTCTAATGTTCCAGGTATCAGGCTACCCCATGGCGTTTCAACAGGCTTTTGATAAGGACGATAATCTGTTTTAAACACCACCGAAGGTGCATTGCACAGATCAGCTTCGTTAGTCTCAGCCGAACATTTTCTACAACTATACACCGTCACCTGCTTCTTTAGAATGGAAGAAACCTCTAGGGAACGGAACTTTTTGATATAGAGATTTCTGGATCCACAGACTCGGCAGTGACTGAAAACTCTCCCACACCTGCAGGAGGTAACTGCTTCCTCGCCCGACATACCTGCTCCTTCGCCGTTCTTTTCATATCTTTTAACTGGCGCTCTAGTCTCTCTTGATAATCACGAAACAACAGTTTGTAACCAATCCTAATATCGTCGAGACCTGCTTTATGTACGATTACATAACATGCGGCGCGCAGTAGAGTATCCCAATCGTCCTGAAAGAAGCCTAGTCCTGTATTACAGGATCTACACAAACCTTTTCTCACAAACCCCGTTTCATGACAATGGTCAATAACAAGTTCTACGTTATCTCGGAAACAGATGGCGCAGGTCCCCTTTTGGTCTTTTTTAATCTCTTCCTTATCCTCGCCGCTTAATTCCTTATAACTCTGTTTCACGGGTGACTCCGAAGGACCTGTTCCGAGTACTCCGTTAGTCTAGCAGACCCCGTAGAATTTGTCAAGAGAAAAAAAGCTCTGTAAGTTGCTGAAAGCAAATGAGATAGCGATGTGTGTCAGGGATGACACGAAAATGAAAAAAGAATATATTTTTTTTTTATTTTTTTTGTTTACACTCTATATCGACTACTTCACTTTCCCATCGTTGGTCTTTTACAAACTATAACGTTTCAAGAACGCCTCATACTCGGCCTTCGCCCGCTTCTTGTCTCGTCGGCATGCCGAACAAGGTTCAAAATAGGATTTATTGTGAAGGCAGAATAATAAACCCCACTGGGGAGGATGATAGACGGCATTTTCCTCCGACTTACTAGGCAGGCGTCTAGTGGACGGCGTAGGTAATAAACGAGAATCCGCCTCGGCCTGTTTCTTCAACAGGTCAAGGCGTATTTTGTTTAGGTTTTTGTCCAGGTTTGTCATAGGCACATTGCCAAGGCAAAGAAGATCATGCCCGTTATAGTGCCAATGAGATATGCTGGCGCATCATTGCGCAGATTTAGATTCATTGATTCTCCTTTTATCTCCGTTTGTCCAGCGAGACTCTCCGGTCTCGCCCGATTCCCGTCGGTTGACTCACGCCTTGTCGGGCGAGGTCAGTTCTTCCAGTTCTTGTTCCGACGGTTCTTCGGTTATTTCCTCGGTCGGTTCATCCGCTGTCGGATCGGACAAGTCCACTTGCTCGCCGTCGACCAATCCGTATTGCTTCGCAAGTTTGGCAATTTCTGCCGCGTACTTTGCGGGGTTGGTCATGTACGGCGCCACAGCCTTTGCGAAGTCGCGGCGATTCTTTGATAGATCGCCATTCTTCCATTGGTTGCGGACTTGACGGATTCCTTTATCCATTACATCGAGTACAACGCCGAGTAAAGAAAGATGCTCTCCACGTCGAACGAAGTCCTCTTGTAATCTCAGAATAGGAACCATCCATTCTGCAGGTATGGTTATCTTCTGAATCGGAATCTGTTTGCCAGACCGAGTTGTGAATAGTTCGTTTGCCATAGCGTGTTTCTCCTTTTGAGTCTAGAGAGACTCGCAAGACAAACGGAGTTTTATCGGTGCATAGCGCGAGGATTACTTCTCGCGTTTATCAAAGATAGATGGTTTTCTAAGGAGTTCTGGTATCTTTGTACTCAGTTCGTTCTCATGACACATAATAGAACGGACTGAAACTCCATTCTCTATCAGTGATATGTCATAGTATAGACTACCTGGTGGATAGTTCTTGACATATATAAAGTTCATAGTGGTAATCCTCCCACTATGCACCGATGATATGTACTTATGCGATATGCTAACGAAACCCGCAAGATGCGGATTATACGCTTTGCATATACTCGCAGTACTCACATATAGTGTCCGCAGCATGACGTAGGCACAAAAACGCGCTTTTTCTCGGGTCGGTTGGAGACTGTGCGGAAAATTTTTTTCATTTTTTTAAACCATAAAATTTTTTACCTTCGGTGAAGGTCTCGGCGAATCCGTTTATAATCCAAACACTTTTTATTTCATAAAAAGCGAAGCTACAAGTCTTTTGCTTTCAGCAGCTTACAGCTACTTTCAGTAGCTTACAGCTTGACTTCATAGTGAAGCTATGCTATGCTGGCTTCGCCTATGGAAGGCGTCAGCCTTGTCAGGTTAAAGATGATTTATGGCTTCGCCATTCTAGCTTCGTTAGTAATACTGGCGTCCATAATCGCCTTAGGCAAGGTAGAGCAACAGACTAGTCATGGATTAGAAATAGTATTAGGTGCCCTGGCAGTTTTGTCAGGAGGATTTGCCCAATGGGCCTTCGGTAAAGAATGAATGGACCGCGCTACGAGAGGGCCGAGACCCCAGAGGGCAGGTTGGCAGCGGCTATAATGAGCGTTATTCTCGGAATTAACGAGCGTAACCGAAGAGCCGGGGAACATCATATTATAGGGCATATGGATATTGAAGAGGCGATAGAGCCTTTCTTAAAAAGAGAATTTGAATTCATCGAGGCGCAAGCGCGTCTCTCCGAAGTTAGGTTAATGAAGGGTCATATTCGTTCCGAAGGAGATAATACAGATGCTAGGTCGAGAATTCGTAACGAGTTAGTTGCTAGAGAATGGGTATTAGAAGAACAGTTTGTGAAAGCCGAGGAGAGGCTGCGCCATTTTAAATAGCCCCGCTGCGGAGCTATAGCAGAGCTAAGAAAGGCTTCTAAATGCCTCTAAGAATTGTTCATCCAAGGCATGTCATAGAGTCCAAGGCTGAGCGCGGAGCGCGGGCGAAGCTGAGTTATCATGGAGGCCCAGTACTCGCTAATGCAGAAGTCTTTTTGATTTTCTGGGGACATGCTTGGACATCCGATCCTTTGCAGGAACAAATTGTTCATTTCTTCGACTTCGTTCTTCAATCCTCGCTTCTCGATCAATTATCAGAGTACTCCGTCCCAGGTATTAGCATCGGTCGTGGTAAATTTAACGGCGCTTTGATCGTAGATGCAAAGATGCCTTCATCTGTAGATGATTCTGATATACAAAACTTTCTACGAAGTCAAATCAACGAAGGCTTCGTACCTGGTTTTGGAGCGAATTCCTTATACTTCGTATTCACACCTTCCGGAGTCAAAGTTACTTTGCAAGGCGATGCCTCTTGTCAACAGTTCTGCGGATATCATAATGTCACCAACGAAGGTATCGTTTACGCAGTAGATCCTTATGATGATTGCGCTGGTTGTCAATTTGTCCCCGGCGATATACTCGGTTCTACGACAGTACCAGCTAGTCATGAATTATGTGAGGCGATTACCGATCCGACATTCGAGGGTTGGTTTGATGATTCGACTGGTCAAGAAATCGGAGATATCTGTGCAGGTCAAGTTAAGGTCATTAACGCCTCTGGCGTAGCCAGCGCTGGGGCAAGTCCGTCTTTCGCTTCCTCGGTTAGTCCTTCGGTAGTTACTGTCGATGGAACTCAGTCCGTTAACTTAACAGTTACGCTAACACCGATGGCTGGAGGTCCGCCAATGCCCCCTCCGGGACCACCTCCAGCGGGTCAGAACTGGGCGGTTCAGAAAGAATGGTCGAATTCAAAAGGATCATGTTTATAAAGTGATGCCTGAAACTCGGAAGGCCCTTGAAGATGCGGGATATGCTTATGAAAGTAACGGATTCTGTGAAGGATGTGATGAGCCAGTTGAATTCTGGTATGATTCTACAGGATTAAGAACACCTATTTCAATACTACAGATCGTAGAATCCGATGGATCTAAGAAGGAACGTTCGATAAATCACTTTGCGATATGTAGAGCAGCTCGTAGAATTAGAAATGATTTGAGGAAAAGGAAAGATAAATGAACGTCGAACAAGCCGCAAGGATAGCACACGAAGTTAATAGAGTTTATTGTCAAAGTCTCGGAGACCATTCTCAGCCTCTCTGGGAAGACGCGCCTATGTGGCAAAGAGAATCTGTTATTCATGGGATTCAGTTACATTGGGATACAATGGTAATAGGAGAGGAACTTCCTCCATCTGCTTCGCACGAGGCGTGGCTAGCGGAAAAGAAGGCCGCAGGATGGAAGTGGGGCAGAGTTAAAGACGTGGAAAAGAAAGAACATCCTTGCTTCGTTCCTTATGATGAACTTCCGACGGAGCAGAAAACAAAAAATTTTCTATTTGATGCAGTTGCTAAAAGTACTTTTGAGAAGCGAGCTAAAGCAGCCTAAATGAAACTTCGTTTTCTATTCTGTCTATTCGCCTTTAGTTTTACTGGCTGCGGAATACGCGGCTATCATTTCGCGTCCTACGGGCCAGGTGATACTGGCGCCGGTAATGTATCTCACGCCAGTGATAGCGGGGCTAGAGTTGTAGTTCCGAATAAGGATTCTACGAAGTATTCTACGAAGTCTGAATCTAGTTCAAAAGAAAAGAAACATCTTATTAAAAAACCATATAAAAGGATCAAATGAGTGAGATCATTAGTCATGGAATTGCTCTTTTATTAGGCGTCTCCATCGCCGCTAACATAGCTCTGGGCTTCGCTATCCTCGGTTTGAGAAACAGAGTTAGAGGGATAGGAATGGCACTTCGTTTTATAAATAAGAGAAAATCAGATCCGGCGATTGAAATCGCCACTGAGAGTCAGACTTCATCGAGACACCATTAGAAAGAAGAAACATGGAAACTCAAGCGAAGATAGAAATGCCAGAATACATATGTCATAAAAAGGTACAGGCATTGAAGATCGCTTCTATCGAGAGATTAAAAAGCGGAGCTCTGAGAATCACGCCAGTCGAGGACGGATATGCGCCGTTTGAAGTAGAGTCTAAATATATCCCGACTCATGACCCCGCAAGACCGCAGGTCGGTTGGTACTTCGTGGTCTATAAAAACGGCTACAAGAGCTTTTCTCCGGCAGATGCCTTTGAGGACGGTTATACCAGGATATGAAGATTCGTTTATGAAGATACATTGTCCATCTAGCGATGTAAATCCTTTTCCAGACAACGCTCCGTTGTCGAATGGACAAGGTAATCATGCTGCGCAGGGAGGGCCAGGCAGGTTGCCTGGTGTCAGCAGTCAGCTTCGTCTTCGCATTCAGCGCGTAGCGAGGATGCGAGTCGCCGGTATCAAAGATCAAGTTATTCAGATTCGCGAAGGAATTACTGCCCCGGCCTTCCAATATTTAATAAAGCTGCCCGAATACAAAGAAGTCGAGGACGCCTTATTCGACGGCGCTATTTCAGCTATGGATCGTGCGATAGCAGGTAATGTCGAGACGTTACGTAACGAAGTTAGAGGCGCCGTTCCAGCTGCGCTACGTACCGTAATAGAGGTCGCTAATCAGCGGCGCGATCTAAAGACAGCCTTGGCTGCTTCGCTAGAACTCCTGGACAGAGACCCCGATAGAATCGCTCAGAAATCTAAGCTAAGCGAAACTCCGATTGACGGAGTCCGGCTCCCAGAAGGCGTCATAGACGTAGTATCGAAGGAAGCTGATACTGTCGTAAACGAAATCAACGGCTCAAAGAGAATACAATAATGACAATCCAACCTACACGAGTAGTTCAGCCTTCGGCGACTCCTGCGGAGCAGCCTCCGCCGGAACAGCCTAAATCAACAGCAGCGCCAAAGACTACGAAGTATCCTCAGACACTTCCTAACGGTGATGTTCTAATTACTGTTATGGAACAAGGTATTCATAAAGCGGAGCTTTTTGAAAGAAAAGATCCTTCTCAGTATATCCGTTTCCACGTAGTGTGTTCCTGCGGAGTCGAAGGACGCTTTAATGATCTGAATGCGCTTAAAGGTTTTATCGAATATCATTTAAGACGCTAAAAGCGTTTGGGAGATAAACACATATGTCAACTAGCGATTCAGTTCGTTATGACGAATCTATCGAGATAAAGCCTTCAAATAGCCGTAAGGCTTCGACAGGCTCCGTCATCGACCCACGTCCGAATAAGTATCCCTCTACACAAGACTTCGCCTCTTCTAAAGAGGAAAACGTCTCTAAGGTTCAACACTGTAGACATGCCCGGCGCCCTGGCGGAGAGTATAGAAAAGGACACGGCTTTAAGACCATAGCTTGTTCGTGCGGACAACATCCGTGTCGATGCGGGACTGAAGAGGCGAAGAAGTCTATGACGCATTGTAATGTGAATATGTGACCATCTTGATGGATACTGACATAGCGCGCGATGAAACCCTGACGAGGCTCCGCCAGGGTCTCTTTGTCAGGTGCCTGCACTGTGATGTTATGTCAGTATCCTCCAAGCTAGTCACGCCTTCCCGCGCGCTCATCACAGGGAGGCATCACGAGACCCTGGCCCGCAGGCCGAAGGCCGAGGACTCTTTCTTTTGATAGTGGGTGGGGTCGCCGCCCGGTTCTTCTCTTTGCCAAGGAGAAGGTTAGATGATTGGAGACTCTAGAACAACCTCAGTTATTTGAGAGTACATTTAAACCGCTCTCATTAAATGGTTTGACTGGCGACGCCTGGAGAAAGGCGATTCGTCTTAACTCGCTAGGCTCGTTATACTTCTTTATCAAAATTACTTTACGTCGTAGACGATTAACTGACAAGTTGCACAAGCCTTTTTGCAAGTCTCTCGAACGTAAACACATCAAGGATGTTTATGAAGTCCCCCGAGACCACTTTAAGTCCACTATATGCGGAGAGGGACTTCCGATGTGGCGAGTGTTGTGGGCCTCGGATGAGGATCTTAACGAATTTCGGAAGCTTAATTACCCTCCTGAGTTCATCAGATGGATACAAGAGATTCACCGGCCAGAAGCCCGCAATCTTTTGGTTAGTGAGAATATCACTAACGCCGGAAAACTTGGAAGGAAAATCGACTTTCACTATCAATCAAATCAAGTTTTTCGTTTTGTGTTTCCTGAATTAATCCCCACGTCCTCCGAGACCTGGTCTAATATATCTAAATGTCAAAGACTTCCGAGTTGCCGCTTGGCGCTGGGAGGACACGGAGAAGGCACCTTCGATTTCCTTGGCGTCGGGGGTGCCCTCCAGTCTCGTCACTACGATGGGCTTGTAGTGCAAGATGACTTGGTAGGACGTAAGGCTATCGAATCGCCGTCTATTATGGACAAAGCCATCGAATGTCATCAATTGATGGTCGGGGCTTTTGAGAACGAGAATGCCGTCGAAGACAATGATGAACTTGTAGTTGGCAATAGATGGGGCTATTACGATCTAAATTCATGGATTCGAGAAAATGCTCCTTGGTTTACCTTTCAGACGCACAGCGCCTTGGGCGGCTGCTGCCCAGCTCATCCGATGGATACGCCTATCTTTCCAGAAGAATTCTCTTTAGAGAAACTGAACCGCTGGCGTGAACGTCTCGGTAACTATCAGTTCTCTTGTCAATTTTTAAATAACCCCGCGGCCCCCGAAAATGCAGCTTTCGCTGAGAATGATCTAAGGTATTTCTCGATTTTCAAAGGCGAGAACGATGAAGAAATCATTCGACACGAAGTCACCGACGGTGTTATTATCAAAGATATCAAAGTTTCTCACTTATCCGTCTGCATGGTCACCGATCCAAACCATAGTGGAGCTGAAGGCAGATGCCGACATGCAATTAATGTGGTTGGCCTCTCTTCGGATGGACGATATTATTTGCTCGATTGCTGGGCCGAGGCATGTGAAGCCGATAAATACATAGCGCAGCTTTATAAGATAGCTGAGACATGGAATATGCGTAAACTAGGCATCGAGACAGTCGCAGCCCAGAAGTACCTGGCGTATCATATTAATTATCGGAATCGACTCGAAGGTCGTAACCTTCGATTAGTAGAATTAAAAGGCGAAGTGGATGCCCCTGACGGTACTATCACTCGAAAGAAAGAATGGAGAATCCGAAACGTACTTTCTCCCATCTTTGAATCTAATAAGTTTTTCACTCAGAAACGATTTCAAGATTTTAAGGGTGAGTACACTTCATTCCCTCGTGGCCGTTTCGTGGACCTACTCGATGCCCTCGCTTATGTCCCTCAGATGCTCCGACTACCAGCAAGTTGGGTAGAACAACAGAAGTGGAAGATGCACAACGCAGCGTGGGCCAGAAAAATAAATCTTCCCTATTCTATAGGAGTTCAATAAATGATTTTTCTTATTCATCTCGTCCTAATTTTCGCGCAACTAAAAGCTACCTACGGTCATAGCGGATCAGCTCTACTACCTGATAAACATGTGACACCTGGCGAGGTTAGAACTACAAGTACAGAAGACGTTTGTAGCGGCATTTCTACGAAGAACTATAGACATACAACTCTGGCAGAGAAAAGAACGGTTTACAAAGAATATCACGCTGTAAAGAAGCCTGGTAAATGCTGTGAGGTAGATCATCTAATCCCTCTTGAGCTGGGTGGCGCCGATACAGTAAAGAACTTATGGCCTGAGCCTTATCTTCCTAAACCAGGTGCTTTCGAGAAAGATAAGGTCGAGAATTATTTACATAAACAAGTCTGCACTAAGCAGATGACATTAGAAGAGGCTCAGAAAGAAATTTCTACCGACTGGTACGAAGTCTATAAAAGGATGCCTAAGTAATGCCCTTTGATATAGCTACTTTAGTTGGTGATCTTTTGTCTGGAGGCATCGCCAGAATTGTTCAGATTTTTAAGGTCGATCCGACCTTAGCTATGCAAAAACAAGCGGAGCTAACAGAGCTTCAGCTTAACTTACAAGCGCAGCTTCAAAATAAAATTCAAGATGCTATCACCGCTCAGATCGAGGTTAATAAACAAGAGGCCGCTAGTCCAAGCGTCTTTGTCGCTGGATGGCGCCCGGCAATTGGATGGATTTGTGGATCTGGATTAGCCGTTCAGTTTATTATTAATCCTTTATTTACATGGGGAGCGAATTTAGCAAAACATCCAGTTGGATTTCCGAGCTTAGATATGGGTAGTTTAATGACGTTATTACTGGGAATGCTAGGACTCGGCGCGATGCGTACTGTTGAAAAGGTGCAAGGAGTTCCTGGGACAAGTAAACTGAAATAGGAGAATACATTGTCAACACCTCCGGTTGTGAAATCAGGTTTCTTCGATAAATTATCAAACGTAGTTAATCTCAACTATGTTCTCAAGGTTGGCGGAATTATCATGTTTTCACTGGGAATGTTCAAATCATGGCAACATATCCCAATTCTCGATAAATTTCTTATAGTCTCTGGGCCTATCGCGTGGTATGTAGGATACAAGTTCAATCAGATTTATAAATAATGCCTGATAATAACTTCATTCCCGTTAAACTATCGGGCGCCGCTGAGGACAAGTTAAAGGCGCATTTGAAGATGCGTATCCTTGCGCTCGAAGATGGTTTGCGGGAACTACACGAAACGAAGATTGTTAAATGGCGTAAAGCGTATGAGGCTACGCCTAGAGAAAAGACACGAGAATTTCCGTTCTATAACGCCTCAAATCTAGTTGTCCCTATTATTGCCACTTTCAGTGATACACTACTCGCCAGAGTAATGAGTGCCGTTCTAAAGACACGACCAGTATGGGTAGCTAAAATCTTCGGTACTCATAAAGACATAGATGACTCCGTTAGAACTGCTCTCGAAGAGTTCATGGAATATGTTGGCGTAGAGCCTCAAGAGCTGGATCTATACAGAGTTTATCACGAATGGTTTGGTGAAGGTATTAAGTATGGAACGTCTGTAGTAAAATGTCCACATGAAATTCGTTATAGAGACGAACTGATAGAATCCGAAGGAGACGGTTCTGGAAGGAAAGAACAGGCTTTCCTACGTCAAATAGAATACGAAGGACCTCGTCCCGAGAAAATAGCTTTTGAGCATTTCTTAATACCTCCCGGAGCTAAATCTCTTGAAAGCGCCGATGTCCGAATTCATAAGCGTGTTATGATTCGGAGCGAGTTAGAGGAGCGGAAGTTCTTTAAGATTTATGATCCTGTCAAAGTAGATTCGATTCTTTCTAGGCCGGATAGAACATCTCCCGCTTATGCTCAGTCGATGAATGAAGAGTCTCTTGGAGCCAAGACTACAGGAACCTACGGTTATAAAGAATATGATCTGTACGAATGCTGGCTAAACTGGGCTACGCCTGACGGGAAGTACAAGCCGGCTATTGTAGCTACATATCACAAAAGCTCCAATACTTTGATGCGAGCTATCTACGATACTCACACGATATTACCATATGCTTTAGCACGTCTTTTCTACAGAGACGATATGATTTATGGATATGGTTTCTGTGAGACGATGTGGGCTTTTCAGGAAGAAATAAGTGAACAACACAATCAGCGGCTTGATAATCGAACCATTGCTAATACCCGAGTCTGGCGGGTCTCCCCAGACTCTAAGCTCCACGCTGGCTACAGGATCTATCCGTCTGCTACTGTACCGGCTGAAGAAGGAGAAATTGAATCTTTGCAAGCGGGTGATATTAGTCAGCAAACGATCGACGACGAGAGATTCTCGCTAGAACTCGCTGAGCGAAGGGCCGGAATATCTCCACCGATGCAGGGGGCGGGGGCCGGGTCCCAAGGTAAGCGTGGTATTTATACAGCGATGGGTACTTTGTCTGTGATGCAGGAAGGTAATAGAAGGACTGATTTGAACATAAGTGATCTTCGATATGCTCATACCAAGCTGGGAAGAATTCTTTTGGCTGATTATGCTAAGTTTAACGTCCGTAATAATTTGCTCGAAATGTTCGGGGATAAAGCATCGAAGATAACACGAGCTTTGGAAGGTGTCAGAAGCGGTCGCATCGGCTTACCAATTTATTCATCTACAGCATCCGTTAACAAAGAGGTTGAGAAACAGAATTTATTTCTGTTAGTTAATCTAATGCGCCAGCATTATGTCGGCATAGCCCAACTAATCGGACAAGCATCTAGCATGATGACTCCGCCAGAGACCAAAGCATATCTTTTGCAAGTTATTAGAGCCTCTAACATAGTTATGAAGAATGTACTTCGTAACTTCGATCAAGAAGACGTTGATCTCCTTGTACCGGAGCCGAATCTCGGAGGCGGAAATGAACAAGCTGGACAGGCTTCTCCCACAGGCCCACAGATTCCGGGGTTGGTTAAGCCAGCCGGAGGCAGCCTTATTCAATGAGTACCTTAACGATTATAGGAACGAAACATTATCTAAGCTCACTCGTTCTGACAATCCCGTGGACATTCATCGTCTACAAGGTGCTCTCAGCGTGTTGGACTCCATTATACAACTTCGTGGAGAAATGGACAATTATATTAAAGGCGTATCTAGCGGTCAGATGCGGCCGATAAAAAAGGAGGAAGTAAATGCCTTGGGGAAATAAGAAGGAAGAAATACCTGAAGAACTAAAGGATCTCGGATTAACACCTGCTCAGATTAGAGAAGCCGTTTTGGCTAATAAAGATTTGAATCAAAAATTAGCTAATACCTCGACAGAGCTTTCTACAGTCAAAACTACGTTATCTTCAATGGAATCTAACTTCAATCAGACGAAAACGAAGTTGGAAGAACTCGAAGCTAATTCTAAAAGACCCGCTCCGAAGAACGAGCCGAAGGAATACACTTCGTTTATTGACGACGAGAATAGGGCCTTTACAGAACGTCTCGTCGATGGGATGCAACCCGTAGCTCAGGTCGCGTTACAAGCCGCTTCTAATAGCGCGATGCTTCTTGCGAAGCAAAGTCTTCAAGATCAGTATGTAACTACGCCGGGCGGCCGTATTTCTCTAGCTCGCTTGTGGGATAAGTGGTCCACCGAGATTGATAAAGCCGCTTCTGAAGTTAGTCTCGCTACGCGCGGGAATATGCAGACTTGGATTAATATCTTTGACTATATCAAAGGTAAGCATTTCAACGAATTAATGGCAGAGCCGCAGACATTCGTCGAATCGGTTCAGACGAATCAGGATTCTTTGCCGAATAAAGACGATAAGAAACCTGATAAGCTGAACGACGCGGAAGCTGAGACAGTGGCTAAAATGTCTCGATATGGTAAGGGAGTAACCCCTGAATCGTATCAAAAAATGAAACAAACGATTAAGACCGTGAACGTCTAGGATAGGAGAGTTAAAATGGCAATGACCAATCCGCAACAGAATGTAGAACTTTCAGATCCCTTCCCAGGTATTGAAGCGCGCCCGCTTCAGTTACCTGACTTCGTAAACGTAAAGCCTAAAAACCCGGCTATCTCTTTTAGATGGGTTAACAGGTCTGTAGGCGTAGCTGCTTCTACTCAGCGACTTGATGAAATGATCTTCGCCGGCTTTGTTCCTGTTAAGCCCGAAGAGGCTCTTATCCCGAATGGAAAAGGAGGCTATGTATCTGTGCCTCCTAATTTGATTAAGAATGGACAGATTATACGCGGTGATCTTATTCTAATGAAAATAGACCGCTCCGCATATGAAGGTGCTCTTAAATACAACTGGGAACGTTCTATCGTTAGAATGCATCCAGAACGGCAGTTGCAAACTGGAAAGAAACAGCTCGCTACCGCCGTTTCACAGGCAGGAGTCCCTACAGGAATAGGCCGAACTCTTGCAAGTAAACTACAGGCTTTCCGTCCGGGATCTTCGGATAAAACCGCGGATCCCAATTTTATGGCGGAAGAAGACAAGTTACCTTCGGAAAGGAAGGAGGATTAGTGGCATCAAGTGAAATTCATAGTGTTCAGACCGTGTCTGGTAATCAGCCTCGTACCAGAAGATTGGCCGAGGCTGCTGCTCAGACATGGCTTCCTGGCACTCCGTTAGCGTTCAATGCTTCGGGATTTGTTATTCCCTGGGCAGGAGCGCTTCTTACAACCGTCGTTGGCTCTATTATTGGAATATCTAAAGAGGGTAGTGCCAACTTGACAACAGCCGGTGTTGCGCAGCAGCAGACGTTTGGATCCGTACCGAATCAAGCTGCCGCTGTTAACATCTCACGTCCGTTTTTCAATGATGGTCTAACTGGCATTGAAACGGCTGATCCTGATACAATATTTTTAGGACAAGTTGGACCTGCTCAAACTGCTGTACAGGCTCTTGTAGGTACACAGCTTGGCATGACCAAAGACACTGATAATCACTGGTTCGTCGATACGGCAAAGGTGACTATCGGCACTAACACCTGCGTTTACATCGTTAAGCTAGATCCGAATGATCAATCCGCAACACCGCGCGGCGTTTATTTTCGCTTCGTCGTTGGCAACGTACAGCCAGTGGCATAAGGAGAACTGACTACCATGACAATGATGAGAGGGCAGTTCTCACAACTAATGGCTCCGGGTCTTCACGGTGAATTCGTTCACTGGGTCGATACCTTGCAGCGTGAAGAGGAATTTTCTCACATTCTGCATGTGGAGCCCTCCGATAAACCATTCGAGGATGAAGTTGAATTCTCTGGCTTGCCACCTATGCCGTTGAAGCCCGAATCTGAGGCGACAATTTATCAAGATGCTTTACAAGGCGGCACCAAGCGTTATATCAACTTCACCTACGCGCTCGGCGTGCGAAGCAGTTTTGAACTGTATGAAGATGACCAATATGGCATCATTATGCAAGTTCCGAAAGCTATCGCTCGCAGCGCGCATTTTACGAAGGAACAGAATGCCTGGAATCTTTTTAATCTAGGCTTCACAACTCAGGTGACGGCCGACGGCGTTTCGATCTTTAACAACCAGCATCCTTTGTTGGGCGGTACAGCCGCTACTTCGTATGGACCTGGCTTGACGAATATTATTAGCGCCGCAGGTACTTATCCTAATAGACCGGCTACAGACGTTGACATTTCGTTTACGGCTATTCAGTTGATGATTAACATGTTTGAACGACTTGTCGATAGTCAAGGCTTGCCTATTTCGATTAAGCCTCGTTACTTGATTATTCCTCCTGAACTAAAGTGGATAGCACGCGAAGTTCTCGGGTCTCCACACAAGCCGTACACCGCTGATAATGAAATTAATGCGCTTATTAAAGAAGACTTACAGTACTTCGTATGTCATTATTTAACTAGCGCCAGCGCGTGGTTTGCTATTACTGAAAAAGAGGGTCATTGGTTGAAGTTCCTTGTTAGGAAAGAACTGGATGAGGATTTCTCCGATGATTTCGATACTTTCAGTATCAAGCAGCTTTCGAGAATGCGGTTCGCTATTGGTGGCACCACGTGGATGGGCACGTGGGGCTCAAACGGGCCGTAAGTTAGGGTAGCCTTCCAAGGAGGCTTTATGCCCGCAACTAGTCATTCAGGTAGAGGCATAGCACCATTCCATGATTGTCAAAGATGCGGTTATACTTATCGTGTAACCGAGTTGAAGCGACAACTTGGCTTGATACTATGCCCTACCTGTGTAGATAACACGATTGCTTGGCAGCGTCCTATTCTGATAGCTGATAAGCTATCTTTCGTCGCAGACGAAGAACTTCGGGTAGCGGATATTCTAAAAGAAAATTTGTCGGATGATATAAATGCTTTATCTTCTTAGAGGCAACTAGCCGGTTTAGACCGCGAGTCAGGAGGACTCAATGCCACATACTCAATCAAGGTATCAACAGGATTTGGGTTTCACAGATGGTCGAGTTTTTGTAGGTCCAGGGGATATATTAGTAGACACAATAGCTCAAGTAACTGCTGTTTCTGGCACTAGGAACGCTGTTGCGAATTGGTCTATTAATCACGTAGCCGGTGCGAATACAACTAACTATGCGATAAATCTTACCAACGTTATTTTAAGACGTTCTGGATTTGGTGAAGATTTACAAGAGCAATTTGGAGGGACCGGAATCCCTGCATCGGCTCAGCCGCAGGTTTATAGACCTGATGTTATTCCGGCTATGTCTGCTGCACAGCAGTTAACGCCGAGAACTGCGTTGAAGCTAAAAGGCATAAAGCTCCTTAGCTTTGATGTTATTTATGTTATTGGCGTAGCTAACCTAACTGGTCATACCTGTAGAGTAGATCAGACCAATTTCTCAAACAACGTAGCTATCGCTCCAACTGTAGTTCTCGCTACCGGGGCTAATGGTCTTCAGACAGTGGTACAGGCGAATCCGTATGTTACGAACGTGGCGCTCCCTGCGAATCAACAGATTTATCGAAACGTAATCGACTCGCAACTTTGGATAGAAATAGCCTCGATAACGGCAGCCACTTCTACGTATTCGCTTTATGGACTAGACTGCTTAGTAGAGTATAATTATAACTAAGTCGGAGGCTTAAATGGCAGTTCAATTCTGTATAGTATGCGGTCGTGCGTCGAACAGAACTTGGAATAATAACAACGTTTACGGAACAGCGTTTGTTGCTTGTGATTTTCATTCGCAGAATGCAATTCAAGCTGCCGTTAAGAGTGGTGGCTCGGCCGTTCCATCTGTTCAAAACATACCTACTTCGCATCATGAGAGAGGCAATTCATAAGGATATAGAATATGAATCTCGCATCAAATCCTTGGTCTTTTACCTCCACTGATGTTCCAGCAGTAGTTACCGCTGCGGCGTCTCCGACCGGAATGGTACAGCAGGGAGCTACTCTAGGACAGCCTGGACTGGCGTCTGTTTTACTAACAACGACAGGCGCTCATGGTCTTTCTGCGGGTCAGTATATAACCTATATCGGCGATACTAACGGTCGTTTTCAAGGTCTTTATCAAGTTATCGCTGTTCCGACTGCTACAACTGCGTTGTTGGCGAATATCTCAAGCCCAACTAAAGGATCTCCTTTTAACACTGTCTTGGCTGCTTCTGGCGGAGGCTCCGTTTTAGTATGTCAGTGGCCGTGGATGATTCGTGCAGAAGATATATCTGTTCTGGCTACTGGTGTACCAGGTGCTACGGCTCTATCACTTCTTGATAGAAACGGCAACCCGACATGGACCTTTATTGGAGTAGCTACTGCCGAGGGCTTTCAAGCCCAAAATAGAGGAAAAGTTCTTTGGACAGATGGTCTGACTTTACAATCAATACCTGTGAACTGCACAGTTCTGGTGACAATTAACTAATATGGGAAAAGACCTATCCGAACTCGCTTCTTACATGCAGCCGTTAGTCGAGGAACTTCTCTCGCAGGCTACGGCTGCAGGCATAGAGCCTGTTGTCGTGGATACTGGGCGTTCTATGGAGGAGCAAGTCGAGAAACTAAGACTAGGCGTTTCTTGGACTACTCATTCTAAGCACTTACCACAGCCTCCAGAAATGAAAAGCGAAGCTATTGATATAGTTCCTAGAATATGCATGTCCATGAAATTCTGGGGCTGGAATGGTACTATCGAGAATAGTCATTCACACTGGGGTACATTGATTAAGATAGGAGAAAGCCTAGGTCTCCATTGTGGCGTTCATTTCCCTAATCCTGATCCAGGTCATTTTCAGTATATACATGGAATTTAGAGTGGGCTTTATTATCATTTCCGAAGGAGGCGATGGTCTGGGACTGGCGCTTCGGCTAAAAGAAGAAGGTCACAAAGTCTCGATGCTTATCAAGGATCCGGTCGCGGAGCAACGAGGAGAGGGTTTAGTTGATAAAATCAATGCGCCAGAATTTAACTCTATTCTATTGGCTGATTGTACTGGCAGCGGAGTTTTGCTTGATTCTTTTCGAGCGAACGAGGGTCGTACTTTTGCGGGTTCTGGGGTGGCTGATAGATTAGAGTCAGATAGAAAATATGCTAGTGAGATTTTTGAAGAAGCTGGTATTAAGGAACCGTTTTCTAAGGAATTTACGGATTGGGAAACTGCATTTCAGTTTATCATGGATTGGTCAGAAGATACGAAGTTAGTTTTCAAACCCGAAGGGAAGAGTAGCGGAGTAATTCCGAGCTATGTTCCGCATGATAATAAAGAACTTTTTGAAATGTTGGAACATTATAAAGGATTAATCGGAAATGAACCAGAATTCACCTTACAAGAATTCATTGACGGCGCGTGTATCTCAAGCGAAGTCTGGTGCGCCAAAGGTAAGATGCTTTCTCCAACCAATCACACTCTTGAAAGAAAGCAGCTACTCAACGAGGATCTCGGTCCGTCCGGAGGATGTACTGGTAACGTGGTGTGGCGCTGTGACGATAGGGAATGTCCTTTTTGCAAAGCATTGTCGAGATTGTCCGGAATGTTCGAGGAGACTCAATGGACGGGACCCATTGATGTTAATACAGTAGTAACTAAGGAAGGCGATATATACGCATTAGAGTTTACTCCTAGGATGGGCTATGACGCTTTCCCGACACTTCTGTATGGGCTTTTTGACGGGGATTTTGGATCCTTCGTCTCGGATTGCTGTAGGGGTGATTCTCCCGAACTCCCGCTCAAAGATGGCTTCGCTGCGGGTGTTAGGATTTCGGTCCCGCCCTGGCCGTCCGAAGATTTTCACTCCAAGCCAGGTCTTCCAATCCGCGGATTATCTGAATCTAATCTCAATAAATTCTATCCTTACGAGGTTAGTCTCGAAGGCGATAGAATAGTTACATCCGGAGGATGGGGTATTATCGGAGTAATAGTTGGTCATGGTTCTACGATGGACGAAGCCTTTGAAGAGGCGTATAAAATCTGCGATAAACTACGTTTACCAGACAAGCAATTTAGAACTGATCTCGCAGAGGTTTTTACAAAAGAATTTAGGCAAATAAATCGTTCTTTAGAGAAGACTTTTACAACAAGTGTTTAGATAGCAAATATATATGCCATTTCCCCCATCATTTACGAATTTATGGGACACAACCTTCCCGCTTGACACCGAGTTAGCGAACCTAATCGGCGCTAACCTACGTCAACTTCGCGTCGATGTAATGCAGCGTCTTAGCTTGCTAAGTGGAACGTTAGTTAATCGACCGACGCCAGAAATAGCAAACGCTACGTGGGGCGGGGCGGGGTTCGGTCTTATATTCATTGCCACTGATACTAATCAGATTTTTCAGTGGAATGGTACTGCCTGGGTCCAAATTTCTGTGGCGGGAGGAACCTCTGATTATGATGATTACACTCCCGTTATATTTGCAGCGGTAGCTCCAGGAGTAATTCGGACTGTTAATATTCCTGTAGGAGCTGTTCAGAATTTAAGTGCGGTTAGTTCTTTTATTGAAATCGAAACCTCTTTTACAATAACAGGAGCAACTGGACCTGCTCCTGGATATGTACTAAAGATTAATGGAACTACAGTTTTGAACGTAGGCTTGGCCGCCAACGCCGGGCCGGTGCGTACAAAAACTACCGTGGTTATTTCATCTGGGACAGTTCCTCGTGTTACTTCTCTTCTTCAGGATAATTTGAATACAGCTTCATTACCTGCCGTTACGAGAAGTACCTTAGGAGTTATTGATGGAACTGCTGTAGTCGCCGTTCAGGATTCATTTAGCGGAGCAACTACAATTACCGCGACAGTCGATTACATGCATATTCGCGTAAGAAAGTAAATGCCTGTCGTTCAACAACGCGAACAGCTACGCTCAGAAGAATATGCTGAGTTTCCTATTACCGGACCTTTCGGAGGTATCCAGTCCGAATTACCGCTCGATCAGATAGAAACCTTTGGATTCGCCGATTCTCCTAACTTTCTATTTAGAAAAGGCATAGCCTATGTTCGTCCTTCCTTTGCTGTTCTACCTGCGTTCCCTATAAATCCTGGGAGTCCTGTTCTAGGTGTAGCCGATTTCTATACCAAGAACGGCGCTAGAATCCAGACTGTTTTGACTTCTACGAATCTGTTTCAGTGGAATCCTGGTACCCAGACATGGACTCAGATAACTGGTCCCCCGGCTTTTAGCGGCTCTGCTACGCAGATTTTTACTTGGGATGTTTTAAACAATCAGCTCTGCTTCTCGCAAGGCGCCGATAAGATTTTTATATGGGACGGAATAGCAGCTTCTTACACTCAAGTAGCGACTGCTCCGGCTACTAATCACATAGCCGAAATAGGTCTTCATTTAATGACCTTGAATAATCTCGAAGGCGGAACTCAATTTACTCAGAGATATAGATGGAGCGGAATCGGAGATCCTACGGATTGGACTTCGTTCTCCTCTGGAGCTAATGATAATCTTAATAATTTAGGCCCAGGACAAGGACTTCTTAAACTTGGTCAGTATGGCTATGGGTGGCATGTCAACGGAATTATTCAGATTCAGCCGACTGGAATAGGCTTAGCGCCGTATTTCTTTTCCACGATAGCAAATGCAAGCGTCGGGGAATTTGCTGCTAGAACATTAGATCATTTCAACAAAGACGGCGTTGAATGCGCCGTTTATGTCGGCTTTGATAATGTTTACATCTTTAATCAAAGCTCCGTTATTCCGATAGGTGATGCTCCAATAGATGGCCGTCGTAGGCTGGGAGCGCGTTCTAGAATTTTTAATGATTTGATCTCTGGAAACCCAGCCAATGCTTATGGCTACGTGACACAGAATATAAAGGGACAGGTTTTTAATGCTTATTGGCTTATTATACCGAACGTCAGTACTTGGATTTTTAACTTAGACGAAGGTAATTGGACTAGATTTACCTATCAAGGTGTTCAGACTGTAATGGGTAAATTCTTTAATCCAACTGGTGTTAGAATTATTGATCTCGTTGGTAGAATACAAGATCAATCCTGGACACCTGCCACTTTAGGTACGAATTCATTAGATGGCATAATCTTGGGCTTTAATAATGGTCGAGTTGGTTACGTAGATTTTACAAATTATTCGGAGCAGCCCGCTCAGATTAAATCAGGTAAACACGTTTTCGGAGATAGAAGACATAAACATACCGTCAAAAAGTTTAGACTCGTAGTCTTCGATCAAGGATCCGTTACCTATACAATAACAGTTTCTAATAATAGCGGATATTCTGAAACACAAAACGTAACACTCGGAAATGGAAGTGGAGATTCCATTAGTACAATACTAGGCTTCAATGTACAAGGTCTTCGTATTACATGGACGTGCTCTGTACCTGCCGGGCAGCCTGGGGCTGTTATAGAGTTTTGTCCAATGTGTGATATTAGTGGAGAACAAAGAGGCGGGACGATAGACGGATGAAATGAAGATAGCTCCTAATCTTCAGTTTGCTGTCATAGAGCCTACGAAGAAATCTCTTGAAGCCTTCGTGAGAATGATTAGATCCGTTTATCAGAATTTTACTACCGCCTTTAACGGAAACATCGGATTTGGGGATGGTACAAATCTTGACAATATAAATGGCTCTTGGATAAACGTAGTAGCGCCTGTAGCACCTGATACAGATTTTACCGTAAATCATAATCTTGGGAGGATCCCATCGGGATATTGGATTATGCAAAAAGATAGAGCATGTGATATATATACAGGTTCCATAGCTGCGACAGCTACGCAGCTTACCTTACGCGCCAACGTAGCTAGTGCCGTTCTTCGTATTTTCGTTATTTGTATTCTTATAAACTTAGGCTTTTTCGCAAAGCGAAGCGAAGCTCAAGGTGTTCATCATCAAGAAATAGCTTTAAAGGCTACTGTCGCCGCAGGCTCTAGTGGTTTATCAGGTTCTGTGATGCAGCCTATTCCGAGTGCTATTATTACTGTATGTAATGGAAGTGTACTACCTATAACAGGTTCTACTTGTACCGGATTAGCTTCCATATTCTCGGATGCCGCTTTAACGCTCGCGTTATCGAATCCTTTCAATGCTGATCTTAACGGAAATTATGGCTTTTGGACTAGCCCAGGTTCTTATATAATAAGTGTTGGCGGAGCTAATATTACTACGTATAGCTACGCTATTACTTTGGCATGTGGTGTGAGTTCAGTCTGTGCTTATACTGGACCAATGTCATTTACCGGCACGGTCAGCCACAGCGGGACGGAGATGTTCAAAAACATCAACAGCCGTCTCTACATAACCAGCGCAAACGGCACGGTTAGCGATCAAGGCTGGCCCGGATCTGATCCGTGCGCATGGATCACCGCAGCCGAAGCAGCGCTTCCTGTTACCGGCGGAATCGTTGATGCCACTGGACTGCAAGGCGGGCAAACCGCATGCGCCAGTTCGTTCACAATTGGCGGCTTGAACAATAAGCCCGTCACGCTGCTTTTAGACGGGGCTGTGATCAGCGTGCCGAATACAATCACATTAAACGGCGGTTCTCTGCTGATCGGTCATGGAAGCAATAGCAATGGTCCTTTCCCCACCAGAATCATTGCCAATCCAGCCACATTTCCAAGCAACACAACGTTGCTGCAGTTTGACAATACACAGATAAATTTCGACATTCGTATTGTAGGCTTTGAATTGGATTGCTCCAACGTCACTGGCTGCAGGGGCATAGATACCGGAGACCTGCAGGACGGAGGGAAAATTGAAGATGTGTGGGTTCTCAATTATAAAGCCGCTACGGGAGGTTGCCTCAACACCGGAGTGGCAGCGCCCACGGAGAATTGGCAGGCCACATCGTTAAGCTGCGTTCGTTCAACTTCAGCCGTAGTTACTGGTGGCGATATTTCCCTGAACGCCTTAGGCGATCACTTCATATTCCACACTGGGGGATGCGGCACCTCGGCAGGTTCGACTTCCAATGCCTGCATCCAAGTCAACAACAGCAATTTAGTGATCAGTGGGTACCACGCCGAAAATGCGACGGACGGCATCTTGTTCACCGGTAACGCGGCAGCTGGCGGCACAAGTTTTGTCGGGGAAATAAACTGTCTGAACAACGTCACGAACTGCATACACTTTTCCTCTAATTTCAACGGCAGTGCGACTATCGGAGCAATCAAGAAGAACAGTGCGACAACGGCGGTCAAGAACGACAACGCAACTATCAATGACTCGTGCAACGACGAAAACGCTGGCTGGTACTTTTTTAGCGGAGTAAACGCCAATCCTCAACGATTGACGAGTTGCAGCAACCTGCCGAATTTCGTATCAAACAATCCGACGATCCCGCCCAATGGAACTGGATTCGTCATCCAGGACAATACGCCAGCACACGTGCAGAAAGTTGGCGTTGGACCTAACGTGACAGGCAACGACCAAGTGGGATTCTATAACTACACCGGGTCGAAGGTGGAATTTTACTGCCAGCTGCTTTCTCCGTTTGGATGCTTTGCTGGCAATGGCGCACTCAGCGAAGTGGCGAATGGAACAACGGCGCAAACTGTTGGCAATGTGATCCCGTTGATGTGCGTTACTTCACAGAAAACCGAAAGCGCGGCGGATGCGAACGTATTGACCTGCACGCCTCCCGCAACAGCTGGGAGCTATCGTCTGAGAATCGCCAGCTCTATTTCAGCCGCCAGTGCCGCGACTCTCGGTTGGACGGCCACATGGACTGATAGCAACGGTAACGCCGCGACGCCAACTAATTTGCCGGTATGTCTCGCATCGACCGGGGCATGCGCAGCGACCACCGGAGCCTTAAGCGCCGTAGATCGCTTCTCGGGAGAGTTTCAGATCGACGTTAACAATGCAGCGACTGCCATTGTCATCAAGCTGACATTCAGCGGCACATCCTTCACCGCCAAGGTGAGTGCGACGGTGGAACGAATCATCTAAAATGGCGGCATTTAGGCTTTAGCTGGATGGAAGAACCCATGAACAGCACTTGAGAAAACTTTTAGTTCTAAGTCTGCTGCTTGTTACTTCGTGCTACACAGAATAGAAGGTTTATAAAATGCCCGTACTAAGTTCAAGTGGAATACTTCAGTTTCAAATAGGTGACTTAGTTAACGAAGTTTTACTTCGTTGTGAGAATAGAACTACCGATACGAATCGCGCAGCGATATGGCTTCGTGATGCTTTGTTAGAGATAAGCGGCTCGCCTGATTATCGAGACGATTTTCCAGAACTTGAAGAATTTGGTCCTCCATTCAACCTGATCGTAAATCAACAGGAATACGCCGAGACTTTATTAACACCTGTAGGAGATATAGTCTCCGTTGCTACTGATATATTGATATGGACTGATTTCCCAGCGAATACTGTTCGTAGAAAACTGGATTCTTCGCATTATCAGAAGACTGATAGGTTTACTCCGATATTTAGTTTGCCTACCGAATGGTACAGATTCTCTACTAATATTGGATTTAATCCCGTCCCTGATAAGACGTATCAAGTTCAGATGCGTATGGTTAAGATGCATCCGATTAATGATACGGTGCTGACACAGACGATCATATTATTACCACGGGACTGGAATGAGATGTTGGTGTGGTTTGCGGTGCATAGAGGGTTTAATGAGTTAATGGAATATGAGAAGGCGATTAAAGTTCACCAAATGCTCCATGGAGATCCGAAGGATCCTTCGCAGCCGGGCTTAATTTATTCTGTGAAGAGAAAAAGACGGAAGGAATCCTGGAGAATGGAATCTCGACTGACTTTTACAAGAAGACCGTACATGTGGGGAGCCTAAATATGTCCACTGGAGCTGGCGCTTTATTTAATGTTAGCGGCGGAAGTGATATGATCCGGGTTCCTGGTGGTCCTTTTGTAGGCGGAACCGGAGGCGGCTCGAATCAGTGGATGAATTATCCGTCTCTTCCAAATCTCGGGGCTTCTAATACGACGCCTGGTGGTACTTCGTCTGGGGGGTATAATTATGGAACAGGGATAGATCCTACCACAGGTCGTTTCTCCGGGGCTGGAAAAGCTGGTCAGTATTTTCCTAATGTCCCTGGTGGAAAAAGCGATATGGGCGGTAATGTCTTTACTGCTCCGACATTTGACCC
>Ga0066709_100000013_pt1 | contig 47958 bp, 41 predicted proteins | sample GraSoiAngelo_158_FD_79665 | JGI IMG/M metagenome (GOLD analysis project Ga0066709, IMG submission 79665) | Grasslands soil microbial communities from the Angelo Coastal Reserve, California, USA - 14_1009_16_30cm | ecosystem: Environmental > Terrestrial > Soil > Grasslands | place: USA...
CCGGCGCGCCCGCGTCCAACGAGAACGTCAGCGTTTGGCCGGCGTCGGCATCGGTCGCCGTCGCGGTGAAGCTCAGCGTCGCTTCTTCATCCACGGTCTTGTTCCCGATCGGAGCGAGCACCGGGTTGACGTTCGCGGCCGCGCTCACGACAATCGAGATCGCCTCGAAGTCGCTGAGCGGGGGCGTTCCGTTGTCGGTCACCCGGACCGTCACCGGGAAGGTGCCGCTCGCCGAAGGCGTAAAGCTGAAGACGCCCGTCGTCGCGCCGATCGCCGCTCCGGCCGGAGCGCCGGCGTCCAGCGAGAACGCGAGCGTGTTCGCCGGAACGTCCGCGTCGGTAGCCGTCGCCGTGAACGCCACGGCCCCGCCGACCGTCGTCGCCTTGTCCCCGATCGCGGCCAAGACCGGAGCGACGTTGACCTCGCTGACCGCGATCGAGATCGCCTCGAAGTCCTCCATCGCGGGACTGCCGCTGTCCGTCACGCGAATCGTAACGGGGTAGCTTCCCGGGCCCTGCGCCTCGGTCGGGGTCCACGAGAACGCGCCGGCCCCGGTGATCGCCGCCCCCGCGGGGGAGCCGGCGTCCAGGGAGAATGTGAGCGTCTGGCCCGCGTCCGGATCGTTCGCCGTCGCGGTGAAGGCCAGGGACGCCAGCTCAGCGATGGACTTGTTCCCGATCGCCGCGAGCACCGGCGGCTGGTTGGCCCCCGCACTCACCGTGATCGTGATCCCCTCGGAGTCGCCGAGCGGAGGCACTCCGTCGTCGGTCACCGTGACCGTCAGCGGGAACGTGCCCGTCGCCGCCGGGGTCCAGTTGAAAATGCCGGTCGAGGCGCTAATCGTCGCGCCGGCGGGGGCGCCGGTCAGGCCGAGTGATTTCCCGTACCCGGGCAGATCGGCGTCGGACGCGGTCGCAGTGAAAGTCAGCGGGCTGTTCACCGTTACCGTCTTGTCGCCGATCGCGGCCAAGACCGGAGCCTGGTTCACCTCGTTCACCGTGATCGAGAACCCGGCCGAGCTGCTCGCGGAGGGGCTCCCGCTATCCGTGGCCGTAACGGTCACCGGATAGTTCCCAGGTCCCTCCGCCTCCGTCGGGGTCCAGCTAAACACTCCCGATGCCGAGCCGATCGTCGCCCCGTTCGTAACCGTGGCGGCATCCAACGAGAACGACACCGTCTGGCCCGCGTCCGGGTCGGTAGCGGTCACCGTGAACGTCAAAGGCGCCAGCTCGTTTACCGTCTTGTTCCCGGGATTCGTAACTACCGGCGGGTTATTCCCGCCCGGCGCCGCATCGAGCCCTTCGGCGATTAACCAGTCGCCGGGCCCACCATAGAACGCCTGCGTGTTCGGACCGTCCAACCGGTACGTGTTGTCGCCCGCGATACCGGGGCACGGCGTCCCAAACGAAGTGAAGTCCTGTGAGGCCGGAAGGATATCGACAAAGCCGATCTTGGGCGACCCGCCCGTCCCCGTAATCGTCAGCGTCCCAAGCCGAAACAATCCCGCAGGCGTGTACGTAAACGCGTAGAACCCCGTCTTGAACGTCCCGTCCCCAGTGTTCAACGTCTGCGCCTGGTTCGGGAACGCGGTCGCCTGGCGGTTGATGTAGTTCCCGTACGTCGCTGTCCCGCCCGTCGCCACGATGTTGAAGGCGTACGAGTTGATGTCCATCGCGGTCCCGGGGACCGTGTTGCAGCCCGCCACGCTCCCGTCCTTATTCATGTTCGTGACCAGGTAGATGTCCACAATCGTCGAGTCGTTGTTCGCGTTCAGGCGATCGCCCGTGTCATGGATTCCGTTCCCATTCGAATCCATGTACATGTACTGGGCGGACGCCGGAACGGCGAAGGGAAGCGTGAGTACCGCGGCAAATAAAGCGAGACGAAACACGAACTTCATTGGAAGCCTCCTTGAAGTGGCACGCAAGATGCCTAGCTCAGACCAATGAACGCACGATGTCGTGACGCGGATGCTTCCCCCGCCGCGCGGAGCCGCGCGACCCCAACGATTACACGGCCCATATGAGGGCCGAAGGATTACATCTCGACGTAATTCGGAGGTTGGCTCGAAGGAAGGCTCGGCTATGTGCAGCCGAGGGAGAGGGGGATCTCGCAAGTCCTTCGCGCCAAACCTCTTGGCGAGATTTTATCCTCTAAACACCGCAAGATAGTAGCACAACCAAACTTGAGAAGTCAAGAGGGGACCGCCCGGCGGATGCCTTCCCGGAGCATGTTGCCCTGCTCCTTGGTGCCGATCCCGCTGTCCGTGCCGGTCGAGCGCAGTTTTCCGGACGCGAAAAGCTCCTCCACGGCGGCTCCGATGAGGGCGCCCGCCTCAGACTCGCCGAGATGCTCGAGCAGCATCTGCCCCGCCAGGATTGCCCCCACCGGCGACGCGACATTCTTTCCGGCGTGCTTCGGGGCAGAGCCGTGGATCGGCTCGAACATCGAGACACGGCCGGGGTGGATGTTTCCCGAAGCCGCGATTCCCATTCCTCCTTGGATCGCCGCGCCGAGGTCGGTCAGGATGTCCCCGAACATGTTCGAGACCACGACGGTGTCGAACGCCTCGGGGTTCTTGACCATCCACATGCAGGCGGCGTCGATGTAGGCGTGATCCCGCTGGATGTCGGGATAATCCTTCCCGACTTCCTCGAACGTGCGCGTCCAGAGATCCATCGCTCCGACCGCGTTTGCCTTGTCCACCATCGTGAGCTTCTTCGTCTTCGCGCGCCGCCGGCAGAGGTCGAAGGCGTAGCGGATCACCCGCTCCGTTCCCTTGCGCGTGAAGATCATCTCCTGCATCGCCACCTCGTCGGGGGTCCCTTTCTTCAAGAACCCGCCGATGCCGGCGTAGACGTCCTCGGTGTTCTCCCGCACCACCACCATGTCGACATCCTCGGGGCGCTTCCCTTTCAGGGGGCAGAGATGCTCGGCGTAGAGCTTCACGGGGCGGAGGTTGACGTAGAGGTCGAGCCCGAACCGGATTCCCGAGATGACGGCGCGCTCGAGGAGCCCCACGGGAAGGCGGGGGTCGCCGATCGCGCCCAACAAGATTGCGTCGTGGCCGCGCATCTCCTCGAGGGCGGATGCGGGAAACATCTCCTTCGACTTCATGTAGTGATCGGCCCCGAAGGGATACTGCGTGAGATCGAGCGCGAAGCCGCGCACGTCGGCGGCCAAGCGGATCGTTTCGATCGCCTCCCGCGTCACCTCGGGGCCGATCCCGTCGCCGGGCAGGACCGCGATCCGGTAGCGCTTAGCCACGCGCCGCCGCCCCGCTCCGGCTCCGCTTGAACTCGACGACGATGAGCTCCAGCTCGGCGTCCTCGAACACCGCCTCGCGCTGCTTGGCGAGCCGGAAGACGTGCTCGACCAGGGGACGGCCGGGCTCATGGCCGTGCTCGGTGAGCCAGTAGATCACGTTCGATTCGCCGCACATCGGGCCCACGTTGATCTCCTGCTTCAATCCCAGCATGCCGGCGGGGACGCTCGAGTAGACGCGGTCCGCGAGCCAGGAGTCGCCCTTCTTCTTGGCCTTGATCACCGCGGCGGCGTGGACGCCGGTGCCGGTGCGAAACGCGTCCCGGCCGAGCGCCGGGTAGTTGTACGGGATCGGAACGCGGCACGACTTCGAAACGAGGGCGCAGTACTCCGGAAGCGCGGTCAGGTCCGGGTCAAGCCAGCCGAGGAGCTTCAGATTGATGAGGATCAGATCGAGCGGGGCGTTCCCCACCCGCTCTCCCACCCCGAGGATCGTCCCGTGCACCCGATCGGCTCCGGCCAGGAGCGCGGCCAGCGCGTTGGCGACGCCGAGGTCGCGGTCGCGGTGGCCGTGCCAATCGACGCCGACCTTCTCGCCGGTCGCGTCGACGACGCCGCGGATGAAGGCGATCAGCCGGGCCGCGCCCTCCGGCGTCGCGTGCCCCACGGTGTCGGAGACGCAGACCCGCCGGGCGCCGCACTCGACAGCTTTCGTGTAGAGGCGGCGGAGGATCTCCGGGCGCGCGCGGGTCGTATCCTCGGTCACGTACATCACCGGCACGCCGTTCCGCGTCGAGTAGGTGACCGCCTCCTCGGTGTGACGGAGAAGACGGTCGAGGTCCCAGTCCTCGGCGTACTGGCGAATCGGGCTCGAGCCGATGAAGGTGGCGGCCTCGATCCTGAGCCCGGACTTCTGGGAAATATCGATGATCGGGTCGATGTCGTCCTTGTGCGTCCGCGCGGCGCAGTAGGGCTCGATCGGGAGCTTGGCGCGCGCGATCTCCTTGGCCAATGCCAGCGCGGCTTCCTTCGCGCGGGGGCCCGCGCCCGGGAGACCGATGTCGTTGCCGTGGACTCCGAGGCGCGCCTGGAAGTGGAGCGCGCGGATCTTCTCCTCGATGGGAGGATCGGTGACCGAGGGCGATTGGAGGCCGTCTCGAAGGGTCTCGTCCACGACCTGGACGGGGCGCGGAGGCCGAACGGGCCCGCCCTCGCCGACGTTCCAATCGAAGATCAAGTCCCGCTCGGACGGCTGGGTCACGCGAGCGCCTCGACCACCATCGCGATCCCCTGTCCCCCGCCGATGCAGGCCGCGGCGACGCCCCAGCGCTTCTTTCGCCGACGAAGCTCATAGAGCAGCGTGAGGACGAGCCGGGTGCCGGTTGCCGCGAGCGGATGGCCGAGCGCGATCGCCCCGCCGTTCACGTTGGATTTCTCCCGCGGATTCCCGAGCTCCTTCTCGACCGCGAGGTACTGCCCCGCGAACGCCTCGTTGATCTCGAAGAGGTCGACGTCGTCGACCGTCATTCCGGCCTGCTTCAGCGCGGCGCGCGTCGCCGGAACGGGGCCGATCCCCATCGCGTCCGGATCGACTCCGGTCACCGCCCAGGAAACGATGCGGCCGATCGGCTTGAGATCGCGCTTCTCCGCGTGGCGCGCGGTCGTGACGACAACGGCCGCGGCGCCGTCGACGATCCCGCTCGCGTTCCCCGCGGTGACGAAGCTGTCCTTGCCGAACGCGGGCTGGAGCTTCGCGAGGCCCTCGAGCGTCGCGCCCTCAAAGCAGTGGTCGTCCTTCTCCACCACTTTGGCTTCCCGCCCGGGAAGGGTGACCTTCACGATCTCCTCGCTCAGGAGGCAGGAGTCGATCGCGCGCCTTCCCTCCGTGATGCTGCGGAACGCGTAGGCATCCTGCTCCTCGCGCGAGATCTTGTACCGCCGCGCCAGGTTGTCCGATGTCTCGGCCATGAAGAGGCCGCAGTAGGAATCCTTGAGCGCGGTCAGGAGCGAATCCTCGAGCACGCCCTGGCCCAGGCGCAGCCCGCTCCGGGCGCCCCGCACGACGAACGGAGCCTGGCTCAAGTTCTCGATCCCGCCGGCGAGCACGAAATTGGCTTCCCCCAGCTGGAGGAGGTGTGCGGCCTCCATGATCGATTGAATGCCCGAGCCGCAGAGGCGGTTCACGGTGAGGGCGGGGACCGGAACCGGGACCCCCGCCTTGAGCGCCACGTGGCGCGCGCCGTAGATCGCGTCACCGCTCGTCTGGAGCGCGTTTCCAAACACCACGTGGTCGAGCAGGTCGGGCGGAACCTTCGACCGCTCGAGCGCGGCCTTGGCCGCGATGACCCCCAGGTCGATCGCCGAGACGTCTTTCAAGGCGCCGCCGGGCTTCCCGTTGCCGGCCCGGCCGCCCACCCACTCCGCCATCGGGGTTCTGGCGCCGTTCAGGATGACGACTTCTTCGCGTGCCATCGGTGTCCCTTGCCTTCCTATGTCTTCGAGTAGTCGTAGAATCCGCGGCCGGACTTGCGGCCCATGTAGCCCGCGAGGACCATCCGCTTGAGCAGCGGCGGCGCGGCGTACTGCGGCTGCTTGAACTCCTCGAACATGATGTTGGCGATGTAGTACGTGGTGTCAAGGCCAACGAAATCGAGGAGCGTCAGCGGCCCCATCGGGTAGCCGCAGCCGAGCTTCATCCCGTTGTCGATATCTTCCTTAGATGCGACGCCCGACTCGAAGACGCGGACGGCGTCGAGCAAATACGGCACCAGGAGCCGATTGACCACGAAGCCGGGCGTGTCCTTGGCCACGACGGCGGTCTTCCCGATCTTCTCGACGAACCCCTTCGCGACATCGAACGCGGCCTCGTTCGTGGGCAGGGCGCGGATGATCTCGACCAGTTTCATGAGCGGGACGGGATTGAAGAAGTGGAGTCCCAGAACCCGCTCCGGCCGGCCCGCGGTCGCCGCGATCTCGGTGATCGAGAGCGAGGAGGTATTGCTGGCCAGGACCGCCGTGGGCGGAACCAGCTTGTCGAGAGCCTGAAAGACCTCCCGCTTGGCCTCGATGCTCTCCACCACCGCTTCGATCACCAGCTCGCACGGGGCCAGGTCGCGAAGCTCCGTCGTCCCCTTGATGTTCGCGAGCACCTTGTCGCGGTCCTCCGCGGTCACCTTCCCCTTCGCAACGCCGTCGTCCAGGAACTTCCGAATCCGTCCGAGACCTCGATCGAGGGTGGGCTTGTCGACTTCGCGCACCCACGTGACGAGCCCCGCCTGGGCGCTCACCTGAGCGATCCCGGACCCCATGAGACCGCATCCGACCACGCCCACCGTCTTCAACGCCGCCATCGCCTTCCGTCCTCCCTAGTTTCGGATGAGTTCCAACGCGATACCAAGACCGCCGCTCACGCAGAGCGTGGCCAGGCCCAGCGATGCTCCCCGGCGCTCCATCTCGTGGACCAACGTCGTCACGATGCGGGCGCCGGTTGCCCCGATCGGATGCCCCAGCGCGATCGCGCCGCCGTTCACGTTGAGCCGGGCGCGATCGAGCTTGAGGTCGCGTTCGCACGCGAGGACCTGAGCGGCGAAAGCCTCGTTCAGCTCGATCAGCTCGTATGCGTCGAGCGTCCGCCCCGTCTTCCCGAGAAGCTCGCGCGTCGCGGGCACCGGCCCGATTCCCATGATCGAGGGATCGACGCCGACGACCGTGCTCTCCCCCACCCAAGCCTGCGCCTTCATGCCTCGCTCCCGGGCGACCGACTCCGCGACCAAGAGGATCGAGGAAGCGCCGTCGGTGATCCCTGAGGAATTCCCCGCGTGGACCGTGCCTCCCTCGCGGAAGACCGGCGGGAGCTTCTTGATCTCCTCGAGCGTCGTGTCGGGCCTCGGATGCTCGTCGCCGGTCACCGCCCGCGATTCGCCCTTCCGCCCCGGGACCGTCACTGGAACGATCTCGTCCTTGAATCGCCCCTCGCGAATCGCGGCGCCGGCGCGGCGCTGGCTCTCCAGCGCGTAGGCGTCCTGCTCCTCGCGCGAGATCTTGTGTAGATCGGCCAGCTTCTCGGCGGTCTCCCCCATCAGGAGCCCGCAGATCGGATCGAGGAACCCGTCCCGGTACATGCCGTCGGCGAGCGGCGCGTTCCCCAGGCGGTAACCCGTGCGGGCGCGGTCGAGAAGATACGGAACGCGCGTCATGCTCTCCGCTCCGCCCGCGACGACCACGCGAGCGCGGTTCGAACGGATCCGCTCCGCCGCGAGGAGGATCGCCTGGAGTCCGGAGCCGCAGGCTTGATTCACGGTGAAGGCGGGGCGCTCCTGGGGGATTCCAGCTCGGATCAGGACCTGCCGCGCCATGTTGGGTCCGCCTCCCGCCTGGCGCGCGCATCCGTAGATCAACTCGTCCACGTCGCCGGGAGCCGCGCCCGCTCGCTCGAGGAGACCGCGCGTCGCGGCCACGCCCAGATCGGCCGCGCTCAGCTCCGCAAACGAGCCGAGGAATTTCCCGATCGGCGTGCGGACCGAAGCGACGATTGCCACCCGTTCCATGCGGTTCCCGCTCCCGGCTAGGCGGATGCCTAGACGCCGGTGAAGGTAGCCTTCCGCTTCTCGAGGAAGGCTTTGAGCCCCTCCCGCATGTCGGCGGTCGCGGAGACCAGCCCGAAGTAGGCCGACTCCATCTCGAGTCCGTGCGCCAGATCCATCTCCAGGCCGCGGATCGCGGCGTCCATCGCGAAGCGCACCGCGATCGGCCCGCGCGCGAGGACTTCGCCGGCGACCTTCTCGCAATGGGGCAGGAGCTCGGCGGCCGGCATGACGCCGTTCACGAGTCCGATCCGGAACGCCTCCTGCGCGTCGATCATCCGCGCGGTCGCGATGAGCTCGAGCGCGCGGCCGAGCCCGACCAGGCGCGGCAGCCGCTGCGTTCCGCCGTACCCCGGGATGATCCCGAGCCCGACCTCGGGCAGGCCCATCTTAGCTCCCTCGGCCGCGAACCGCATGTGGCACGCCAGCGCCAGCTCGCACCCTCCGCCGAGCGCGAAGCCGTTGATGGCCGCGATCACCGGCTTCCCGAGGGACTCGATCTCCGAGAGCGCGGCCTGACCGAGGCGCGAGGAGGCCTCGCCCTGGAGCGGCGTCATCACCGCGAGCTCGTTGATGTCGGCTCCCGCGATGAAGGCCTTCTCCCCCGAGCCGGTGAGGATCACGGCGCCGACGGCCGGGTCGTGGCGGAGGGCCGAGAACGCGGCGTGGATCTCGCGCACGGTCTTCTCGTTGAGCGCGTTCAGGAGCTTGGGCCGGTTCACGGTCACGCGCGCGATCCGGTCCTTTACCTCGACGATCAAATTCTCATAAGTCATTGGGGTCACGATGGTTGAGTGGGGGTATAAATGCCCCCGGGGCCAGGCCCGGGCGTGGGTCGCCAGGCCTGGAGCAAATCACCCGTAGGCACGTTCTGTCAAAGGTTTTGGAGACGGTCCGGCGATTTCAACCGGCGCCTCCTACCGGCGCTAGCGCGTGAACGTCACGCCGATCGTCGCCACCCGGCCCCGCGCGGGGAATCCCTTCACCTCGGAATAGTCCCGGTCGAGCACGTTCGAGACGCGCGCGTTCAATTCCGCCCAGCGCCGCAGCGTCACGAGCGCGCCGAGATCGAGCGCGGCGTAGCCCGGTGTGTCTCCGTCGAGCACGCGGCCGCGCGCGTCGATGAAGTTGAACGGATCGATGACCGAATCGACCCACCGCCACGAGCCGGTCAGTGCGAGATCCCGGTGGACGCTCGCCCGCCCCGAGATCCCAAACCGCCAGGCGGGACGCTTCGCGAGCGGCGCGCCCGTGTCGGTGTTGTTCGCGACCAGGTGCGCGGCGAATCCGGACAGCTCAACGCGGCGGTGAGGGACGAAACGAAGCGCGTACTCCTCTCCCTCGATCATCGCCTTCCCGACGTTCTCGGGCAGGAACGCGAAGCTGGGCTGAAGAACCCCCTGGATGAGATCGACGAAGTTCGTGTGGTGATAGGAAACTCGTCCCTCCACCCTGCCGTCGAGCCAAAGGCCCACGATGCCCGCTTCCAACGTGGTCGAGCGCTCCGGGGCGAGCGACGAGTCGCTGTACCCGGGATAGTAGAGATCGGTCAGGGTCGGCGCGGTGAACGCGCGGCCGTATCCTGCCCGAATCTTCAGCCCGGCCTCAGGCACCAAAAGCCCGATCGCGAGGCGCGGGAGACCGTAGGATCCGTAGCGCGAATGGTCGTCGAGACGGATTCCCGTGTCCGCGAGGAAGCGGTCCGCGATCTCCCAATGCGCCTGGGCGAAGAGCGAGCGGTCGTGGATCCCCTTGTCCACTCGCGTGGTGTCCGTGAAGCCGCCGAAATCGAACGCATCGTTCCGTTTCACCTGATCCCCGCGATAGTCGGCGCCGGCGACGGCACGGAACGAGGATCCGGCGTTGACCCGAGCGCGCAGAGATCCGATGCCGCGCGTGTTCTTGAGATCGGTGTTCTGGAAATCCGTGGCTCCGCCCCCGTTCGGCTCATTCTGGTTCTGAATCCGCCCGGTCAGGCCGGACACCTCCGCCTCCACGTCCAGCGAGCGGTCCAGCGTGTGCCGCCACGTCGCGATCCCCGCGAAGAGACGGTCCTTCTCGTCATTGTTGGGGTCGCGGATCTCCTTGTTCGATCCGAAGGGCGAGAGCGTGGGATCGGTGTAATCAAAGAAGAAATCGTAGGGGAGCTCCTTCTTCCCGCTCGTGGCGAGTCCGCTCACGTGGAGGTGGTCCCGGCCACCGACCGGGAGCTCCGCGTGGAAGGTCCCGTTCAGCCCCGTGTATCCGTCGCGCGGACCGACGCCGTCCGAGCTGAGCCGCGTCGCGGCGAGCCCCAGCGGCGCGCGGCCGACCGTCCCGTTCCATTGAATCCCCTGGCGCAGCGTGACGTTCTCGCCGTATTCGGCGAAGGCGCGGAGCCTGCCGCGGCCCTCGGGGCGTCCCGCGTCGATCCCATTGGCTTCCACGGCGCCTTGGCTCAGCATTTGGATCACGCCCCCGACGGCGCCGGAGCCGTAGAGCGACGAGGCCGGTCCGCCCAGCACCTCGACCCGCGCCACGCCCGGGTCCACGAGATCCGCGAAATCGAATGTCCCGAGCCAAGGCCCGTTGAGCGGGATTCCGTCGAAGAGAACGAGCGTGTGGCGCGGGTCGGCGCCCCGGAGACGGGCGTCGGTCAGCTTCCCGAGGCTGCCCGATCTCTGGACGTCGAGGGCTGGCACCTCGCGGAGCGCGTCGGCGAGGAGGAATTGGCGGTGGGTGTCCAGGCGGTCACGGCCGACCACCGTCACGTCCAGCGGCACGCGCCCGAGGGGGACCGGCAGCCGTTCGCCGGTCACGATCACCGGGTCGAGGTGGTAGCGCGGCTCGACCATCGAGTCGGCGGGCGAAGCGCCCGCCTCGGCCCCGGCGGCAAGAACGCGCGAATGGAATGCGGCGGCGAACGATGCGGTGGCGAGTACGACGAACGAAACCCGGAGAAGCGGACGCAGAGGTCCCATGGTCCTCCCTCACGAAGGATGGGTGTCTAGGCGGAGGGTGGGTCGGTCTCCTGACTCGCGGGTCATCCTCAAGCGGCGCCTTCCCGGGTTTCCCCAGTGGCTTCAGGCCGCTCTTGTCACCGCTCACAGTGGCGGGGCCGTGTCGGATTCGCACCGACTTCCCGGGCCTCCAATGGGAGGCCCTCCCACACTCGCCGCGGGTTCTATCCGCGGCGCCCCCGATCATAGCCGAGTGCGCGCCGATTGCAAGCGGCGCGCGGTCAGGGCGCGCCCCATGAGGCACTACCGGCGCTAGAACTTGACCTTCGGCGCCTCCTTGGCCGCTTCGGGCGCCTGGAAGAGCGGGGCCTGCTCGAAATTGAAGCTCGCGGCGACCAGGTTCGCGGGGAATTGCCGCACGCGCACGTTGTAGGTCATGACCGCGTCGTTGTAGCGCTTCCGCTCCGTCGAGATCCTATTCTCGGTGCCGGAGAGCTCATCCTGAAGCCGCATGAAGTTCTCGCTCGACTTGAGCTCGGGGTAGTTCTCGACGACCACCAGGAGGCGGGCGAGCGCGCTCGAGAGCTGGTTGTTCGCCGCGATCTTGTCGGGCACCGTCTGCGCGCTTCCGATCCGGGCGCGCGCGTCGGCAATCGCCGTGAAGATGGTGGTCTCCTGCTTCGCGTATCCCTTCACCGTCTCCACGTAGTTCGGGATCAGGTCGTTCCGCCGCTGGAGCTGGTTCTCGACCTGCGACCACGCCGTCTTGTTCTGCTCCTGGAGCGAGACCATGTCGTTGTAGGTCGTGCGGACGTAGCCGGCCACGAAGAGCGCCGCCACGACGAGGGCGCCCAAGATGAGCAGGGCGACGGTGAGTGCGTTGACGCGTGAGGCCATCGAATCCCCCCCTTTCGAATCTAGTCGGAGAACAATCGGATCAATCGGCCGCTTCGGTAAGCCGGACGAGTATGGTCTGTGCCGAGGCCAATAGCCTCGTCGCTTCGATGCGGGAGCGCACGTCCGGTCCACGGTCGAGAAGCCCGCCAAGCGCTTCCGCGTCGATGCCGAAGAGCGCGGCGCAGCGCTTCGTCAGATCGCCGCGCGTCGCGGGAATCGGCTCCCCCGCGAGGTGAAGAAGCCCCGACGCGGAGGCTGCGATCGCCGTGCCGGCCCGGCCCGCCCAGTGTCGCGCGCCCGCCGGCGTGCCCGCGAGCGCCACGTACGTCCAGGCGAGGCCCAGCTCCTGCGCCCGCAGGACTCGCTCGATCTCCCGGCTCAACGCCTTTCGATCGATCTCGAGGTTCGCGAAGCAGTCTTCCCCGTGAAGCGTCTCGTGACGCTCCCGGATGAGCAGGTATTCCAAGGGGAAGACGTCGATCGACCGGTTGAGCCCCTCTCGAGAGAGGAGAAGCGGGCGAATGACGCGGCTCCGTTGCCAGACCCGGTGCGCGGGGCGGAGCGCCTCCAGCTCCTCGGGCCCGAGCGCCGAGAACACGAACGCCACGTTCACGTCCGAGTGCGCGGGGAGAAATTCTCCTCCCGCGGCGCTCCCGTAAAGCGTCGCGCCGACAAGCCGATCTCCCACGGCCCGCAGCGCGGCCGACACCGCGCGCCCCGCGGCCGCTCTCCCGTTAAACGGTCGCCTCCACATCAGCTCGGATCTCCTTCCATGCCGTCTCCGCCGCTAGAAGCCGCCGCTCGCCCCACCGCCGCCGCTCCCGCCGCCGCCGAACCCTCCGAATCCTCCGCCGCCGCGTCCACCGCCTCCGCCCCCTCCACCCCCGAAGCCGCCGAGCCCGCCCAGGCCGCCTCCGAAGCCGCCCCACGGGTCATACCAGTTGCGCCGGCGCCCGCTCCTCCAGTCTCCCCAGCGCCCGCTTGACCCGCGTGCGCGCGCGACCCAGCTCGTGAACAGAACGGGGAGGAGGATGGCGAACACCAGAAATAGAATCACCTGCGGCGGCGAAGATCCATCGTCCGAGCCCGCGGGGCCCCGGCCCCCACGCTCCAGCGTGACGCCGCGATCCTTGGCGATGATGTCGGCCACCGCCTCGGCGCCGCGTTCTAGCCCAGGTCCGAAGCGGTCGGCGTGGAGGTCGGGCCCCATCAGGAGGCGGATGATCGACCCGCATCGCCCGTCGGGCAGGATTCCCTCGAGCCCGTATCCGACCTCGATCTTGACACGCCGCTCGGCGAGAGCGAGCAGGATGAGGACGCCCTCGTCCTTCCCCTTCGCGCCGATCCCCCACTGCTTGAAGAGATCGACCGCGGCAGGCTCGATCGACTCCCCGCCCAGATCCTTGACCGTGACGACCGCGAGCTCGGCGCCGGTCTTCTCCCTGAGCTCGAGGGCCAGCGCCTCGATCGAATCGGCCGAGGCGGGATCGACGATCCCCGCGAAGTCGCTCAGGTACCCGCGCGGCTCGGGCCATGTCAGCGCCGCGGCGGGGCCCGCCGCCCCCGCGATGGCCGCCGCGAGGAGGAGCGCCGCGAGGCGGCTAGTTCGAACGATAGTTCGTGAACTGAAGATCAAGTCCGAAGTCCTGACCCTTCACCCGCTGGATGATCGCCTGGAGGTCGTCCCGGTTCTTTCCCGACACGCGCACCTGCGCTTCCTGGATCGCGGCCTGAACCCTGATTCCCGTCGACTTGATGAACTTCACGATCTCCTTGGCCTTCTCCGAGGGAATCCCCTTGCGGATGGTCACCACCTGGCGGATGGTCCCCTTCGCCGCCGGCTCGAGTTTCCCGTACTCCAGCGCCTTCAGGGAAACGCCGCGCTTCACGAGCTTGCCCGTCAGGATGTCGATGACCGCCTTGAGGCGCGACTCGTCGTCGGAGTGGAGCGTCAGCGTCTCCTTCTCGAGCGCGATGTCGCTCACGCTCCCCTTGAAGTCGAAGCGCTGCCGGATTTCTTTCATGGCCTGTTGTACCGCGTTCGACACTTCCATGAAATCGACGTCCGAGACGATGTCGAACGAGTTCTCACTCGCCATCCGGCTCATCCCTCCGCTTGCCGCCCGCGAAGAAGAAGGGGAAGCCAAGCGCTTGGCGCGCTCGCTTCCCCTCCGTACCTGCACGCTACTCTATGCGGACAGCCTCACACCCGACGGACTCGAAGTAGCGATGGCCCCGTAAGTCCGGGGGCCGAGGCGGTCGAATCCTAGTGGCCGCCCATGTGCGTCGAATCCATCGGCATCGCGGACGTATCGGGAGTGGTCGACTGCTGCATTCCCGTCTCCGTCCCCGCGCCTTCCGTCGCCGGCTGCTCCTTCTTGGCGCAACCGATGGCAAGCACGAGCGCTAGCGCGAACACGAACACAAGCGTGATGGTCAGAAGCTTCTTCACTTTGCTATCACCTCCCTTCGGATGAAACGACTATTCGGGATCGTCTTTATGGTTCCCCGGTCCCCACAGCCCCAAAAAGCGAAACACCACTGATGGCAGCGGTGCCGGGGCGAAGTGCATCCGATTTGTGGTGTAGAAAGCTCGTTCATGTCCGTCCGCCGCCGGGACCCCCCGCGGCAAGGAACGTGCGGCAGACTAAGGACTTCGCTGGGGCATGTCAAGAAGGAATTCCCCCTACAAAACGCAGAGGGCGTGCTCGAGGTCGGCCTGCAGGTCTTCGAGGTCCTCGATTCCAACGGAAATTCTTACAAGTCCATCGGTTAGGCCTACCTTTTCGCGCTCGATCTTGGGCACCGATGCGTGGGTCATCGAGGCGGGGTGGCTGATCAGGCTCTCGACCCCTCCGAGGCTCTCGGCGAGGGCGAAGATCTTGGTCCGCTGGAGCACCGCCGCCCCCCGTTCGATCGACCCCGTTTCGAAGGCGATCATCCCGCCGAACCCGGTCGCCTGCGATTTGTGGAGGGCGTGGCCGGGGTGGTCGGGCAGGCCGGGATAGAGGACCCGCGTGAGCTTGGGGTGCTTCGAGAGCCAGGCGGCGATCGCGCGGGCGTTCGATTCATGGCGATCCATGCGGACGCCCAGGGTCTTCACCCCGCGCAGCACCAGCCAGCAGTCGAACGGTCCGGGAACCGCGCCCACCGCGTTCTGGAGGAACTGAAGCCGCTCGCTCGCGGCGTCATCGTTCGAGATGACGATCCCGCCCACCATGTCGCTGTGCCCATTCAGGTACTTCGTCGTGCTGTGCACGACCAGGTGGGCGCCCAGCTCGAGCGGCCGCTGGAAGTAGGGGGTCATGAACGTGTTGTCGACCGCGAGGAGCGCGCCGCGCGCGCGGGCCAGCTTGGCCAGACCGCGCAGGTCGGAGATGATCATCGACGGGTTGGTGGGCGTCTCGACGAAGAGGAGGCGCGTGCTCGGGCGAAAGAGCGCCGCGGTCGCCTCGAGATTCGACGTGTCGACGTAGGAGAAATCGACGCCGAAGCCGCGCGTCACCTGCTCGAAGAGCCGGTACGTCCCTCCGTACATGTTGTTCGACGCCACGACGTGGTCGCCGCTCTTCAACAGATGGGTGATGGCCGAGGTCGCGGCCATCCCCGAGCCGAACGCGAACCCTCGGGTCCCGCGCTCCAGGACCGCCACGTTCTTCTCGAGCGCGATGCGGGTCGGGTTCTGGGTGCGCGCGTACTCGAAGCCCTTGTGCTTCCCGAGCCCCTCCTGGACGTAGGTCGAGGTCTGGTAGATCGGGGTGGTGATCGCCCCGGTCGTGGGGTCAGGCTCCTGGCCCGCGTGGATGGCCTCGGTCGAGAACCCCGCGCGCTTACGCGTTGATGTATTCAATGAGGTCGAACCGCGTGAGGATTCCGGAAGGCCGGCCGTTGTCGTCGACCGCGACCGCCGCGTTCCGCTCCGACAGGAGCTTCATGACGCGCGGAAGGCGCTCGTGGAGCGAGACGGTCGGAAGCGACTTCTCGATCAGGTATTCAAGCCGGGTCTCGGGGCTGGCCGTTCCGTCGATGACTTTCTGCAAGAGCGCCCCCTCCGTCACGGCGCCGACGACGACCGAATCCTTGAGCACCGGCAGCTGGGAGATGTTGAACTCGCGGATCAGGGCGAGCGCCCGCGAGGCGGGCTCGTCGTAGCCGACCGAGACCATGGCGGGAACATGGTTCCCCTTCGCGCGGAGGATCTCCCCCACCGTGATGGCGCTCGAGTCAAGGAGGTGATTGTCCCGCATCCACTCGTCGGAGTGGACCTTGCTCAGGTAGCGCTCGCCCGTATCGGGGATGAGCACCACGACGATCTGGTCTGGATTCGCGTTTCGCGCCGTCTGGAGCGCCGCGTAGAGCGCCGTGCCGGCCGAGCCGCCCGCCAGAATTCCCTCCTCGCGCGCGAGGCGGCGCGCCAGGTTCAGCGACTGGTTGTCGTTTACCGAGATGACCTCGTCGATCATCGAGAAATCGAGCGTCCCCGGGAAGAAATCCTCCCCGATCCCTTCGACTTTATACGGCTTCGGAGCGATGACCTTCTTCGTGTAGAAGTACTCCTTGAGGATCGATCCGATCGGATCGGCTCCGACGATCTTGATCTTTGGATTTTGCTGCTTCAGGAATCGAGCCGTGCCGCTGATCGTCCCGCCGGTGCCGAGCCCCGCCACGAAGTAGTCGATCTTCCCGCCTGTCTGGCGCCAGATCTCGGGCCCCGTCGAGCGGTAGTGGGCCTCGGGGTTGGTCGGGTTGAAATATTGGTTCGCGAGATACGCGCCGGGCGTCTCGCGGACGATCCGCTTCGCGACCTCGTAGTAGGAGTCGGGGGAGTCGGGCGGCACCGAGGTCGGCGCGATGACCACCTCGGCGCCGAACGCCTTCAGGAGGTTGATCTTCTCGCGGCTCACCTTGTCGGGCATCACGAGGACCGATCGATACCCCTTCACCGCGGCGACCATGGCCAGGCCGGTTCCCGTATTGCCGGACGTCGCCTCCACGATCGTGCCGCCGGGCTTGAGCAGGCCCTTCGCCTCCGCCTCGTCCACGATCGCCACCGCGATCCGGTCCTTGACCGAGCCACCCGGGTTGAAGCCCTCGAGCTTGGCGAGCACGGTCGCGCGGGCGTCCTTCGCCACGCTCCGGAGCTTGACGAGCGGCGTGGACCCGATGGTGTGCAGGATCGAGTCGTAGATTTGCGGCTTCGCGGGCGCGGAAGCGCCCGTTCCCTGGGACATGCTTTCGGTCTGGCCTTTCACGGGTCGTCTCGGAAGTGGCGGAAGGAAACGGACGGGACCGCTGGTTAACGCTACGGTCGCCGCGCGGCCGAGGTCAAGCCTGGAATTCGGACGATCCCGGGCCTACGAGCGGAGCGACGCGGCTTTTAGAAGCTCCTCGACGTGCGTCAGGATCTCCGAGAAGTTGTACGGCTTGGTGACGAACCGGTTCGCGCCCATCTCGAGCGCCAACGCCTGGTCCCCTTCCTGCGTCCGGGCCGAGAGAATGATGATCGGGATCTGCTTGAAGCGCTCATCGAACTTGAGGAGGCGGCAGATCTTGTACCCGTCCAGCTTGGGAAGCATCAGGTCGAGGAGAATGATATCGGGCTTCACCTCGCGCGCCTTCTTCAATCCCTCCTGGCCGTCCGACGCGGATTCCACGACGTATCCGGCCGACTGGAGTCCGAACTGGAGAATTCGCACGAGATCCGGCTCATCATCGACAACCAGCACCCGACCGCGCGACTGACCCTGGCTCATTCGATTCACCCCCTTATAGAGCGCTAATGTGCGGCGTGATGAAAATCATCAGATCGACCTTGTCCTTCGTCACGCTCTTGTGCCGGAAAAGGTATCCGAGAAGCGGGATGTCGCCCAGGACCGGCACTTTTCGGACGATCTTCCGGTCCAGCGAGGAGATCAGGCCGCCGATCATGATCGTCTCGCCGCTCTTCATCACGATCTGGGTCGTGGCGGAGCGCGTCGACGTGACCGGCCGTTCGTTGAACTGGCCCCGGTACTCTAGAATCTCGCTCACCTCGGGGCTCACCGTGATCACCATGGTGCTGTCGCTCGCGAAGTGCGGCGTCACGACCAGGCGCACGCCGATCTTCTTCTCCTCGTATCCGCTGAGCAGGAGCGTCCCCGAAAGCTGGGAGTGCTCGTAGGTCGCGATCGGGACCACCTGTCCGACGATGATCTCCGCCTGCTGGTTGTCGAGCGTCGTGACCTGCGGCGCGGATACCAGGTTCGTGTTCGACTGTTCCTTCAAGATCTCCATCGCCACCGTGAATTCCTGAAACGAGAGCTTTCCGAATTTGAAATCGGACGGGGTGGAGTACGGGAAGGTCTGCCCGGGCGGAAACGCGGGCCCGCTTCCCCCGACCGGGGTATTCGGATTCGGCGTGCCGGTGAAGACACCGGACCCCTGATCTTTCGGGAACGGGAACGTGGTCGGGAGAGACGCGCCGGCCGCGCTCGCGCGGAGCCGCCAATCGAAACCCAGCTTCTCATCGACGCCCAGAACCGACTCGACGAGCTTCGCCTCGATCGACACCTGCCTCGGCCGCACGTCCATCGCCTCGATCACCTTGGCCACGCGCTCCAGACGAGCGGGCGTGTCGGTCACGATCAGCGTGTTCGACATCGCGCCCTCCGTCGTGACCTCCTTCTCGGCCACGCCGGTGAACGGCTCGACGGTCCCGCGATCGCTCAGCATCTTGGAGACCGCCTGGGCCGCGGCCGTCGCGCTCAGATACCGAAGTGCGATGACGCGCGAGGCCAAGGCGGAGGGATTCACGAGCACGATCCGATCGCGAAGCACGTACTCGCAGCCGGTCGCCTGGGACACGTACTCGAGCGCCTGCTCCAGGGTCACCTGGTTCAAGTTCGCGGTCAGCGCCCCGCCCACGCCGTCTCCCATGACGACGCTGTAGCCGAACTGGCTCGCGATCAGGCGCAGGGCGTCCGACCCGCGGGCCCCTTTGAAATTGAACGTGGCGGTCGCGGCCGGCTCGCCCCTGGCTCCCCAGGGCGCTGCCACGAGACACGCGAGGATTCCGATCAGCACGACGAGCCGCTTCATGATCCGTCTCCTTGGATCGTCAGCGTCGTCACGCTACCGTTCTTCATCAGCATGACCGAGCGCTTCCCGATGCTCAGCACTTCGTAGGACCCCACGCGATCTCCCTCGCGGTAGATCTCGCCGTTGATCAGGGCGGTACGCCCCATCGCGCCCACCATGATTCCCTGCAGATAGATCGGCGCGCCGGCCGGCCCGGGCCTCGAGCCGAAACGCTTTCGCCCGGCCGGGATCTCGTCCCCCGCATCGAGGAACGCCCTCGAGAACGGATCGCGCCCCCAGCCCGCCGCGGCTTCCGCCGGGAGAGCGTCCCGGCTCCGCGTGGCCGGCGTGGCCACCGCCGGCGTGGGGCTCGTGGCCGCCGCCTTGGCGCGGGCCCGCGCGGCCTTCTGCTTCTCATCCATGGAGTGGATGCCGAGGAGGGTCAGCACGAGAATCGCGACCAAGCCATAGGTCCTCGCGCTGACCCGACCGTTCCGTCCGCTTCGAATCCAGTCCATCTCGGTTCCTCAGGGTGTTCCATAGAGCCAGATCGCTACGTCCGACACGAGGTCGGGATAGTTCGCTGCCTCGTACTGCACTCCGACCGACCGGACGACCACGAGCTGATCCATCGACTCGATCTCCTTCAGGTATTCGCCCAGGTCGCGGTACGAAGCCCACAGACGAAACCGGAGCTCGGCTTTCCGGTACGTCACCGGAATCCCCGACGCGTCCGCGACCACCTCGTCGAGCGGCGTTCCCGCCGGTTGGATCAGCTCCGTCCGGACGTTGTGCCTTTTCGCGATCTCCGCGAGCGACCGCAGGAAGCTCGAGACCATCTCGCCCGCCGGCAGCGCGTGGCGCGACCGGAAGGTGAGAAAATCCTCGCCCGGGTGCTCCCGCGCCCAGGTTTCCATCTCCTGGATGCCGCGCTGGAGATCGGTAAGCTGCGTGGCGATCCGGATCCGATCCGATTCGAGAGCCTTCAGCTCCCGAAGTCTAGGCTCCACGTAAACGGCCCGCGCCACTCCGATCGAGCCCAACAAGGCGACCACGATCAGGCCGTGCCCGATCAGGGGCTGCCGCTTGAGACGGATCGCCATCCCGCTCCTCTACTCCGCCAGCACGGCCGTGAGCGTGAAGCTGCTCAGGGACGGCGAGATGGCCTGACACCCCTCCAGCTGGACCTGCTCCACGACCCGCGACTGCGCCAGCACCTGCATCAGCTCTCCCAGCCCCTTCTCGGGGCGCTCCGCCCCGGTCTGGAGGAGGCCGGTCAGCCTGAGCCGCCTGCGAGGCGGCTCGGTCCCCTGCGGCGCGTTGTTCGCCGCGGGCACCGGGTCCACCACCTCGATCGCGGTGAGGCGGGCGTTCGGTCCAATCCGGTGACTCAGATCCCGGAGAACGTAGGACCAGAGAACCTGTCCCCCCGAGAGCCGCGCCAGCAGATCTTGAAGCCGCGTCGCTTCCTCGCGCGCCGCGCGAAACCGCCTCAGCGCGTCGGTCCGCGGCTCCAGCGAGATCAGGACCGACTGGAGCCGGCCCACCTCCTGGCGCTCCCGCATGACCGAGACCTGGGCCGGGAGCGACACCGAGAGAAGGAGCATCGCCGCCACCCCGATCGCGATTCGCTGCGGGATCGCCTCGGCGATCCGGTACGACACCCCCGTCGACGCGGGCTCCAGGAAATTGAGCGATCCGCGTCCCAGCATGCAGAGGCCGACCGCCAGCTCCGAGACCCGGCCGCCCACGTTCGACCCGGAGGCCGGGCGCGGGGACAGAGCAAGCGCTTCCTGGGACAGATCGGCCCATTCGACCGGTAACTCGAGGATTCCGCTCAAATAGGCCGGGAGGTTCCGGACCTGGGAAGCCTCCCCGTGGACCACCACCCGTGTCACCGCCTCGCCCAGGAACTGCTCATTGCAGTAATCAAACGAGTTCAGAAGCTCCCGGACGAGCCGCTCGAGGACCGGTCGGAGCATGACCGAGACGGCCGAGAGCGGAATCGGTCCGGCCGCGCCGGACTCTTCCTCCCCGTAGGGAATCCCCGAGGTCCGCTTGAGCTGCTCCGCCTCCTGGGCGGTGAGCTCGATCGTCCCCTGCCCCGGCACGACGATGGAGCGGAGCGCTTCGGTCAGGGTGGCGCCGCCGATCTCGAAATCCCGGGTGAAGCGGATCTCGTCCCCGCGGAGGACGATGATCTGGCTCTGCCGCTCGCCCAGCTCGAGGTAGGCCGTAACCTCGTCGGATTCCGTCCGCTTGATCGAGCGGAGGAGTGCCCGGAGGCCAACCGGCCGGACCGTGAGCGCCACGGGGTCGAGCCCCGCTTCCGTCATCGCGTCGCGCGTTTCCTCGATGGCGCTCCGGTGCGCCACCGCCACGAGAAGCTGGAGCCCTCCGCCGGCCGCGGCTCCTGTCCGTCCGATGACCTCGTAGCGGATCTCCGCGTCCTCGATCGGGAAGGAGACGTGCTTCCGGCATTCGAGCGCGAGCGCGGGAAGGATCTCCGACTTCTTCAGCAGCGGCAGGGAGACCCGGCGGACGTGGATCTCGCTTCCTTGGAGCGTCGCGGCCGCTTGCTTCCCCCTGAGACCGAGCTTCTGCACCACGTCCCGAAGCCCCGCCTGGTGCCCGAAGCGCTGCCCCGCCGACTTGGCGTCCGAGGCGCGGATCGGCCGATCGGCGGCATCGAAGCGCACGACGCGCTTCCCCGATCGGACGAGATGCGCCACGTGGACGGAGGTCGGGCCGAGCTCCACGCCGACCAGATCGGGCCAGGGCCCCGCCAAGAGCTGGTCCGAGCGCGCGCTGACCGCCGACCAGCCCGGGACGGCCGGCAGCTTTATGCGCGCGATGCTTCGCAGCAGCTCCTCGATTCGGGTTTTTCCCACGGCGCCCCCTTAGCTCCTCGTTTCGACCCAGGCCACGACGGCGATGAGCCCCGTGACCTTTCGCACTCGGTTATTGCTCCGGTCCCCGATGTAGTACGCGCCGGTCGCCGAGACGGTGACCCCACGCGGTGAGTTGAGCCTCGCGGCGGTCGCGGGGCCGCCGTCGCCGGTGCCTCCCGCGGTGCCGGTCCCGGCGATCGTCGTGATCACGCCTGAGGCGGCCGTGACGCGCCGGATGCGGTTGTTGCCGGTGTCGGCGATGAAGAGATCTCCCGCCGAGTTGAGGCTGACCGCCTCAGGGGCGTTGAGTCGGGCCGATGTGGCGGCGCCCCCGTCTCCCAGGAAGCCGGCGGTGCCGGTCCCGGCATAGGTCGAGATGTTCAGGGTCGCGGCCGAGACCTTCCGGATGGCGTTATTCCCCGTGTCCGCGATGTAGAGATCTCCGTTGGCCGCGAGCGTGACGCCTTCCGGGGCGGTCAGGCGCGCTGCGGTCGCGGCCGCGCCGTCGCCCTGGTACCCGGCCGTTCCGTTCCCGGCGAAGGTCGTGATGATGCCGGTCGCGGCGGTGACCTTTCGGATCTTGTCGTTTGAGGTATCGCTGAGATAGACGTCTCCGTTCGCCGCGACGACGACCCCTGCCGGAGAGTGGAGCTTCGCGGAGGTCGCGGGGCCGCCGTCGCCACTCGAGCCGGACGGGCCGCTCCCAGCCACGGTCGTGATGACGCCGGTCGCGGCCGAGACCTTCCGCACCGCGTGGTTCCCGGTGTCCGCGATGTAGAGGTCCCCATTCGCCGCCACGAAAACGTCCTCCGGGCTCTTGAGCTTGGCCGCGGTCGCCTGCCCGCCGTCGCCCGAGTATCCGGAGGCTCCCGTTCCGGCGACGGTCGTGATGACGCCAGTGAGGACGTTCACCTTCCGGATGACGTGGTTCCCGGTGTCCGCGATGTAGAGATCCCCGTTCGCCGCTACCTCAAGCCCCTGCGGATCGCGCAAGAGCCCCGCTGTGGCCGCTGCGTTGTCCCCCGCGTACCCCTGCGTCCCCGTGCCGGCGTACGCGGTGATCATCCCGGGGGAAACGTGCACCTGGATCTGTCGCGCGGCCCCGCCCACGACCCCGTTCGAGATGATCCGTTTCTGCCCGGACGCGAGGGGCGCGCCGTTCTCGTCCAACGTGTCGGGAGGCGCGATCCAGAAGGAGCCGGCGCCCACCGTCTTTCCCGGCGACGCGAGCCCGGTCCAGGCCCCGTTCGCCGAGATCTTGACGACCGCGTATTCGATCCCGGCGTGCGCGGCATAGAGCGCCTGGTTCGACTGCACCTGGTTCGTGCCCAGGTCGGAGTCCTCGACCACGAGCGTCACCAGGGCCATCCCCAGCACCATCAGGACCAGGATCGTCGAGACGGCGAGGACGATGGAAAATCCGGCGTCGGCCCTTGGCGTGGCCTCCGCGTCCCGAACAAGGTCGACGGCCCGCGCGCTCACAGGCTCCTCACGTAGGCGGCCCCCACCGTTTCGACGGTGTGGCCGGCCTTCGCCAGGCGGAGATAGGTCGTGATACGCCAGATGTCGGTCGTGGAAGGCGAGACGACGGGCGTCGCGGTGGTCCCGTTCGTCTTCCAGTAGGCGAACGCGAGCGAGTCGACCCCCGCGGCGAGGACGCGGGCCGTGCCGTTCTTGGTGTAGACCAGGTCGGCGCCCTTGACCCCGCTCCAGGAGATGCTGATCGTGGCCGCGTCCCGGTCCACGAACGTGAAGGTGGTGGCCGTCGCCGCGTTGATGCTCACGTTGTCGCGCACGCGCCGGAACTCCCTCGTCATCCGCTCCTGAGCGTAGCGCGCTTCTTGCAGCTTCTCCTTCTCGACGTCCACCCATTCGTACGAGCGGACCGCCTCGATGAACATCTTCGAGAAGACGAGCGCCGCCACGGAGACGAGGACGATCACGATGACCAGCTCGATCATCGTGAACCCGCGTGATCGCCGCGCCGCGGCGGGCGTCAATAGGTCGTGAACCATGTGCTCACCGTGACCGGCGCGATGTTGGGACAGCTCACCGTCACGCTCACCGTCCGGAACGTGACGCCGTCGTAGGTGGAGTCCGGTGCGATCGAGACGGAGCGGTTGTAGTTCGAGAACGCGGGCACCGGGCTCTCGGCCGGGTAGTTCGCCGCGACGAGGTACGCGAAACCTCGCATCGGCGAGTTCTTGTCCGCCGCGATCTCCTCCATCTTCGCTTGGGCCAGCTGCGCCGCGACGGTCGCGTTCCTGGCGTCGCCGGAGCGGATCGACGCGTTGGCGAAGAGCATGCTGAGCGGCAGCACCGCCACGCCGGCGATGACGATGATCAGCACCACCTCGATGAGCGTGAAGCCGGGAGCGGGAGGCCGAGAAGCTCCGCGCCGCCTCATCGGATGATCACCTTCCCGGTGCCGGGCGTGACGTCGATCGTGTCCGCGCCGCCTTGGTAGTCGAGGATCACCCGCCCCGTCACCGCGAGCTCGACCCCGGCGGTGTCGCGGGGCACGCCGAAGTAGTCGAAGCTCACGCCGCGCGACGTCCCGAACGCGGCGGACGTGATCGTGACGCCCTTGAATTCGCCGGTGGCGAGGAAGTCGACCCGCAGCGGGCGCGCGCGATTGGCCGGATCCGTCACGGGGGTCCCGGTGGTCGGGGAGTAGACCGTGTAGCGCGCCGCCCCAGGCTCGAAGAGGACGCCGTGCACGGCGCGCTTTCCGATCGACTGGTTCTGCGCGTAGCGAAGGTCGGCCGCGACGCGGCGCGCCGCCGCGTCGAGCTTGATGTCGTTGAAGGGGGTCAAGAACTTGGGATAGGCTACCCACGCGGTGATACCGATGATGGTCATCACCACGATCAGCTCGAAGAGGGTGAACCCCTCGGGCGCCCTCATCCGGCCCGCCCTCTCCAGCTCTTCGCCCGCGCCTCGTCCCCGGCGAGCGCCCAGGCGCGTGCCGCGTCCGACGCGCGCGACGGGACCGGCATCATGCGATAGGCCCGCTCGAAGCAGAGGGCCGCGTCCCGGTGGCGGCCGGCAACGGAGAGGAAGACCGCGAGCCTGCCTACCGGCTCGGGATCGAGCGGGGCCACCTTCCTCGCCGCGAGCAGCTCCGAGAGCGCGGTCTCGGGCTTTCCGATCGCGGCGGCGGCGGTCGCCAGATTCAGCCTCGCGCCGACGTTGTCGAACCCCACGGCGGCCGCGTCCACGAACCACGGGTACGCCTCCTCCAGTCGCCCTCGATTCCAGAGTGAGCGCGCCGCGACGTCCGAATAGCTGACCGCGAGCTTCCGGGTGACGTAGTCGTACCTCCGAGCACCGCCGGGAAGGAGCGAGGAGCTCTTGGGCCAATCCGCGGGCGGCGTCCATGGGGCGAGCGCGCGGGCGTCGTCGCTGGCGAGCGTGGGCGGTCCCGGCCGAACGCGGCGCGGAGGGACCGCGCGATGGACCAGCCCCGCGGGAATGAACCTCACGCCCGCGGCCTCGAGATCGAGGGGCGGCGTCGCGTAGTAGACGGGGCGACCCGAGTCCCGGAGCCGCTCGAGATCGACGCGATGGGCGATTTCGACCCACCTGCCGCGCGGCACGCCGCGGAGGTGGTACGGGTCCCCGAAGATGTACCCGCGGCGATGGACCAGCTCCACGTCCGTCCGGAAGTGGGCATGCCGCGTCGTGTAGGCCGCCAGGAACGTCTCGTTGTCCCCGTCGAGGACGAGCGTCGATCCCTTGGGAAGGTCTCGAAGGAGGTCCCGCCCGTAGCGCTCCGCCAGGCGGAATCCGCGCCGGTCGCAGTCGCGATAATGGAGCGCCGCGGTGACGAGCGCGCAAGCGGCGATGGCCGCGATCGCCGCCGGCCGCCACGCAGGGCGGCCGACCCGAAGCAGCGAATCCGCGCCGAGCCCGGCGATCAGGCAGAGCGCGGCCGCGGCCGGCGCGAGGAACGGCTCCACCTGCGCGAAGTGCTCCGCGTCCGGCGCGAACGCGACGACGATCGCGAGCGCGGCGGGCACCGTGAGCGCCGAGACGAGCACGAGCTTCAGCCCGCCCTCGGCGCGGCGGAGGGAGTTGAGGCCGGCCGCGGCGAGGAGCGCGCCCGGCAAGCCCACCGCGGCAGCCACCCGTGCCGCCATCCCCGCGAGGTCGGACACGAGGAGGTCGGCGCGAAGCGGGTTTTGCTGGAGCGGACCGTAGTTTCGCCGGAGCAGGTGATCGAGCGCCGTCGATAGACCCGCCTCGTGGCCCCACGAGAACGGCGGCGCCGAGCCGGCGCGGACGGGAATCACGAGCAGGACGCTGAATCCGAGCGCGGCCCAGGCGGCGTGACGCGCCAGGCGGTCAAGCCGCGGCTCGCGGGCCCAGACCCAAGCGCCCATCGCGGCGGCCGGGAAGAGCAGGGTCTGGTGCACGATCAGGGCGAGGCCGGCGGCGAAGAAGTAGAGGGCTTCGATTCGCGGAGCGGCCGCGTCTCCGGACCGGGCACGCAGCGCGAGGAGAGCCAGGAGGACGAAGAAGAGCGTCGCGAGCGGGTAGACTTCCGCCTCGACCGCCGAATGCCAGACGATCGTGCAGGCGGCGAAGAGGGTCGTCGCGAGCGCGGCCGGGAGCCTGGGAAGCTTGACGCGCGTCGCGAGGAGGTAGAACAGGCCCACGGCCGCCGCCGAGAGGAGCGCGGAGAGGGCATTCACCCTCCACGCCACGTCCCCGATCGGGACGGAAGCCATGAGCCGTGCCAGAAGCACCCAGAGGGGGTACCCCGGAGGGTGAGCGATGCCGAGCGAGTCGGCTGCGAGGACAAGCTCCCCGCTGTCGCCCGCGCCGACCGTCGGCGCGAGCGTCCCCCCATAAATTATTGCCGCGATCGCCGCGGCGGCGAGGCTTTCTGTCCCCGCGCGGGTCCAGCGCATGAGTGCGGCCCGGTGATCCGGGCGCGTCCCCCAATGGTTAGGTGAGGCGGCGCCGCGGAGCGCCGCCGAATTGCCTTGTTTCGCCGGGACCCGCTCAGTACGACGAGTAGGCGTTCAGATTCGCCTTCACGATGCCCGTCGCCTGCGTGTACAGCCAGCCGCCCGCGTTGTTCACGCCCGCCGTCGTCTTGACGGCGTTGGACGGTGTCACCGGCTCCTTCGGAACGTTGCCGTCGGCGAAGATCGTCCCGTCCAGCGTCGGAAACGCGGCAGCACCGAGGAGCGCGTTCCGTGCGTACTGGATTGCGATTGCGGAGCGCATCGAGCCCAGCTGTCCACGGATCGTGGCCACGCGGGCCTGCTCGCGCATGTCCTCGTACTTGGGAATGGCAACCGCGGCGAGAATTCCCAGGATCACGATGACGATCACAAGCTCGATCAGCGTGAACCCGGATTCGGACTTCCTTCCATGCAGATCCATAACGTCGAACCTCCAAGAAAATTTTTATAGCCGGCCCCGCCCCCGGGGGCCGCTCTACCGACCGGGGCTTCTTGACTCCAAGCAAATCGGCTTCGGGAGGGCCTTTCTTGAATGCAAAATCCGGCGCCGCCTAGTGGCGGAACGCGTTCATCAGGTTCCAGAGGGGGAGGAAGACGGCGAGCGCGGTGAAGAGGACCGCCACGCCGAGCACGAGGAGAAGGACCGGCTCGATCGCGGTGGAGAGATTCTTGATCGTGTAATCGACGTCCTGATCGTAATATCGGGCCACCCGGAGGAGCATCTTGTCGATCGATCCGGTCTCCTCCCCCACCGCGAGCATGCGGGTGACCAGAGGGGGGAAGATCTTGCTTCCCCGGAGCGGCTCCGCCAGCCCCTCGCCGGCCATCAACCCCTCCTTCATCCGGTCGATCTCCTCTTCCATGGCGCGGTTGTCGAGGGAGCCCCGCGCGATCTCGAGGCCCTGGACGATCGGGATCCCGCCCGCGACGAGCGCGGCGAGCACCCGTGCGAAACGCGAGACGATCGACTTGAGGAAGATCGGGCCGAAGATCGGCATCGTCAGAATGAAGCGGTCGATGCGGCGCCGCGCGTCCTCGGTCCGGTACCAGAAGACCCAGGCCACGACCAGGCCCCCGATCATGGCGAGGCAGAGGTACCAGTACCGGTCGACGAAGTCGCTCGTGCCGATCAGGACGCGCGTCGGGAGCGGGAGCTCGGTGTTCAGGTTGCGGAAGAGCGACGCGAATCGCGGCAGCACGAATTTGACCAGGACCCCGAACGCGAGCACCAGCTCGCACACGATGAGCACGGGATAGAACGTGGCCGAGCGGATCCGCTGCTCCGTCTCCTCCGCGTACTCGAGGAGCGACGCGATGCGGTCCAGCATCGACGTGATCAACCCTCCCTCTTCGCCGGCGTGCACGAGGTTGGCGTAGAGGTTCGGAAAGCACCAGGGATGGCGCCGCATGGAGTCCGTCAGCGTTCCGCCCTGCTCGACGTCAGCGCGCACCCGGTCGATCGCGAGCCGAAGCTCGGGGTGGGCGGTCTGCTCGTGGAGCGTCTCGAGCGCGGAGAGGAGGGGCAGGCCCGCTTCAAGCATCGTCTCGAGCTGGCGCGTGAAGAGAATCAGGTCGCGTGTCGCCACCCGCTTGCGAAAGAGGGGGAACGGCCTGGATTCGCCGGCGCCCGTCTGCGAATCCATCCGGACGGGCGTCAGACCCATGGTGCGGACCAGCTCGACGGCCCGGTCCAGGTCCGGCGCCTCGACGAGGCCGTGCTGCGCGAGACCCGCGGGGCTCACTGCGCGGTAGCGGAACGAAGGCATCGTCTACGAGGGGTACGTGACGGAGGATGAGCCTGGATCCAGCGACACGGCATCCGGGTTGGTCACGCGGAGCGCCTCCTCCAGCGTGGTCGCGCCCTGGGCCGCCTTCTGGATCGCGTCATCCCGCAGCGATCCCATGCCGGAGGCTCGGACCGCGCGGGCGAGATCCTCGGCCGACGCGCGGGAGGAGATCAGGTCCCGAACCTTGTCGTTCACCTCGAGCACCTCGAAGATTCCGACGCGTCCGCGGTACCCGGTCCCGGAGCAGGCCGAGCACCCCGCTCCGTGCATGAACTTCCCTTCGCCGCGCGCGATGCCCAGCTCGGCGAGGAGCTCGGCGGGGGGCTTGATCGGCTTCTTGCACTTGTCGCAGACGCGGCGGACGAGCCGCTGCGCCAGCACGCCGACCATCGCCGAAGAGAGAAGGAACGGCTCGATCTTCATGTCGATCAGGCGAGGGATCGCGCCCGAGGCGTCGTTGGTGTGGAGGGTCGAGAGCACGAGGTGCCCCGTCAGGGCCGAGCGCACCGCGATCTCGGCGGTGTCGCCGTCGCGGATCTCGCCTACCAGGATCACGTCCGGGTCCTGACGCAGGAGCGCCCGAAGGCCGCGCGCGAAGGTGAGCCCCACGTCGGGGTCGACCTGCGTCTGGCGGATCGAGCCCAGGTGGTATTCGACCGGATCCTCGAGCGTCACGATGTTCCGCTCCACGGTGTTGATCCGCTGAATGCAGGAGTAGAGGGTCGTGGTCTTCCCGCTCCCCGTCGGGCCCGTCACGAGGACGATCCCGTTCGGGCGCTCGATCATGCGGGCCACGACCGCGAGCGGCTGGGGCGAGAGGCCCAGCTCCTCCAAGCCGACCAGCGCGATCGAGCGGTCGAGAATCCTCATCACGACGTTCTCCCCGTGGATCGTCGGGAACGTGGAGACGCGGACATCGAGGTCGCGCCCGAGCAGGTTCATCCGGATCCGGCCGTCCTGGGGGAGCCGCCGCTCGGAGATGTCGAGGGTCGCCATGACCTTCACCCGCGAGACGACCGAGGCGTAGATCGTCTTGGTCTGGACCGACACCTCGCGAAGGACCCCGTCCACGCGGTAGCGGATTCGGAAGCTCGCCTCGTCGGGCTCGATGTGCAGATCGGAGGCGCCCTCCCGGAGCGCCTGCTGGACGATCGTGTTCACGAACCGGATGATCGGCCCGTCCTCTTCGGGGCGGGCGCTCGCGATATCCGCCACGGCCTGCTTCAGCCCGTGCTCTCTCGCGAGCTGGTCCAGCCCGCCCGTGGCCGGATGGTGGCGCTCCACCGCCTCGCGGATCTGGGCGCCCGAGGAGACCACGACGTCCACCTGGAGCCCGGTGCTCTGCTTCACCTCGTCCAGGGCGACGAAGTCGAGCGGGTCCGCCATGGCCACGGTGATCGTGTTCCCGATCTTGAAGAGGGGGACCACGTGGTACTGCCGCGCGACGCGTTCGGGCACGAGGCGCACGACGTCGGGCTCGAGGGCGTAGGTCGTCAAGTCCATGACCGGAATCCCGAGCTGGTCCTCGTAGTAGTCGAGGATCGCGCGCTCCGAGACCAGCTCCAGCTTGAGGAGGATGTCCCGCAGGGCGGCGCCGGTGCGACGCTGCTCTTCCAAGGCGCGCGCGAGCCCCTCCGCGGAGAGATGGCCCTGCTCCACGAGACACTGCCCGAGCGGCTTTCGTCCCCCTGGGGCCATGCGGTCCCCCCTACCCTGTGACGGGATCGACGCGAGCGGACTGATCCGAATTACCCCTTCCGGTATCGGCAGGCGCGGCTGCGATCTGGAGGGACGGTTCTGAGGGGACGGACGCGGGCGCTGCGGCTTAGGCGGGGGCGGAGCCTCTAGCGGATCGGTCCCGGGGACCCGGCCCCCGGAGGAGCGGATTCCTCGGGCGACTGTGTCACTTCGGGCACGGCGTCGGCCCCTAGGTCGATGAGCTCCAACTCGGTCTTCGTGATGACCGGTGCCGTGTCGGCGCCCGAGCTGTCCGGGCGTGACCGCCCCATCCAAGCCGGGGGCGGCTGGCGTCGGAACACGGCGCCGCCCGGCTCCCCACCGGACGCGGCCGTGCTGTCCCGCGTGGGCGCGGGCGCCCGCTCCATCGTGACCTGGAACAGCGAGCGGGCGAAGCCGGTGATCGGGACCGCCGAGTTCCGCCAATACTTCTGGGTCAGAATGGGGTGCATGATGTACGCGCTGTCGCTGGGATCCGGCCAGCTGTCCGAGCCGACACGCCGCGTCCTCTCGACAACGGTCGGAACGACGCGGCGCCCGATCCGAAGCGTATCCGGGCCCAGGCTCTCGGTCATGGGCGGCACGGAGGAGTCGTACTCGAAGAGCTCCAACGTGCCGACATCGCTTCCCGCCCTGGCCTCGGCGCCGCCGCCCACCGGGTACTCGTAGAGCTTTCCGCCCGACGTGAGCACCTGGTAGCGGACGAGGCGGACCCTCGGCGGCATCGGGGGCGGAAACGAATCCGGCGGGAGATCGGCCATTTCTCCCGGCCGGTTCTTGTAATCGTCGGCCGTATTGATGATCGTGAAGAAGCCCCTCTCGATCCGCTTGCCGGAAGACAACCCTTCGGTCTTGAGCTCCACCCAGAAGCCGTCCTTGCCGCGGTATTTCTCCCGACCAACGATCGCGACGCGCTGCGTGTAGTCGCGGGGGGTCAGGGCGCGGGACTGGGTTCGGACGCGATAGGTGACCCAGGGGCCGACGACCGAGGTCGTCGGGAACTGGAGGCTCTGGATCTGGAGCGCTTGGGAGCGTCCCGTGGAAGGAACCGCGACGAGCAGGGCGACCGCGAGGAATGCGAGACGGCCGGGGCGCACCCTACTTCCAGTGAACGATCTTGGCCACCATCTCTTCATATTGGAAATTCGGGCTCTGCGAGGCGGTGTGGCAGGTGATGCATACATCGGGGCCGACGATCGCTCCGTGCTCCGGGTGGCGGCTCCCCATGCCGTGACAGTTCTCGCACTGCACGTTGACGAGCTCCGGGGTTCCCTGCCTCGAGACGAAGCCGCCCAGCTGCCCCATGCCCACGACGTGGCACGGGAGACATTCCGGCGTCGAGTCGCGCTGATTGTCGATCAGGGTCTGGAACGCGTGCGCGTGCTTCTGGCTCGTGTACATCTGGTATTCCACCTCGTGGCACCGGCGGCAGGTGGCCTCGCCCAGATAGCGGTCGCCCGACACCTGCGCCAGGGTCCTCTGCTGCGCCTGGTCCGCCGTGGCCTTGTTCGCGGCGTTGAAGCGCTCGTTCAGCTTGTCGCTGAATTCGTCGACCGCGTGGTTCATCGCGTCATCCGCCGGTACCTTGTCGTCGAGGACGACCACGTCGCCGTCGAACGAGGAAACCTTGCCGTCCTGCACGACCATGTGGAGCTGCGGGATGTACTGGCCGCGCTCCCCGCCCCTCAAGGTCACGACCTCCTGCGTCTTCACGATCTGCCGGAAGAGCCCTGCCTGATGGCCGAAGACCATGACGTCGATGCCCGGCACGTCGAGCGCCAGCTTTTGCGCGTCGGTGAGCCCCAGGTGCGAGAGGACCACGACGATGTCCGCCTTGCCGCGGAGCTCCGGGATCAGCTTCTTCGCCGTCTCGAACGGATCGAGGATCTCGACGCCCCGCTCGCTCGGGAGCTGGCGGATGCGCATGTCCTTCCCGATCAGACCGGTGAAGGCGATGCGGGTCGAGCAGACCCTGCGGATGACGTACGGCTTCACGAACGGCTTCTTGGTGTCGGCGTAGACGATGTTCGCGGAGACGACGTCGATCTTCGTCTTCTTGAAGCAGTCGAGGAGGAATGCCTGGCCGAAGTTGAACTCGCGCTCGCCCAGGGTCACCACGTCATAGCCGAGGACGTCCATGGCGTGGACCATATAGCCGCTCTTCAGGGAGTCCTGCTCCCCGCCGACGCCGAAATAGTCCCCGGCGTCCACGGCGAATCCCGTGGGGAACTTCAGCCTGCCTACTTTGAGTTGGCTCGCCCTCCGGGCGAGCCCGCCAAGCGGGTGCGCGTGTCAGCCACAGGGAGCCAGCTCTGCGTTCGCATCCGTCGTGCTCTGGATGAGGATGTCGCAAGGCGGCGTTTTGCCCTGGAGCACGGGCGCAGCCATAAGTCCAAGTAGAACAAGGAGAAGGAGCAGGTAGCGAAGCCGTTGCAGTTCCAATCACCTCCTCGCCGATTCGGTTCTAAACAAAGCAGTCGAGGCAATATACCCCGCACCTCGACGCCGGTTCAACGATCCCGGTAAAAGGGAAGGGGCGGGAGTCAAAGCCCGCCCCTTCTCGAAGACCGTATGGGGGGTTCCTACTTGCGGACGCGATCCTTGAGCGCCTTGCCGGCGTGGAACGCCGGGAAACGGGACGCCGCGATCTTGATCCGTTCGCCTGTCTGCGGATTGCGACCTTCGCGCGCCTTCCGTTTGCGTGTCTCGAACGTGCCGAATCCCGTGATCTGAACTTTCTTTCCCGAGATCAGCGCGGACGCGATGAGGCCTTCCTTCCCCGGCGAGAAGAGTGTGTCGATGATGTTGCGCGCTTCACGTGCGGAGAGGGAAGTTTTCTTGGCGATGGTGGCGATGAGTTCCGTCTTATTCATTTCGATTCACCTCCTTTCCCTGGAATGAGGCGTCACGTTACGCCGCGACCAAGGGGGGTGTCAAATGGATTTCGCATGAGGACGCGGGGTTTTCTAGTAGAGGTCCGAGACGCCACCGAAGCCGCGCAGCCCCTTCGAACCTCTTTCGTAGTAGACCTCCGGGAGACTCTTGACGTTGATCTTGAAGTAGTAATCGTCGCTGACGGTACCCGAGATGCTCCGCGTGAACTGCATCTCCCAGCAGTGGAGCTCGCGCTTGACGCTGAAAAACTGCGAGACCATTTGTCCCTGCTTCACGTCGAACTGCCACTGGTAGTCGAAGCGCCAGTTCTTGGAAAGATTGATCCCGGCCGTGCCGTTCAGGCTCGCGCTCGATCCCCACGTTAAGTACCCGCCTCCCGCCCTGCGCGCGCGGGAGCCGCTATAGGAGATCGAGGCCGCGACGACCCACGGGAGCGACGTGGACGAGAGGCCCTGCGGCGAGAGCGGCGTCGGCGCCCGTATCGCATCCGCGCCCGGCTCGTCGGAAAATTCATCCGCTGCCTCGGCATACTTGCTCTGCCCCTGGAACGAGATTCCGGTCGAGGCGCTGAACTGGAGCAGCCGGCGGTCGTAGGGGTTGTGGACGAAGTTGAAATCGAAATCGCTGCGCCGGATCGGGTGCAGGCGCAGGCTTGTGGAGAGGTCGGAGAGCGGCTTGGCTCCGACATTCTTCGCGAGGAGGTTGTAGCTCCCCCTCGTGTTGAGCTGTATGAGGTTGTTCAGAACCGTGGGATGGGTCGGATCCCCCCACTTGGCGTGGAAATCGTTCGAGAGCCCGAAATCGACCCGCTTCGCCTCCCCGCCGAAGAGATTGATCCCGCTCACGCCGTCGAAGCGCTGCCGCAGCACCCCGGCCGAATCGCGGAAGAGGAGGCTATTGTTCTTCGGTTGGTAGCCGAGGGAGACGGAGGGCGTGATGACGTGCCGGACCGCGCGGAGCGGTCCGATCGACGTGCGAAACGTCCCGTAGATGGCGGCGTTGGCGCCCACCCCCGCGCTCCAGACCCCGCCAAGCTGATTTCGCGCCCCGGACTGATCGCGGCTGTAGTAGACGCCGCTGTACGAGAATCGAGGCCCCACGTGGAGGAATCCGAGCAGCGTGCGCACGTCGGCGAGCCCGAAGTCGTACCGTGTCGCGCCGCGGGCGTCGAGCGAGTCCACCTTGGAGCTGTCCACGGTGGTCCCGAGCGTGTCGTACCGGGTGAAGGTCTCGTACTGCTTCCGCTCGTAGAGTCCCGTGGTGCTGAAGCTGTAGGTCGTGCTCGCGAGCAGGGGGAGGTGCGCCGGCTCCTGTCCCCGAGCAAGATGCCCGATGGGACGGGAATTGATCCGGTACGTCAACGAGGGGAGCTGCTGCTGGATCTTGAGTCCGCCGGGCCCGGCGTCGAGATCCTGGGTCTGGAGTAGCCCCGCATTGATGGAGCCGCCGCTCCAGCCTTTCTGGAGCGAGAGATTCGAGCGGAGGTTCCGCTGGATGCGGGTCAGGACGTTGTTGCCCAGATTGGGATCCCGTTGAAATGTGCTGGAGTTCGTCAGGTTGGCCTGGGCGGTCAGGGCGAAGTTCGTGCCGAGCGTCTGGTAGTGGGTGCCGATGAGGTCCCAGCGATTCGTCCCCTTCTCGGTGAATTGGTTCTCGTACGACGAGTTGATCTGCCCCTGGTACCCGTAGCGCTTGTGGTAGCGGTACTGGCCGTGCGTCACCCAGCTCGACCCCTGGTAGTAGTCGAACCAGCCCGTGGCGTCCATGTAGTCGTTGATCGCCCAGTAGTAGCCCATGTTCCGGACGAATTTCCCCCCCCTGCTTGACGACCCGAACTCCACCTGTGGAAGCTGGAACCCCGAATGGCGTCCCGGCTTGATCGGAAAGACGTAGAACGGGAGCGCGAGCACCGGGATCCGCTTGATGTAGAAGACGACCGGGCGCGCGATCACCTTGTCTTGGAGATAGACCTTCATCTTGTGGGCCTGGAAGTGGTAGTGCGTTTCCTCCAGATCGCACGTCGAGTAGGTGCCGTTCACGACGTCGAGCACGTTCTCGGAGACCTTGCGCACGCGCTCCCCGTAGATGAAGCCGCGGTCGTACGTGGTCCGCCCCTCGTAGACGGTCCCCTGGCGCGAGTTCAGGTCGTAGGTCATCGTGTCGCCACTGATCCGGTCCTTCCCGTCGACCAGAACCGGGTCCCCTTCCGCTCTCATCTTGTTGGTTTTCGAGTCGAACGCGATCTTGTTCGCGGTCAAGTGCATCTCCTTGTAGACCACGTCCGCCGAGCTCAGGACGTCGACGCTTCCCTTCTTCACGTCGTAATCGATCTCGGTCCCGCTGTATCGAACGACCTCGCGCGACGCGGCCTGGCTCGTATCGCCCTCGGCCGCGAGGTAGTAGAGCCCATGGCTCCGGCCAAGGACGACCGCGCGAGCAGGGCGGCCCTTCTCGAAGAAGACGTGGATCGTGTCCCCCTCCGATACGTTCCGGCCGCCTTCGACGCTGTCGGCGGCGCTGGGCCAGTACTGGCTCTTCGCGCTGCCGACGATGACCGCCTCCTTCGCCTCCTCGCCGTCGAAGAAAACGGTGATCGTGTCGCCGTTGGCGATGTTCCTCTCCCCGCGGCCTGAGTCCGGCTTCGCCTCGTATTCGACGATCGCGTTGGATCGCAGGTGGAGGGACTCCAGGCGGTGCTCGGAAAAGCCGATCTCGATCGTGTCGGCGCGCGCCGCGCCCTCGGCATCCCAGGCCTTGGGATTCCCGACCAGGATGGCGCGGCGATCGGTCTGGTCGAACTCCGCCCGCTCGGAGGTCGCCCGTAGATCCTGCCGGTGGATGCGCACGTCGCCGATCGCATAGACGCGCCGCTTCGCGGTGTCGAACTCGAGGGTCGTGCCGCGGACCTCGGTCTTCTTCCCGTCCCGCTCCTCGAGCTCCAAGACCGGCTCGTTCTCGGCCCAGGCGTAGTCCTTTCGCCGGTCGTCTCGGACCCGTTCGGCGCGGACGCGCGTGCTCTCGGCCCGATCGTACGCGTCCACGTTCCCGATCGCGGTGACGATGTCATTGTTCCGGTCGTATTCGATGCGGTCGGCCGTCACGACCCGGGTGGAGTCCTCGAGCCTCGCGTCGCCGGTGATCACCGAGCGATTCTCGGCCCGGTAGAAGCGCGCCTCGCGCCCCGTGATCTTCGCCCCCGACTCCTCGATCCGGACGTCTCCCCGCAGGGTCGCGAGGCGCGTCTTCCGCTCATACGACGCCTCGTTTCCCCACATTCGCGTCCCGCCGTCCACGATCCTCACGTTCCCGCGAAACAGAACCATCTCGCGGATCCGATAGATCAGCGCGGAGTCGCCTGTGACGGTGGTGGTGCCGTGGACGACCTTCGCGCGCCTCGCCGTATAGACGTTCTCCCCCGCGGCGGCGGATCCCTCGAGCCGGTCGGCGCTCAGGTGGTAGGGCTCGCGGTCGCTCCGCTCGACCGACGTGGTGTCGGGCGGCGCGGCTGCGCCTCGGGGTGGAAAGGCAAAGGTGGCGGCGGCGCAGAGCGCGGCCGCGAGGAGGAAGCTAGATCGCACGCGGGACTTCGCGATCGAGGATCGGGAGCGCCTCGCCGACGAGGAAGAAGGAGCCGGTGACGAGGACCGCGCCGTTTCGCGATCGGGCCCACGACTTCGCGCGCGAGATCGCTTCGCGAACGTCCGGCACGGCCTCGCAATCGAGGTGGCGCGCGGGCGCCGCGTGAAGGAGATCGACCGCGGGCGTGGCGCGCTCGCCCGCGAACTGGGTGAGGAAGAATCGCCCCGCGACCCGCCCCAGCGCCTTCAAGATCTTGTCGTGCGCCTTGTCGCGCGAGAAGGCCGCCACGACGGCGATCGGCCGGCCGGGAAGCAGAGCGGCGACGGTCACTCCAAGCGCGATCGCGCCCTCGACGTTGTGGGCCACGTCCACGAGTATCGGCGGATCCCCCTCGATCCATTCGACCCGAGCCGGCCACCGCGTGTCGACGATCCCCGCCTCGATCGCGCGCGCGATTTCACCGCCGGGCCGCCCCGACAGGACCGTCTCGGCCGCGAGGGCCGCCAGGGCGGCGTTCCGCGCCTGGTGCGCGCCGTGGAGCGGGATCGTCACGGCCCCCGAGAACGAGGATGTCTTGAGGTGAAACTCGGTTCCGTCCTCCCCGACGCGGAGCACGCGAAACCGGGCCTCGCGCCCGAGGAGCTCGACCGTCGCGCCGCGGGCGGTCGCGATCTCGAGGATGGCGTTTCTCGCCTCGCCCGGCCTGACCCCGAGCACGAGCCGCCCTCCCTCCTTCACGATGCCCGCCTTCTCGATCGCGATCCGGCGCAGCGTGTGACCCAGGATCTCGGCGTGATCGCTCGAGATCGTCGTGATGACGGAGACCATGGGCTCGAGCACGTTGGTCGCGTCGAGGCGTCCGCCCAGCCCGACCTCGACGACCGCGGCGTCGAGGCTCGACGCGGCGAAGTGGTCGAATCCGATCGCGGTGGCGGCCTCGAAGAAGGAGGGATGCTCCTCCTCGAAGCGGGGCCACCAGCGCGTCAGGAGATCATCCAGCTCCGCGTCCGAGATCTCACGGCCGTCGACCCGGATCCGCTCGTTGAACCGGACCAGGTGCGGGGAGGTGTAGAGTCCGGTCCGAAGGCCCGCGGCGCGGAGGATCGATGCGAGGGTCGCGGCGGTCGATCCCTTCCCGTTTGTGCCCGCGATCAGGACCGATGGGAACGCGCGATCCGGACGCCCCGCCTTTTCGAGCAGGCGCTCGATCCCGGTCAGGCCCGGGCGCATGCCGCTCCGCTCGAAGCGGTACAGGTCCTCGAGGCGCCCGCGAAGCGAGACGCCTTCCGTAAAGCTCATTCCTCGACGCGGACTTCTCGGCCGGGGGAGCGGGCGGGGGGCTTCGCGGGGGTCTTTGCCGCGGGTGTGGGCGCGGCGGCGGGCGCGGGCGTCTTTGCCGCGGGCGCGGGCGTCTTTGCCGCGGGCGCGGGCGCTGGCGCGGCGGCGGCGGGGGTCCCTCCGTTCGGGCTCGCCTCGGGCAGATCGATCGTCCGCGTCCCCGCAACGACTCCCTCCGCGCCGGGAGCCGGCGGCTCCGGCGGGAGCGCCGTGCCGATCGGAAGCGACGCGGCGCGGAATCGCTCGAGCGACTCCCCGGCGCGGCGGCGCGGCTTCTGGGGAAGCGCCGCCCCGGCGGCGAAGAATCGAAGGAGCCAGGCGACCGACTTCTTGAGCTCCGTCCGGTGGACGATCCGATCGATCATTCCCTTCTGGAGCAGGAACTCGGAACGCTGGAACCCCTCGGGGAGCTCCTGGTTGATCGTCTGCTTGATGACGCGGGGCCCGGCAAAGCCGATCAGCGCCTTCGGCTCCGCGAGGATGACGTCGCCCACGGACGCGAAGCTCGCCGTGACGCCGCCCGTCGTCGGATGGGTCATGATCGAGATGTACGGGACTCCGGCGTCCGAGAGCCGCGCCAAGAGCGCGTTCGCCTTCGCCATCTGCATGAGCGAGAGAATACCCTCGAACATGCGGGCGCCCCCGGATGAGGAGAGGATGAGGAGCGGGTGGCGGGTCTCGATCGCGAGAAGAATGCAGCGCGCGATCCGTTCGCCGGCCGCGGAAGCGAGGCTCCCCCCCAGGAACGCGAAATCCATGATCGCGAGCACGCACGGATGCCCCTCGATTCGCCCCTCTCCGCAGAGAACGGCCTCGGAGAGTCCGGTCTCCTCGCGCGCCTTCTTCAGGCGATCGCTATAGCGCTTCGCGTCGCGGAATTTGAGGGGGTCCGTCGAGACGACCTCGGAGAAGCGCTCGACGAACGTATCCTCGTCCACCAGGATCTTGATGTAGGACCGCGCGGAGATGCGGAAGTGGTAGGAGCACTTGCTGCAGGTCCAGAGGTTCCGCTCGAGCTCCTTGTGGTACAGGATCTCGCCGCAGTCCTCGCATTTCGTCCAAAGTCCGTCGGGGAGCTCCCGTCGCCGCTGCTGGGCTTTGAGCCCCTCTTTTGCCTTCCTGAGCCAGGTCATGCCCTCGAACCCTCCTGAAGGCTCCGAAGCATGACGATAGCATCCTCCACCGGGTTCCGGTAGTAGTTCTTTCGCATGGCGACATCAATGAACTTGTTTTGGTAGTAGAACTTACGGGCAGTTTGGTTCGACTCCCGGACCTCCAGGGTGATCCTCCCGACACCCTTCTCCCGGGCGGTTTCGAGCAGATCATCCAACAGCTGCTGGCCAACACCGGAGCGCCGCTCGGAGGGGTGGACGGCCAGATTTCCCAGGTGGGCCTCATCGACGATCATCACCGCCAGCAGGTAGCCGACGAGCGCGTTCCCCCGCACGGCGACCCTGGCGTAGGTCCCGCCGCCCACCTCCAACTCCGAGCGAAACATCTCCCGCGACCAGGGATCGCTGAACGAGACCTTCTCAATCGCGAGCACGTCGTCGATCCGGGCGATCGTCATGGGTACTACGCGGATCGCGTTTTCCGGGTTTCGGGCCCTCATGAGGCCGGCTTCCGGGCGTTCGGGGCCCGCCCGTACGCCGGGGAGGCGGCCGCCCAGTCGGCGACCCGCCCCGAGAGGAAGAGCCGGTCCGCGATCTCGGCGACGGCCGGGCCGAGCGGGGCGGGTGCGACGATGGACACGCCCGTCGAATCGAGCTGGTCCTCGAGCGCCGCGGCGATCCGGGCGTTGGACGGCGCGAGCGCGAGGGTCGGAGGGGACTGCGGCGACCCACCCGCGCGCGCCTGCTCGATCACCAGCGCGACGGCGTCGTCCTCATCCACCGGCTCGGGTCCCCAGACGAGCATCGCGCTCGAGCCCCGCTCCCAGAGGGCCGCCTCCACGAAGCCGCGCTCTCCCGGTATCAGGGTGGCGATCCGGCCGCGGCCCAACCGATGGGCGTGGGCCATCGCCTCGTGGGCCGAGACGAGGACGAGAGGCAGGGAGCGGCCGAGGGCCACCCCTTTCGCCCAAGCGAGGCCGATCCGAAGCCCCGTGAACGAGCCCGGTCCTTGCGAGACGCCGACCGCGGCGAGATCTCCGAGCGAGATTCCGCGCCTCTTCGTGAGCCGCTCCACGGCCTCCGAGAGAATTCCGGAGTGTCCTCCCGGCGGGAGCGGCTCCGATGAGAGCGATTCGCCGTCGCCGGCGAGCGCCACGGACCCGTCGACGCCGGCCGTGTCAATTCCCAGGATATAGCGCATCGTGCCACCGATCCCGGTCGAACGCGCCCTCGCGCGCGAGCGATTCCCAACGGTCCCCGCGCGGCCGAATTCTGATTTCCCGCCCGTCGCCGTCGAGATAGCGGAGCTCGAGATCGAGGCGGTCGAGGGGAAGGTCCCCCGCCGCGCGGTCGGCCCATTCGACGAGAACCACCGCGTCCCCTAGGGCCAGGTCCTCGAGGCCGAGCCCGGCGTATTCCCGGCTCGAGGCGAGGCGAAAGAGATCCGCGTGCACGACGGTCGGCTTGGCCCCGTAGACCTCGACCAGCACGTACGTGGGGCTTCGCACCCGGGCGCCGGGGTGGAGCGAGGCCAGCACACCGGAGACGAAGGTCGTTTTCCCCGAGCCCAGCTCCCCGGTCAGGGCGATCCAGTCCCCCGGCTTCAGGAGCGATCCCACGTGGCGGCCCAGCGACAGCGTCTCGCCCTCGGTCCGAAGCATCGAACGCAGCTCGACGTTCACGGGATCAGCCGCGCGGACGCAGCGTGGCCACGGGCAGGATCATCTCCTCGAGGGAGATCCCGCCGTGCTGGAAGCTGCCGCGGTATTTGCTCTCGTACTCGTGAAACTTCGTGGGGTAGATGAAGTAGAAGTCCTCCTTCGCCACGATGTACTGCTTGTTAAGCGCGTCCGCAGGGAGCCGGAATCGGGCCGGGTCCCTGAGATGGATCGCCTGCTTCGGATCGCAGCCCAGGTTCGATCCGAACTTGAAGCGGAGATTGGTCGAGGTCTCGCGGTTCCCGTAGACCAACGCCGAGCGCCGGCTCAACACGGCCCCATGGTCCGTCGTGACCACGACCACGCAGTTCTGCTTCGCGATCCACTTGAGCGCGTCGAAGAGCGCCGAGTGGAGAAACCACGACCGCATCACGGACCGGAAGGCCGACTCGTCCGGCGCCAACTCTTTGAGAAGATCCGACTCGGACCGGCCGTGCGTGAGCATGTCGAGGAAATTGAACACGAGGGCGACGAGCGGGATGTTCTGGAACGTGACGATGTTCCGGCGGACGTGGGACGCCTCCTCGGCGTTGTAGATCTTTATGTACTTGAGCCCCGACGGAAGCTTGACGTCGAGCCGGGCCAGCTGGAGATCGAGGAGCTGGCGCTCGAACCGGTTCTTGCTCCGCTCGTCGGTCGAGGCTTCCTGCCAGTAGTTGGCATGCTGGCGCTGGATCTCGTCCGGCAGAAGCCCCGAGAAGATGGCGTTCCGCGAGTAAGGCGTGGCACTCGGCAGGATCGAGATCTGGTGCGTCAGCTCGATGTCGAAGTACGGGCGGAGGAGAGGCTCGACGGTGAGCCATTGATCGAGCCGCATGCAATCGATCACGAGCAGGAAGACGCGTCCCCCTTCGCGAAGGTGGGGCGCCACCCACCGCTCCACGACCTGGTGGGACATCGGCGGGCCCTCTCCGCCGCCGACCCACGACTCGTAGTGCGACTCCACGTAGGAGGAGAACTCGACGTTCAGCTCCCGGCGCTGATCGCCCTGCGCCTGCTTCAGGCCCTCGTCGTCCACCTGGTCCAGCTCGACGTCCCACTGGGCGCTCCGCGCGTAGAGATCGATCCAGCCCCGCCAGTCGAGCCCACCCGCCGACTCGGACCGGAGGCGGGCCAGCTCGGCCACGTAGTCGCGGGCGCGCCGCGACTCCTGGAGCCGGTCCGACTCGAGCAGCCGCTTGAGCGCGAGAAAGATCTGGGTCGGCCGCACCGGCTTCAGGAGGTAGTCGTCGATCCTCCGGCCGATGGCCTCGTCCATGAGGGACTCCGCCTCGTTCTTCGTCACCAGCACGATCGGGAGGCCGGGATCCTTCTCCTTGATCGCCTCGAGCGTCGCGAGGCCGCCCATCCCCGGCATCGACTCGTCGAGCAGGACGACGTCGAATTTCTCGCGCGCGGCGCACGCGACCGCGTCGTTCCCGTTCGAGACGGGCGTGACCCGGAAGCCCTTCTCCTCCAGGAGGAGGATGTGCGGCTTCAGGAGGTCGATCTCGTCATCGGCCCAGAGAATCTTTCGAATGACCGGGTTCATGCGGGATCCGGGTTCAGGAAGGCTGCGGGGGCGGGACGGGCAGCGTCACGGCCACCGCGGTGCCGCGCCCGGGAACGGTATCCACGATCTGGATGCGCCCTCCATGGTACTCGCGCACCACCCGCCTCGCAAGCGCGAGGCCCAGGCCCCAGCCCCGCCGCTTCGTCGTGTAGCCCGGCTCCAGGGCTCGGCGGCGCTCCTCGGGCGACATGCCCCGTCCGTTGTCCCGGACGCAGAGCTCCACGAGGCGCTCTTCGCGCTTCCACACGAGACTCACCTCGATCGTCCCTTTCGGCTTGTCGATCGCGTCGATCGCGTTCCGCAGCAGATTCTCAACCACCCACTCGATGAGCTCGCGGTGGAACGCGACGCGCGGGATCGCCTCGTATCGCTCGATGATCTCCACCTCGTGCCCGATGTGCGGGAGCCGGTTCCGGAAGTAGTCGACCGCGCCCGAGACGACGTCGGTGAGATCGCCCTCCTTGAGGGTCGGCATCGAGCCGACCTGGCCGAACCGGGAGCTGACCTTGTGGAGGCGGGTCAGGTCGCGGTCCATCTCGGAGACCACTTCGTCGACCCGCTCCTTCCTGAGGTCGCCGCTCGCCGCGGTCTCACGAAGCACGGCCGTCCACCCCATCAGGGACGAGAGGGGCGTGCCGAGCTGGTGCGCCGTTTCCTTCGCGAGGGCGGCCCAGAGGAGCCGCTGCTCGCCGATCAGGAGGCTCCGGAGTCCGGCGTAGCCGAAGAGAAGCAGGATCAGGATCAGGATGAGCTCGATGTACGGCAGCCAGCGCAGCTCGTGGACCAGCTTGGGCTCCCCGTAGTGAACGAAGCCGAGGACGCCGGGCTGGCCGACGCGCAGGATGTTCACCGGCTTGTTGATCCGGTCCAGGCGCCGCACGATCTCCTGGATCCGCGCCACCTCGTGCGTCGGACGGCCGGTCCGCGCGACCCGGTCGAGCACCGAATCGGGAATCGCGTCGGAGTGGATCCCGATCTCCTTCCACGCGCGCGGGACCCCGTTCAAGTCCGTCAGCACGATCGGGAAATTGATGCTCTGGACCGCGTCGCGAAAAATCGGCCGGATGTAGGGATCGTCCGCCGCCTGCATCGTCACGACGGCGAAGAAGGTGGCGAGGACGTCGCAGCGGGCGCGCGTCTCCGCGTTCAGGCGGGTGATGATGGTGTTGGAGTGGACCACGAGCGCCACCATCAGGACGACGACGGCGAGAAAGAGATAGACCTTGTAGGAGAGCGCTCGGAGGAGGGGAAAGGATCGGCGCGCGGCCATGGACGGGCCCCTAGGCGGGGGCGAGCTCGCGCACCCCGTCCATGTACGGGACGAGCGCGTCCGGGATGCGCACCGTCCCGCGTTCCGTCTGATGATTCTCGAGCAACGCGGCGAACGTGCGGGGGAGCGCGAGGCCCGACGCGTTCAGGGTGTGCACGAACTCCGGCTTGGTACCCCGCTCGGCCCGGAATCGGATGCCGGCCCGACGCGCCTGGAAGTCCTCGAAGTTGCTGCACGAGGAGACCTCGAGCCATCGCCCTTCCCCGGGCGCCCACGCTTCGAGGTCGTAGCACTTCGCGTTGGCGAAGCTCAGATCGCCCGCCGCCAGGAGGAGGACCCGGTAAGGAAGCTCCAGCGCGGCGAGAACGGCCTCGGCGTTTTGCCGCATCCGCTCGAGCTCATCGTACGAGGTCTCCGGCCGGACGAACTTGACGAGCTCGACCTTGTCGAATTGGTGGACGCGGATCATGCCGCGGGTCTCCCGGCCCGCCGCGCCCGCCTCGCGGCGGTAGCTCGCGCAATAGGCCGTGTGGTAGATCGGCAGCCGCTCTCCCTCTAAGATCTCGTCCCGGTACATGTTGGTGACCGGGACTTCGGCCGTGGGGTTCAGGAAGAGCTCCTCGTCCGCGAGGCGGTACATCTCCTCCTCCAGCTTCGGAAGCTGGCCGGTCCCGAAGAGACACTCGGGGAGCACGACGTGCGGGGGCGACACCTCCCGATACCCATGCTTTCGGGTGTGGAGGTCGAGCATGAATTGGATGAGGGCCCGCTCGAGCCGCGCACCCATCCCCGTGAAGAGAAGAAACCCGCTCCCTGCGATCTTCACCCCGCGCTCGAAATCGAGGAGCTTGAGCGACTGCGCGAGATCCCAGTGGGGCTTCGGCTCGAAGGAGAACCGGCGGGGCTCGCCGACGCTCGCGACCACGACGTTCCCCGAAGCGTCCGCCGCCCGAGGGACCGATTCGTGGGGCACATTCGGAATCCAGACGAGAATGCGCTCGATCTCGGCCTCGAGCGTCGCGATCCGCCCGTCGAGGGACTTGATCTCGTCGCCGACCCGCTTCATCGCGGCGATCGCGTCCGAGGAGTCCTCTCCCTTCTTCTTCTTCCGGCCGATCTCCTCGGAGGCCTCGTTCCGCTCGTGCTTCAGGGCTTCGACCTTGGAGAGGAGCCCGCGGCGCTCTTCGTCGAGGGCGAGAAGGCGGTCGAGATCGGCGGTGCTCTTCTTGAGCGAGATCGCCTCGCGGACGCGAGCGGTGTCGGTCCGGACGCGCTTGAGGTCGAGCATCGGCTATCGGGCCGCGGTCCCGACGCCCGAGAGGATCCTTCGCGCCCCTTCCACGAGGAGGCGCTGCGCGAGCCGGGAGCCGATCCCGACCTCGTCGCCGGCCTCTCCCTCCTCGATGTCACGGACCGCCCTCCGCCCGTCGCGGTCGGTCACGAGCCCGTCCAGGCGGACGTTCTGGCCGTCGATCGCGGCCAGCGCCCCGATCGCCATCGAGGCGTCGGCCTTCAGCTCGCGGACGAACGCGCGCTCGGATTCGATCTCCATCCGCGCGGTCGGGGTCTCGAGGTGCTTGACCAACTTGAGCAGATCCTTCGAGCCCTGCCGGATCTGGACCACGCAGGCCCCCTGCCCAGCCGCGGGAAGGAGCACCTCGGTCGTGAAGATCTCGGTCACGCGGTCCTGGAACCCCAGGTGCTCGACCGCGGCCGCGGAGACGATGAGCCCGTCGACCTCTCCGGAGTCGAGCATTCGAATGCGCTCGTCCAGGCTCCCGGTGAAGTCGACGAGCTTGAGATCGTCCCGATAGCGGAGGAGCTGCGCGCGGCGGAGCGGCGTGTGCGCGCTGATCACGGCGCCCTCGGGAAGCTCGTCCATGATCGTCTCGTCGCGCGCGATCAGGACGTCGAAGGGCGTGAGGCGCTCGGTCACCGCCGCCAGGAGGACCCCCGATTCCGGGTCCGGGGCCAGGTCCTTCGCGTTCTGGACCGCGAGATCGATCGTTCCCTTCGCGAGGGCGCGCTCGAGCGGCGATCCGGGCCAGCCGATGCTGAGATCGAGGCCGCTCTCGCCGGAGGAGTCCACCGGGTGAAGCTGCGCGGTCGTCGTGCCGAGGTACGGCTTGAGCTGGTCGGCGACGCGCTCGCCGAGAATCTGGCCGAGGCGGTTGGCGCGGTATCCGATGCGGAGCGTGGCGTGGCTCATGAGGGGACCGACGCTAGCACAGGATCACGCCTCGCGCAGCGACTCGATGATCGGCATGGCCGCGGCCTTCCGCGCGGGAAAGAACCCGCCGACCAGGCCCATCAGCGCCGAGAACGCGAGGCCGGTCAGGAGCATGCCCGGCGTGACCTGGAACCGGAACGCCAGCTCGCTGAAGGTGGCGAAGCTCATGGTCCCGGTCGTGAACGACCGGACCGGCAGCGCCAGGACGCACCCGATCAGCCCCCCGATCAGGCTCAGGAAGACCGACTCGACGAGGAACGAAGCCAGGACCGAGCCGCGGGAGAAGCCGATCGCCAGAAGCGCGCCGATTTCCTTGGTCCGCGCCCCGACGGCGGCGTACATCGTATTGAGCGCGCCGAAGACCGCCCCGAGCGCCATGATCGAGGTGACAAAGAGGCCGAGCATGCGGAGCATCCCCGCGAGCGTGCCCGACTGCGCGGCGTAGAACGCGTCCTCCCGCTGGACCTCGACGCTCATCCTCGGGTCCGACTCGAGGCGCTTCTTGAGCGCCGGGAAATACGACGGATCGCGGAGCCGGAGCGTGATGCTCTGGAACACCGGGCGGTCGAAGACGGGCATGAAGAGCTCGACGTCCCCCCAGATCTCCGAATCGAAGGTCGTGCCCTGGGCGTCGATCACGCCCACCACCGTCCACGAGCGCCCGGCGAGCTTGAGCTGGTCCCCCACCCGGCAGTTCCGGAATCGCTCGGCCACCATCTTCCCCACGACGATCTCGTCCAGCCCCGGGCGGAACATGCGGCCCTCGGCCAATCGCACCTTGGGGCGGAGCGCCAGTGACTTCGGGCCGACGCCGCGGACGACGACGTTCGTGGTGGTCCCCGACTTCCGGGGAAGGTTCCAGACCACCATCAGCTCGGCGGCCGCGAGCGGCGTGTCGTCGGGGGCGCGCGCGATCTCCTCCTGGCTCATCACCGCGGCAGCCGACTCGCGATCGAGGATGCTCATGAGCTCCGATGTCGACCCCTTCCGGATCACCATCGCGTTGTTCGGCGAGCCCGTCGTCTGGAGCGCGGCCTGGAATCCGCCCGCCAGCGCGAGCGTGAAGATGAAGACCCAGGCGACCAAGGCAATCCCGAGCGCCGTGAGCGCGGTGCTCACCCGCCGGGCGGCCAGGTTCCTCAGATTGTAGGCGATCGGGATGAGGGCCACGCTACGCAACCTTCCGGAGCGCGCCGGCGATCTGGAGCCGTGCCGCCGTTACCGCGGGCGCGAGACCGCTTAGGAGCCCCATGACGACCGCGAGCAGGAGGCCCATCCCGAGCGTCCCGGGAAGCATGCGGAAGTTGGGAATCATGCCCCCGGCCGTGAAGTCGAGCCTGCGAAACAGAAGAAACGCGATGCCGCAACCGAGGATCCCGCCGGCGAGGGAGAGGACCATCGATTCCGCCGCGACCAGACGCAGGATCAAGCCGTCGTCGAACCCCAGCGTCTTGAGAACGGCGATCTCGGTCGTCCGCTCCCGGGCGGCCATCATCATCGTGTTGATGGTCACGAGCATGATCGCGAAGACGATCGCGGAGCCCAGGATCGTGAGCAGGAGACTCACGTTCCCCATCATCTGGATGAAGCCGGCCTGGAACGCCTTCTCGGTCTCGGTCTTCGTGGGCTGCGGGCTGTTCTCGTAAATGGCGTCGATGCGGCCGCTCACGGCGGGCGCGTCCGTGGCCGAGCCGACGCGGACCCAGTAGATCCCGACCCAGTTCTTGCGGGGCTGCGGCATCACCTCGTTCAGGTAGTCCCAGTGAAAGAAGATCGTGTTCTCGTCCGCGTCCGGCGTGCTCGCCGTGTAGATCCCGCGCAAGGTCAGGCGCCAATCGCCGGGATAGATCGTCCCGGTAATGGGGATCACGTCGCCGATCTTCCATCCGTACTTAGCCACCAGCGCCTTTCCCGCGATGCAGGAGGTCCGCTCGCCCAGGAAGGTCTCGCGCTCCGGCCCCGGCAGGAGAAGCTCGGGGAAGAGGTCGAAGAGGGAGACCGCGTCCACCGCGAACTGCGTGAACTGATTCTTGGGATCCTGGTAATAGCCCCCGAACCAGTTTCCCCAGCTCACCCGCTCCACGCCGGGCACCCGCTCGAGGCGCTCCTTGTACGCCAAGGGAAGCGGGAAGAC
>Ga0066709_100000014_pt1 | contig 47194 bp, 40 predicted proteins | sample GraSoiAngelo_158_FD_79665 | JGI IMG/M metagenome (GOLD analysis project Ga0066709, IMG submission 79665) | Grasslands soil microbial communities from the Angelo Coastal Reserve, California, USA - 14_1009_16_30cm | ecosystem: Environmental > Terrestrial > Soil > Grasslands | place: USA...
CTCGCGAGCCTTCTCTTCTGTGCGTCGTCGGGGGCCCAGGCCGGAACCATCCTCGTCTCGGGCGACGTCAATATCGGCAACGGGATCGACGGTAGCTTCGGAGTGCCCATTGGCAACAACGGTGTGTTCTTCAGAAATGTCCTGGGCGCCGGGACCAGCGTGCTGTTCCAGACCGGATTCTCCGATGGCTCTGCGGGTTTGGCCTACACATCGATCGCCTCGCTGTACTCGGGCCTGCCGGGCGTGACTGAGACGACGATCACGACCGCGCCCACCGCGGCTCAACTGACCGGAGTCAGCCTCTTCCTGAGCGCCTTGCCCTTGACCCCGTACTCGGCCGCCAACCTGAGCGTGCTGGCGTCGTATCTGGCGAGCGGCGGGACGGTGTTCTTTCTCGGCGACAACAACAGCGTGGCAGACCTCATAACCGCGGACAACAACATCAATGCCGCCCTGGGGGCGCTCGGCAGCAGCGTGTCACTCGCGCTGAATAACCTCGACGTAGGCTTCCAGACCGCGGTTGGCGGACAGATCCTGGCCAACGCCCTCACGGTTGGTGTCAACAGCTTCGTCTACTCGGCGGTTTCGGGCGTGGCGGGTGGCACTGCGCTGTTCAACACGCTCGAGGGCACGCCATTTGTCGCCGTGACGACGACCCAGACGGCGTCGGTTCCCGAGTCCGGCTCTTTCGCGTTCATCGTCGCTGGGCTGCTCGGCTTGGGGTTCGCGCATCGGCGGAGGGGGCGTCGCTAGCCGACGCGGAAGCTGCCCTACCGTCGGAAAAGTTGACAGGTTCTTCCACCCCGGTGCCGGCCTCGACATGGCCGGCGCCGGGGTCCTGACATCCTGATCCCGCCGCAGTACCAATCAGCTCGACACGGTGTGGCTGGCCGAAGAGCGGTCAGCGGCGGGCGGCGCCCTGCTGCGGGTCGAGCCAGTCGCGCAGGCCGTCGGCCAGCATGTTGAAGCCGAGCACGGCGGTCAGGATGGCGAGGCCCGGGAAGACGACGACCCAGGGCGCCTGCAGCATGAAGCCGCGCCCGTCGGAGAGCATGAGCCCCAGCGACGGGGTCGGCGGCCGGACGCCCACGCCGAGGAAGGACAGCGCCGCCTCGACCAGGATGGCGATCGCCATGAGCACCGATGCCTGGACGAGAAGCGGCGTCACGCAGTTCGGCACGATGTGACGGAGCACCAGGCGCGGCGCCGTCGCCCCCACTGCGCGCGCGCCTTCGACGTACACTTCGGCCTTGGTCGCGAGCACGGCCGCCCGGACGACGCGGGCCACGATCGGCACGTACACGATGCCGAGCGCCAGCGACACGAGCAGGACGCCCGTGCCGAACACGCTAGTGAGGGCGATGGCCAGCAGGATCGCCGGGAAGGCCATCAGGATGTCGAGTGGCCGCATGATGAGCTGGTCGACCACGCCTTCGGCGTAGCCGGCGAAGAGCCCCAGCGGCAGCCCCGCCAGCACCGCCATCACGACCGACGCCAGCGCGACGCCGAGCGAGACCCGGTAGCCGTGGATCACGCGGCTCAGCACGCTGCGACCGAGATCGTCCATGCCGAAGGGCTCGACGGCGGTCGGCGCTCGCAATGCCAGGGCGCTCGCGATCGCCGTCGGGCTGCCCGGCAGCACGAGCGGTGCCGCGAGAGCGAGCACGGCGAGCATCACGACGATGGCGAACCCGGTCACCGCCACCGGCGACGTCCCGCGCAGCCTCATCGCCGCCGGAGCCGCGGGTCGATGAGGCCGTAGAGCACGTCGGTCAGGAGATTCACGACCATGAACATCGCCCCGACGACCAGGAGCCCGCTCTGCACCACCGGGTAGTTCCGCTCCAGCACCGCGTCGAGCGTCATCCGCCCGAGTCCCGGCAGCGTGAAGATCGTCTCGACGACGATCGCGCCGCCGAGCATGTAGCCGACCTGGAGGCCGATCACCGTGACGATCGGGATGGCGGCGTTGGGCAGCACGTGCCGGACGAGGATGGCGCGCTCGCCCAGTCCCTTGGCGCGCGCGAACTGCACGAACGGGCGGTGCACGACATCCAGCACCGCGGCGCGGGTGAGCCGTCCCAGCGCCGCCGCGCGGCTCGCTGCCAGCGTGAGCGTGGGGAGCGCCAGGTGCCGGAAGTTTTCGAGCGGGTCCTCGGCGAAGGCCACGAAGCCGCTCGAGGGCAGCACGCCGGCCGCCAGGGACAGCAAGAGGATCAGCATGATGCCGAGCCAGAAGTCCGGGATCGAGATGCCGACGAGTCCGACCGCCAGTGACGCGCGGTCGGCCGGGCCCCCTCGCCTGGCACCGGCCAGGAGCCCGAGCGGAACGCCGATCAGCGCCGCGGCCAGCGCGGCGAGCGCGGTCAGCTCGAGCGTGACCGGGAGGCGATCGACGATCATCCGGCCGATCGGCTCGTTCTGGCGAAAGTCGATGCCGAAGTCGCCGTGCAGGACCCCGCCCAGCCAGCGCACGTACTGCTGCGGGAGGGGCTCGTCGAGATGGAAGCTCTCGCGCATCGCGTGGATGCTCTCGGGTGTGGCCTTGTAGCCGAGCACCACGACGGCGGGATCGCCGGGGATCACGCGCATGAGACCGAAGACGAGCACGCTCATGCCGAGCAGCAGCGGCGCCGCCAGCGAGAGCCGCCGGACCACGTAGGTCAGCGACGACATCGAGGGCGATCAGGCCATCCAGACGTCCTCGAACCGGAGCTCCAGTGAAGCCAGCGGAACGACGCCGTTCACGTTGGGCTTCGTCCAGTATCGCTGGATCTCGTTGCTGAAGACGATGAGCGAGCCTTCCTCCTGGAACCAGCGAACGAGCTCCGGATACATCCTCTTGCGGGCGGCCGCGCTCGCGGTGGAGCGGAAGGCGTCGAGCCGCCGGTCGGCCTCTTCCGACTTGAAGCCGGTGAAATTCCACGCCGAGGTGGAGTGCTGGAGCGGGTTGTAGAACATGTCCGGGTCGACGGTGACGCTGCACCACGCTCCGGCGATGTCGAACTTCTTGCCCACGAGCGCCTCGAAGTACTGTCCGGACTCGAGCGGCTGGACTTCGAGCGTGATGCCGATCCTCTTGAGCTGCTCGCGCAGGATCTCGCCGGTCTTGACCAGCACCGGCACCTGCGACTTCACGAGGTAGGTCAGGGTCAGGCCGCCGGCGGCGCCGGCGTCGGCCATGAGCTGCCTGGCGCGCGCGATGTCGGGGCCGCCCTTCTGCGCGTTCACGCCGGTCGACCACGGGCTCGGCTCGGGCGTGGGCTCGGCCGTGACGACGTGGCTACCGAAGTAGACGAGCTTCACGATCTCCGCGCGGTCCAGCGCCCACCCGATCGCCTGTCGTAGACGCTTATCGTTGAGCGGCGGCTTGCTCGCGTTGAGCATGAAGAAAAACGGAAAGTAGGGCCGTCCGGGCGAGGCCTTGATGTCGCGGGCCCGTTCCAGCTCCGGGATGCGCTGGGGCGGGACCGTCTGGATCCAGTTGAACCGACCCGTCTGCAGCCCGGTGAGCCGCACGGTGTCGTCGGCGGGCGCATAGAAGATGATGCGGTCCAGGTACGGACGGCCCGGGCGATGGTACTTTTCCCAGCGCTCGAGCGTGATGTGATCGTCCTTGACCCATTCGACGAAGCGGTAGGGCCCGGTGCCGATCGGAAAGAGCTTGGGGTCCTTTTCCTTCAGCGCCTTCTCGTTGACGATCTCGGTGGCCTGGGCGAGAAGGGCCAGGAGCGGTCCGCAGGGCCGGCTCAGATGGAAGCGCGCCTGATACTGACCGACCGCCTCCACGCCCTCGATCGGCGCGAAGAAGATGCGCATCGGCAACTTGTTCTTCGGATCGAGGATGCGGGCGAAGGTGAACGCGACGTCGTTCGCCGTGAACGGCTCGCCGTTGTGGAACACGGCGTTGTCGACCAGGTCGAAGAGCCAGGTCTTGTCGTTCTCCTGCTTCCAGGACTTCGCGAGCCCGGGGATGAACTGGCCGCTCTCGTCCACGTAGACCAGCTTGTTGTAGACGTTCTGGTAGACCTGCAGCGAGGAGTAGAGCTGGGCGTAGCCCGGGTCCATGTTCACCGGCTTGTCGACGGTGGCGACACGGAGCGTGCCGCCGCGCTTTCCCTGCCCCTGGGCGGCCGCCGCGCGGATCCCCGGAGCCCCGACGAGCGCGTCGATGTGGCCCCCGATGTCGAGCTGGGCCCCCACGCCCACCCCCGCGCCCACCGCGAATCCACCAGCCCGGTGGAGCCATTGACGCCTCGTGATCGCCTCGCTCATCGCCCGTTCCTCCCGAAGGCTCCCTCGTAGGGCACTCCATCCTTCACGACAAGACTCACGCGCCGCAGCGCCGCGATGTCCTTGAGCGGATCGCCGTCGATCGCGATCAAGTCGGCGCGCTTGCCGGGCGCGATCGTCCCGACCTGGTCGTCGATGCGGCACGCCTCGGCGCCCCAGCGGGTGCCGGCCAGCAGCGCGTCGCGCGGCGGCACGCCGAGGCGGACGAGCGTCTCGAGCTCGATCGGCATCAGGCCGTGCATGCTGTCGGTCCCGCACGCGAAGCGAATGCCCGAGGCGAGGTGCCAAGGAAAGCTCTCGGCCACCACCCGGCGGGCCCATCGCACCTTGTCCATGATCGCCGGGCGCTGCCCGTCGCCCTGCTCGATGCCGGTCGGATGCATGAAGATCGAGAACGTGCAGATGAGCCACACGCGGCGCTCGATCATCAGCGCGATGTCCTCGGCGCTGGCCAGCAAGCCGTGCTCGATGGTGCCCACGCCCGCCTCGACCGCGAGCCGCAGACCCGCCCCGCCGTGGGCGTGAGCGGCCGCATAGGTGCCGGCCCGTTCCGCCTCTTCCACGGCGGCGCGGATCTCGTCCCGCGTGTACGCGCTCGACGTGGACATGGCACCTGGCGAGCTGACGCCGCCCGTGACGAAGATCTTCACGTGGTTGGCGCCGCGCCGGAGGTTCTCGCGCGCGCCGCGGCGCACTTCGTCGACGCCGTCGTAGCTCGCCAGCGCGCGACCGTGGCCGTTGTCGGCGGCGAGGCCCCGGCCGGCCACCAGCAGGCGCGGGCCGACGATGACACCCGCCTCGATGGCGTCGCGGACGTCGACGTCGAGAAAGTGCTCCTCGCCCATGATCCGCATCGTCGTCGTCCCGGCGGCGAGATCCGCTCGCAGGTTGACGGTCGCGGCGAGCGCCTGGGGCACGGGCCCGCGGCAGAGCTGGCCGATCTGGTCGCCGAGGGCGGGCACGATCGAGGCGTGGCTGTGGCAGTCCACGAGCCCGGGCATCACGAAGCGATTCGCGAGATCGAGCGCTGCGGCGCCTGGCGGAACCGCCGCGTGGGCGGCCGGCCCGACGGCCGCGATACGGCCGTTGTCGACGACGACCAGTGCGTCCCGGATCGGTGCCGAGCCGGTGCCGTCGAACAGCGTGCCGCAGCGGATCGCACGAATGCTCACGATCCGCGCACCCGGTCTGGCCCGTGCCGCGTCATCGGTCTTCGCCGCCTCCGGGCCACGAGTATACGCGGACTACACGAGCGGGGTGGAGCGCTCCCCACGAGTGCGACGGATTTCGCGTGGGAGCGAACGCCGTGGCATGCGGCCCAGATGGCCTGGCCTCGGCCCGAGACGGAGCCCTCGCCGAGCTCGGCGTAGCTGATCGAGCCCGCCGCACGGCGTTGGCGGCCTCTTTCAGATAGGCGAGACGCAAGAGGCTCCCGACGACGTCGCTGCCGTACGCGGGTGATCTGCGTCAGCGGCCGAGCTCGCGGACGACCGCCCGCCAGAGGGCGCCCGTCTCCACGACACCCGGATCGACCGGCAGCTTGCGCACGGCGGTGTGCACCATGACCAGCCGACTGTCCGGATCGACGTAGATCGCCTGGCCGCGCACCCCGAGGAACGCGAACATCCGGCGCTCGTCGGGAAAGATCCAGGTCTGATAGCCGTACCCGAAGAACGGCGTTGCGGTGCGCGGCCGAAGGTGCGGCTGGTCGGCGCGCACCCGCGTGGCATCCTGGATCCAGGCGGCCGGGATGATCTGGCGGCCGCGCCAGTTGCCATCGTGGGCGAGCAGCAGGGCGAGGCGCGCATAGTCGCGAAGGACCGCGTTGAGGCAGCAATACGTCGCCTCCTGACCCGCGCGATCGACCAGCCAGGTGGCGTCGGCCTCGGCCCCGATCGGAACCCAGATCTTTTCCCGCAGATAGTCGGCCACCGGTCGTCCAACCGCGCTGGTGAGGACGAGGCCGAGCACCTGGGTCTCGACGGAGGCATACGAAAACCGGGTGCCGCTCGGCGCGACCCGCTCGTTGAACGGTGTCACCGCACCGACGCCGCCCGAGCCGCGCTGCATGAACGTGTCAGCGACGAGTCGCGAGACGTCGTCCCCCGCCCGGTACTCCTCCACGAAGCGCACGCCCGAGGACATCTGCAGCAAGTGACGCAGCGAGGTGCGCCCGTACTCGGTCCCGGCGAGGGACGGCACATACGTGGCGGCGGGATCGTCGACCGAGCGAATGCGACCTTCCGCGATTGCGATGCCGACGAGCATCGACGTCACCGTCTTGGCCATCGACCACGACGTGAAGCGGTTCGTGTCGTTCCGGGCGTACTGATAACGCTCGACGAAGATCGTGTCGTCGCGGGCGACGAGAAGTCCCGTGGTGGGATTGCTCGCGAGATACTGGTCCAGGGTCAGGGTCCGCCCCTGGTACTCGTAGCGGAGCGAAAGCTCCGAGCCGGCGCGCTCGAGCCGCGACGTCGTAGTGGCTCGACGGATCGGCCGGCTCTGGAAGATCTCGTCGAGATGACTGTGGGAGCCGACCAGGAACGGGATGCGAAAGAAGCTCGTGCGGTCGCCGATCGGATAGCCGCGGCTCGCACCATACGCCTCCGCGTCCGGGCCGTCCTGGCCGAAGTGGGGCGCGGAGGCTGGCCGCCCCCACAACGCGCACCCGGCGAGCGCAGCAGCGAGCGCGACGGCGGCAACGCGATGGGCCGTCGTCACCGCGTTTCGGCCTGGACCCGGATCCGGTGGCCCTCGTGGAGCAGCACGATGCCGTTCTCGAAAATCTGCTCGACCACGGCGCCGTTGTCGAGTGCCTGGCCCTCGAAATACCTGCGGCCGCTGAGGTACACCATCCGCTCCTTCGGGTCGGCCGCCCAGACCAGCAAGTCGATCTTGAATGGGGACTCTCCCTCGTCGGGCTGGGTTGGCGGAGCCGGCGCCGCCGACACCTCGGGGGATGGCGCCTGGTGCCGGTGACGCTGCGGCGAGGGTTGCGCGGGCAACGGCTCCGGCACGTTGGCCAGCGCCGGGGTTGTGGGTCGCGGCTGGGCCGGCGGTGCAGCGCGGGCGCGTGCCGGCGGAGCGACCGCCGGCGGCGTGCCGCCTTCCCCAGAGCGCGCCCGGCCGGCGAGCTCGGCGGGGTTCGTCTCTGACGGCCGGGTCTCCGCGGCGGACGCCGGCCCCACGGGCGCCGGCGCAGCCGGCGCGGCCGTCACCGTCGGCGCCTCCGTCTTCTCGACCGCGGCAGGTCGAGGCCCGACGATCGCCAGACCCCACGGACGGGTAACGACGAAGGCCGCGCCGATCACGATTCCGAGGGCATTGATGACGAGCGCGACGCTCACGAGCCATGGCCAGAGCGGCCGCCGGGTTGGCGCCACCGGCGGCGCGGGCACCTGCGCGACCGTCGCCTCCTCGGCTTGCCGGACCTCCTCGGCGTGGCCGCGAGCCTGGAAGCCGGACACTGCGAGCGCCTCGCGCGCCGCCGCGTGCACCGTCGGCTGATCCACCGTTGCCCGCCGCTGGGTGTGCGCGCCGCGCAGGGCGCGATCGCAGATGACATTGATGAGTCGTGGCACCCCACCCGAGAGGCGATGGACGTCACGGAGCGCGTCGATCTCGAAGATGTCCCGTACGGCGCCGGCCAGCCCCAGCCGGTGGCGCACGTAGGCGTACGTCTCGGCCTCTTCGAGGGGCAGCAGATGGTAGCCCGACGAGATGGGCTCTGGCAGCTGATGCAGCTCCGTGCGGCCGAGCACCTCGATCAGCTCCGGCTGTCCGATCAGGATGACTTGCAGGAGGTTCTGCCCGTCGGCTTCGAGCTTCGTGAGGAGGCGAACCTGCTCGAACGCGCCGACGCCCAGGTTCTGGGCTTCGTCGACGATCACGACCGTCCGTCGCCCGCCGCCGTGGGTGACCAGCAGATGACGGTAGAGGGCTTCGACCAGCTTCGTCCAGCTGGACTCTTGGCCCTCGTGTTTCACGCCGAGCTCGTCGCAGACAGCAGCGAGGAGCTCCTCCGGCGTGAGCACAGGATTGAGGATCAAGGCCACGTCGACGCCTGGCGAGAGCCGATTGAGGAGCAGGCGACACACCGTCGTCTTGCCGTTGCCGGCCTCGCCGGTGAGATGCACGAACCCACCCGGCGCCTGAACGCCGCCGAGCAGGTGCGCGATCGCCTTCTCGTGGCGGGTGCCCAGGTAAACGAAGCGGGCGTCGGGCGTGTTCGAGAACGGCCGTTCGCGGAGACCGAAGTGCGCGAGGTACATCACGAGCCCTCAGGGACTGAGCAACGAGTGGCTCCAGGCGATGACGGACCGGACGTCCGTCGCCGTGCCCGCGACGACGGATTTGGTCAGGTTGCGAAGAGTCTCGAGGCACTGCTCCATCCCGTTCTGTCGATCCTCGGGCCGCGGTTCGATGGCTCGCATCACGAACTGCTCGAGCGCGGCCGGAATCTCCGGGCGCATCCTCCTCAGAGGCGCTGGTGCAGCCCGGAGATCGCCGGCCTCCTCGGCCCCCTGCCTGGCAGCGGTAGAGGGCGCGGAGCCGGTCAGCATCGCGTACAGCACCGCCCCGAGCGTGTAGATGTCGGCCCGATCGGCAACATTGTCACCCTTGAGCTGCTCCGGAGCGGTGTATTCCGGCGCAATGAGCCCGGCCTGCGCGACGCCCGAGGCCGTTTCCCGAAAGCGGGCGACCCCGAAGCCCGTCAGCTTGATCCGATGGTCAGGCCCCACAATCATGATGTCGTGTGGCTTTAGATTGCGGTGGGTGACTCCCGCCTTGAAGGCGGCCGCCAGGCTGTTCGCGATCTGGCTCGCCAGGCGCAGCGCGGGACCCAGCTCGAGGACGCCCTCGAGTCGGAGCAGCTCGGCCAGGCTCTCGCCCTCGAGACACTCCATCACGATGAACACCCGGCCCTCGTCGGTCCGGTCGACCTCGTAGACGCGGACGATGCTGGAAGGGTTGCTGGCCGTCGCGAAGCGGGCGTCCCACCAGCACTGCTTCACGAGCTCCGCGTCCCAGTGGAGCTCTTTGAGGAGAAACTTGACGGCGACGTTGTTGCCGGTGGCGAGCTCCTCGGCCAGGTACACCGGGCCGAGGGACCCACCGCCGAGCTTCCGGACCACCCGATACCGTTTCGAGATCGTCTGTCCGACGAGCGGATCCGCGTTGAGGTCGTCTAGAGTGGTTCCGTCCACTTGGCAGACCGCGGCACGGTGGTCATAGATCCGGCAGCAATCGGGACAACGCTTCATCGTGTCTACTCCACCCGCCCTTTCCGTCCTGCGGAACTAACCAGCCCGGGCTGGAGGCACACGAGTATAGCGGAGGCGTCATCGGGAACCGGGGCTTCTTCGAGCCCGTCGATGCCAACGTCCGAGCGATTACTCCGGTGCCGGCAGCTCCACTCCGTAGTCCCGGCGGGCCGCTTCCGGCGAGATATATCCGTCACGGATGTCGCGGTGCAAGGCCTCGCGATCGCGTTCCGACGGCGAACCGTAGCCACCACCCCCGCCGGTCATGATGCGGACGACCTCCCCGGCCGCGATGGCGTGCTGGGTGGCTTTGCGCACGTGTCGCACGGTGCCGTCGGGCGAGGTGATCTCCACGCTGTTGACGGCACCGTCCTTCCCGCCCCAGAGCCCCCAGGGCGGCGTCGCCTTGCGCTCGAGGCTGAAGGTGATGAAGGCCGGCAACAGGAAGTGGTAGTCGCGCTCGATGCCGAGGCCCCCGCGGTAGCATCCGGCGCCACCCGAGTCCTGGCGCAGCCCGTAGCGGGTGATGCGAATCAAAGGAAGGCGCGACTCCACGACCTCGACCGGGTTATTGCGCGCGGTGGAGCCCGCGAAGATGATCATGGCCGACTCGCCGTCGAAGGTCGGTCGCGCTCCGGTGCCGCCCGCGTTGAGGTCGCCCTGGATGAACAGCTTGCCCGTCTCCGGGTGAGTCCCGAACGCGATGGTCGGCATCTGGTCGCCGTAGGAGCCGGCGGGAACACCATCGGGCATCGCCGGCGCGAGCGCCCGCAGCCCCAGGTCGAGCAGGAGATTCACCGGGACGTAGTACCGCGCGGTCGGCGCCGGCTCCTGAGCCGCCAGCACCGAGCGCGGCGGGATCAGGACCGTGAGCGGGCGGAAGCAGCCTTCGTCCACCGGGTCGAGTGGCGTCGTCAGGCACTTGATGAGCATCCGGCAGGCGCTGATGGTGATGGCGTCGCCGCAGTTGAACGGTCCCTTCACCTGGTGATCGGAGCCGGCGAAATCAACACGCATCGCGCCGTCGCCGACCGTGATCGCCATCTCCACGCGCACGGGCCGGTCCAGGGTGATGCCGTCGTTGTCGAAGTGGCCGACCGCCCGATATACGCCGGCCGGAATCTTCGCCAGGGCTGCACGCGTGCGGCGCTCGGACTGCTCCATGTACACGCCAGTGGCCTCGAGCACCGTGGCGCGCCCGTACTTGGCGAGGACTTCACGGAAGTACGCGTCGCCGGCCCGGCACACCGCGAGCATGGCCTGGATGTCCTTGAGCGTGCCGCTCTCGATGCGGATGTTGCCCCCGATGATGCGCATCACTTCTTCGCTCAGCTCGCCGCGGCTCACGAGGCGGACCGAGCGGAACCGGAGGCCCTCCTGCCGAAAGTCGGTGGACCCGACTTGCATCGAGCTCGGCACGGGGCCGCCGACGTCGGTCCAGTGGGCCTTGACCGACACGAAGCCCGTGAGCTGTCCTTCCCAGAAGACCGGAGTCGTCATGGCGACGTCGTTCAGGTGGTTGCCGTTGCCCGTGTAGGGATCGTTGTGGATGAAGACATCGCCCTCGCGAAAAGCCTCGAGCCCCCGGTCGGCGATGGTCGCCTGAATGGGGAACCCGAGGTGACCCTGGAAGACCGGCAGCCCGACGCCCTGCGCGATCATCTGCACGTCGGGGTCGAAGATCGCACAGCCGAAGTCGAGGCTCTCGCTGATGATGTGGTTGTACGCGGTCTTGATCATCGTGATCCGCATGCGCTCGGCGGCGGCATTGAGCGCAGCGCGGATAACCTGGACCGTTATGTGGTTGATCGGGGTCGTGGGCTGCAGTTTTGGTCAACGTCGGGGGGAGCGATGCTCGCTCCCCCCGACACCCCCCATCGCCTCGACGGCGTTCAGATGAATCATCAGGCAGCCGTGGTCCTCGATCGAAAGTGTGTCGGCGGCGTCGATGATCGTGGTGGTTCCGGATTCTTCGATGGCGGCCGGCCCCTGGAGCTGATCGCCCGGAAGCAAGCTTTCGCGTTGGAATACGCGGTATTCGATGGCATCGCCTGCGAGAGTGGAGTAGATCTTGCGAGTTGCGAATGGGGGGGTGCCGGTCGTGCGGCGCGCGAGGGTGGGGAGACGAGGATGGTCGAGGGGGAAGACGACGGAGAGCCGGAGGTTCAAGAGCTGGACCTCGATGTCCGGCGCCGCGTAGCCGTATGCGCGCTGGTGAGCGGCGTCGAACTGCGTGCGAAGCGCCGGCCAGTCAGCGAGGCCTGCCAGCGCGATCGTCACCGTGTGCTCTTGCCCGAGATAGCGAAGATCCGCGGCCCGGTGCACGACGGGGGCGCCGGCTCCCGGCAGGATCGATTCGATCTCTCGCTGCATCTCTCCGTACCGCGCCTCCGCCCAGACGGCGTCGGTCCCCTCGAGCGGCTCGAGAACCGTCCGGACGAGGTCGTGTCGGAGGTCCGTCGCCAGCATTCCCCAGGCGGAGAACGTCGATGGCGACGGCGGAACCACCACACGAGGGATCCCGAGCTCCCGCGCGATGGCGACGGCGTGGAGTGGCCCCCCGCCTCCATAGGCCAGCAACGCGTAGTCGCGCGGATCGAGGCCCCGCTCGGTCGTGATGCTCCGGACGGCGAGCGCCATCTTCACGTCCGCCAGCCTGACGACTCCCGCCGCCGCGTCGGCGCGGGTGAGCCCGAGCGGCACCCCGACCTTCTCGTCGATCGCTCCCGCGGCCCCGGCGAGATCGAGCGGCATCGTGCCCCCGAGGAAGCGACCGGCGTCGATCCGGCCGAGCACGAGGTTGGCATCGGTGACAGTGGGCTCGTCACCACCCCGCGCGTAGCACACCGGCCCGGGATCCGCGCCGGCGCTGTGCGGGCCGAGCGCCAGGGCGCCGCCGGCGTCGATCCAGGCGATCGTCCCACCGCCGGCGCTCACTTCTTTGATGTCGATCACGGGGATCCGCACGGGGTGACCGTCGACGTGGTATTCGTCGGTGGTCTGGAGGAGACCGTGCTCGACGATGGCGCACTTGGCGGTCGTCCCTCCCATGTCGAACGAGATCAATCGATCAGCCCCGAGGGCGCGCGCGAGGCTCGTACAGCCCGTGACACCCGCCGCGGGTCCGGACTCCATCGTGTGCACGGGCTTCGACCGCGCGGCGGCGAGCGAGAACGCGCCGCCGTTGGACTCGGTCACCAGGAGCTGGCCCCGGAAGCCACGACCGGCGAGCCCCTGCCCGAAGGCGCCGAGGTAGCGGTCCATGATCGGCTGGATGTACGCGTTCACGACCGTCGTGCTCGTCCGCTCGTACTCGCGCCACTCCTGGCTGATCCGGTGCGAGGGCGAAACACTCGCACCCGGAAGCTCGGCCGTGACGATCTCGGCCGCGCGCTGCTCGTGGGCCGGGTCTCGGTAGGAGAACAGAAAGACGATCGCCACCGACTCGACGCCGTCGGCGAGCAGGTGCTGGGCCGCCGTCCGGACGGCGGCCTCGTCGAGGGGCACCAGGACATCGCCGGTCGCGGTCAGCCGCTCGGGCACCTCGCGACAACGACCGCGCGGCACGAGCGGCGTGGGGCGCCGGTAGAGCACGTCGTACATCTTCAGGAAGTTGCCGCGGCCGATCTCGAGCACGTCTCGGAATCCCTGCGTGGTGATGAGGCCCGTGCGTGCCCCCTTCCGCTCGAGGAGCGCGTTGATCCCGATCGTGGTCCCGTGGATGACGAAAGGGCAGTCGGCCAGGTGTACCCCGGCCTGGTCCACGCAGCGCAGGACACCCTCGAGTAGCTCGCGAGGGGTGCTGAGCGCCTTGGCGGTGACCACGGTCCCCGTCGCCTCGTTCAGCGCGACGAGGTCCGTGAACGTGCCACCGATGTCGACGCCGATTCTCACAGCCACGTCAGTGCTCCTTACGGATGAGCGGACGATGGAACGGGGGCTTGCGCCGCGAGGGCCGGACGGCGCCCTCGCGGCGCAAGCCCCGCGTGGACTCTCTCTACTGCAGCGGCGAGAAGGCGGCGGGTAGGAGGATCTTGTTTTCCTGCGTGATCAGCCGGTCGCCGCCGCCCGGCGGCGGCCACACACCCTTCTTCCTCGCCTCTTCACGCACTTGCATGCGCTGGTCCATGCTCGGGTAGCCCCAGATGTGGACGAACCCGTTGGCCTTGCCGAACTCGACGCCACCGGCCAGCACGACGGGCGAGAGCTTCGAGCGCTCGCCGATCTTCGACTCCCAGCCCTTCGCGGTGTCGGGCAGCATACCGGGCTTCAGCGTGTAGTAGCGCAGCTCGAAGATCGGCCCCATCTTCCCGTGCGGCTCGGGAATGAACGAGAACGGCACGACGACTTCCGAGCGCATCGCGCGGATGAACTCCTGGATCTTCGGGGGCCAGTTCGTCTCTTTCGACGCTTCGCCCCGGACACGCGCACGATCTGCGAGGTCCTTGTACCCCCAGATGTGAACGATCTCGTTGAGCGGTCCGATCTCCGTGTGCAAGAAGGCCGTCAGCTCAGAGTACTTCTTGCGGTACTGGTAGGCGTCGCCGAAGCGCTTTTCGACTTCGGCCAGGCTGCTGGGAGCGATCTGGTAGGTGCGGATCTCGTAAATCACGTGCGACTCCTTTCAGCGGTGAGGGTTCGCGGCCCCGCACAGAGCGGGTAGGGCCTTCATTAAGCCCGGAAAGCCGGCCCCGTCAACTGCTTTCGTAGGGCGCTTCTGTCGAATCCTCGCGAGCCCTGCACCATGGGGCGCGCGAGTGGTAGAGTCTTGGCCACGAAGGGCAGTGCGAGCCGCAGCGCGTCGTGGGGCTGGGGCCCCGCCGTGCGAGGCGAGCCTATGAATCAGCAGTGCCTCGTGGGCTGGGGCCCCGCCGTGCCAGGCGAGCTTACAAATAGGAGGTCGGCCATGGTGAACCCGTCAGGACTCACGCACGTTTACGTCGGCGCGGCGGCGCGGATTCCCGGCGCGCTCGGGGGGATTTTCCGGCAAACCGTGGGCAGCGACCACTGGGAGTTGCTCGGCAAGGGGTTGCCCGAGCGAGCGGACGTCCAGGCGATCATCATTCACCCGACCGATCCCAACGTGATCTTCGCGGGGTCTCAGGACGGCCCGTACCGGAGCCGCGATCGCGGGGCGAGCTGGGAGAAGCTCCCCTTCCCGGACTCGGGGCTGGAAGTCTGGTCGATCCTCATTCATCCACGTGATCCCCAGACCATGTACCTCGGGACCTCTCCGGTGGCTGTTTACCGCAGCGACAACGGTGGGGATTCCTGGCGAAAGCTTCCGGGCGTGAACTCGCCGGGGCGGGTCAAGATGGGCTTCCCGTGCCGTGTCACCCGGCTCGCGATCGACCCGACGTATCCCGACGAGATCTACGCAGGACTCGAGGTCGACGGGGTTCTGAGAAGCCGCGACCGAGGGGAGACCTGGGAGGATGTCGGCCACGACCTCGTCAAGCTCGCCGAGCGTCCGCACCTCAAGAGCCGGATCGCGAGCGACACCGAGAACGAGGGCATGCTCGACTCGCACGCGCTGACCGTGTCGAGCGCACAGCCGGGCACCGTCTTCCTCGCCGTGCGCATGGGCCTCTTCCGGAGCGCCGACCGTGGCAAGACTTGGGAAGACATGGAGATCGGACGCTTCTCGCCGCTGACGTACGCGCGTGACGTGCAGGTCTCGCCCCACGATTCCAGAACGCTGGTCGCCGCTCTGAGCCCCGCCGCGCGAAGCAAGGACGGCTCGCTCTATCGCAGCGACGACCTCGGGCAGACTTGGCGGCGCATCGACCACGGCATCAAGGCGGAAAGCACGATGATGGCGGTGTCGCTGCACCCACGAGATCCCGATCAGGTCTACAGCGTCGCGCGACAGGGGCAGGTCTTCGGCACCCGGGACGGCGGCCGGAGCTGGAAAGAGTGGCGGCTACCGGAGAAGGTTCAGGACATCTACGCCGTCGCCTGCGGCTGAGCGGCTCGGGGGACAGCGCTCAGGGTTTCGCGGCGATCACGATCCGGTAGCCGAGGTCCATCTCCGACCGGTCGAGGAGGTCTCCGTGGCGGCGCACCCACGTGCCGTCCGCCAGATCGCGGCGGAGCCGGTCCAGGCCGGGCTCGAGGTCGCGAAGTTTCGCGAAGGTCGAGATCGCGCCGCGGACTCCCACATCCAGGTAGGCGTGCGGCCGCCGCCAGTAGGCGCCGAGGAACCCGTCGACGCAGTCGTGGGGAATCGGCAGCGGGTGCACCTCGACACGCCCGAACGCGCGCTTGAAGGCCTCGATCGAGGGAAAGATCGGACGATCGAGCTCCACGATCTCGGGGAAGTAATCGTCCACCAGCCAGAAGCCCGACGTCGACGGGTCCCAGGTCACGACGACGATGCGGCGCCGGGCAACGCGCGCCAGCTCGTCGAGTCCGCGCGCCTGATCGGGCCAATGATGCACGGTGAGGATCGCCAGCGCCGCGGCGAATCCGTCGTCGCGGAACGGTAGCTCGGTCGCGGAGGCCTGCACGACGGGCGCGCTCCCGGGGCGCCGCTGGTGAATCATCGTCATCGCCGGCTCCACCGCGACGACGGAGCGGTCCGCGGGCTCGTAGGAGCCGGCGCCGGCGCCCACGTTCACGACGGTCTCCGCCCGGCTCAAGGCGCGCGTGATCGCGAGGTCGAGTCGCGGGTCGGGGCGCCGAAAGTCCCGGTAGCCGACACCGATCCGGTCGTACAGCGCCGTCATCGCCGGGCACGGTGCTCGATCAGGCGGGCGCGAACATCGGGACCGGCGGCCCGCCGTCGGTCGGCTTGAAGACCACCTTCACCCGCTGACCGATCCGGATGGCGTCGAGGTCGCAGTCGACGATGTTGGTCATCATCGTGACGCCTTCCTCCAGCGTCACGTACGCGATCGCGTACGGCACCGGCACCCGCCGCATGACGCTGTAGGAATAGATCGTGCCGCGGCCCGATGCGGTGATCCATTCCGTTCGGTCGCTCGCGCAAAAGGGGCAGATCGCCCGCGGATAGTGATGGGCCTGGCCGCACGCCGCACATTTCTTGAGCATCAGCGTGCCCTGAGCGGCCGCATCGAAGAACGGCTTGATCTCCGGATTCACCATGGGCGCCGGATACTTCCGCTCCGTCGTACTCATCGCTCTACTCCCGGCCCATGATCAGCGTGGCGCTGCCGTGGCGCGTGCCGAGCGAGCCGCCGGTCCCGTGCGCCAGCGCCACGTCGCAGCTCTTCACCTGGACCTTCGGGTGGGCCTCGCCGCGGAGCTGGCGCACCGCCTCGACCACCTTCGTCAGTCCGCCGCGGTTGGCCGGATGGTTGTTACAGAGCCCGCCCCCGTCGGTGTTGAAGGGCAGCCGGCCGACGCCCGAGATCAAGTTGCCGTCGGCGACCAGCTTGCCGCCCTGGCCCTTCGCGCAAAAGCCGAGGTCCTCGAGGGTGATGAGCACGGTGATCGTGAAGCTGTCGTAGATCGACACGTACTTGATGTCGGCGTGCGTCACTCCGGCCTCGGCGAACGCCGCGGGCCCCGACCAGACCGCGCCGGAGTAGGTCAGGTCGATCTTGCCGCCCATCTGGTGCTTCGGCGCCTCGCCGGCTCCGAGCACCTTCACCAGCGGACGCTTCAGGCCCCTGGCGATCTCGGGCTTCACGACCACGATCGCGCCGCCGCCGTCCGTGATGACGCAGCAGTCGAGCCGGTGCAGCGGATCGGCGATCATCGGCGAGTTGATGACTTCCTCGACCGTGACCACTTCGCGCAAGAGCGCGTGCGGATTGTGCTGGGCGTGCTGCGAGGCCGCGACCTTGATCCAGGCGAGCTGCGCGCTGGTGGTGCCGTACTGGTGCATGTGGCGCATCGCGGCCATCCCGTACTGATTCGCCACGGTGGGACCGAACGGGTATTCGAACGGCGCGTCGGGCGAGGCGGCGACCGGGGCGCGGGGCACGGTGCCGGTGGCCATGCCCTCGGCGCGGGGCCGGCCGGCGAGCGTGATCAGCGCGACGTCGCACTTGCCCAGGGCGATCGCCTCGGCGGCGTGCGCGACGTGGATGACGTAGGACGACCCGCCCGTCTCCGTCGTGTCCATGTGCCGGAGCTTGAGCCCCATGTAGTCCGCCATGGAGAGCGGGCCCAGGCCGGGCGCGTCGCCGGCGCAGAAGTAGCCGTCCACGTCGTCCTTGGTCAGGCCCGCGTCCGCCAGGGCGCCTTTCGCGACCTCGGCGTGGAGCTGGGCCAATGACTTGTCGTCAGCCTTGCGCGTGGGATGCTCGTAGATGCCCGCGATGCACGCCTTGCCTTTGATCGTCATCTGCGCCTCGCCCTCCTCATCATTCGTGGCCCGCATTCTACTCTACCCACGGCGAGCCGCGCGTCATGGTCTGGCTCCCTCACGGGACTCCCGCACACACTGCAATGTGCGCAGGTCCTGCTCGACGAACCTGACCTTCATCGGCCCTTGTGGCGTCTCGATGATCCAATGCGTGTTCGACTTTCTGACGGACTTGCAGAACCCCGTCGCCCACTTCGGAAGATTCTCGGAATTCGAGACGAACCGATACACGTCGCTCGCCGGACGATTGACCGATACACTCAACGTTCGAGACGCAATCGTCATCGCCATCGAAGCTCTCCTGAGGAGGCGCGCGCATGCTGGAACCGTTGGTCGCTTATCTCCACTATCTCAGCATCATACTCACCGGCGGGTTCCTCGTCGGCGAGCTCGTCGTATGCCGACCCGGATTGACCTCGGAGCAGGCGCGCCGGCTGCCAGTCATCGACATCGTCTTCTTCGTCTCCGCGCTCGCCGCGCTCGCGACCGGCCTGCTCCGCCTGTTCTTCTACGCCAAGGGCGTCGAGTTCTACGTCGGCAACCCATTTTTCTGGGCGAAGATGGCCCTCTACGTGATCATCGCGACGCTCTCGATCAAGCCGACGCGCACCTTCATTCGCTGGAAGCGCACGCTCGCGGGGAGCGGTGCCGCTCCTTCGGGCGACGAGATCGCCGGCGTGCGACGCTTCATCCACATCGAGCTCGGACTGCTGGTGCTCCTGCCGCTGATGGCGGTGCTCATGGCACGCGGCATCGGACGCTGAGCGTCCGTCGAGCGCACGAACGTGGCACGATCGCGCTACACTGCCGGACGCGGGAGGTTTCTATGCGTGTCCTCGTGACGGGGGCGCAGGGTCGAAAGGCGCAGATCGCGGCGGTCGACGTCGAGCCTTCCCCCAGCCTCGACGGCCTGGTCGAGGAACTGCGCAAGCACGAGGCCGAGCCGCTGGCGCTCTACGACGACATGGGCAGCGCAGACGCCCCCGGGCGGGTCGTTGGTGACGCCATCGGTCGATTCGGCGGCTTGGATGGCCTCGTGAGCAACGCCGGCATCAACCGGCCCGGACCGCTCGTGGACTACTCCGTCGAGGACTGGGACCGCATGTTCGCCGTGAACACGCGCGCGACATGGCTTTTGGCGAAGGCGGCTCACCCGGCGCTGAAGACCTCGCGGGGGGCGATCGTCGCCGTGGGATCGATGTCCGGCACGAATGCGCACGCGAACCTGGGTCCGTATGGGCCCACCAAGGCGGCGGTCATCATGCTGGCGCGGGTGCTCGCGCAGGAGTTCGGGCGAGACGGCATCCGCGTCAACACCGTCTCGCCCGGCATGGTGCGCACGGGGATGACGGCGCGAGTGTACGCGGACCAGAGCGTCGCCGCCGAGCGCGACGCCCTCGTGCCCCTCGGGCGGGTCGCGACGCCGGAGGACATCGCCGACGTCATCGCGTTCTTGCTGGGTCCCGACGCGCGCTACGTCAACGGCCACGACCTCGTCGTCGACGGCGGCGTCAGCGGAAACTTCCTCGGACGCCTGCCGGGGACCTCACAGATCACGCGCAGCTGAGCGGCTTCTCACGGATCCGCGCACACGAAGTTGACGGCGTCGTCGATGCTGCCGGAGCCGACGTGGCGCGCGACGCGCGGATACGGGCAGAGGGGCCGCGTGCGCGTGACCTGGTCCCCCTCGACGCGCGCCGCCGGGATGGTCTCCGGCGCCACACCCCCCTCGACCCAGTTGATCAGGCTGGTCATCGCATCGAAGCGGTCGGTGCCGACGCCGCCCCGACAGTGGAACATTCCCGGCACCAGGAACAGGCGGAAAAAGTCCCGGGTGTCGGGCCCGTTCGTCGCGACCGCCTTCTCGTAGTAGTCGATCGCCATGAACGGGGTCAGGGCCGTGTCGGCCCAGCCGAAATACATCAGGAGCTTGCCACCCCGGTTGCGGAATGTGGCGAGGTCCGGGTCGGCGGCGTTGAGGAGCCGGCGAATGTCGCCCGTGCGCTCGGGATCCTTGTCGAAGTCGAAGGTCGCCCAGTCGTAGTTCGGATCCGCCTTCCCGAACGCCATGTACCTCATGAACGATTCGCTGTAGGCGAGCTGCAACGACTTACCGCCGTCGCGTCCGATCAGCCACCGGTCCCAACCGCTCGAAGGCTGGGCTTCGCCGAACGACGAGGCGCCCGCTTTCTCGGCGCCGATCGGCTGGCCGGGAAAGTAGGCCTTGCCGTCCTTGACCACCCCGCCGTAGATCTTCTTCAGGGCTCCGGCTTGCGCCGCGGTGACGCAGTTCGCCGCCGGACTGCCGGGGCATTTGGGCAAGTCGCGCGCGGGGTCGAAGGGGCAGCGCCGCGGGTCGTCGATGACGCCGTCGACTCCGCCGCACTTGGCGTAGACGACGTCCGCGACGAGCTTCAGCGTGTCCAGGGTCAGCGGCCCCTGGCGCAGCGCCCGGGCGTTCCAGAGGCCGGCGATCGTGGTATCGACGAAGTTCAGCACCGGCGCGCCGGCGACGATCCCGTCGAAATCGCCCGGGAATCGCTGCGCCGAGATCAGCGCCTGCCGGCCCCCGGTCGAGCAGCCGTCCCAGTACGAATAGGCGACCGGGCGATCGTAGTACCGCGTCGCGATGCCCTTCGCCGTCATCGCCGTCAGGTGCACCGCGCGGAACGCATAGTCGGTCACCTTCTGCGGGTTGAGGGCGAAGCTCGCCAGCGGCTCCTGCGTCGCGTCGTGGCCGGAATTGGTGGTGGCGGTGGCGAAGCCGTGGCGTAGCGCCGTCGCGCGGATCGCGGCTCGCGGCGGGCTGTCCGGAGACTCGCCGGCGAAGCCGCCGTTGCCGTTCATGTAGAAGCGGCGGTTCCATGCGGCGGGCAGGTTCACCTCGAAGCGGATCTCCGGCGCGATCGTGCCGGCCACGCGACAATGCTCCGGCACGCCGTCAGCCGCCGCGACGACCTCGGCGGACTGGATCGACACGCTGCCGGCCGTCAGACCGCGCATGTCGCGGCAGGCGATCTGCGGTTTCACGGTCGCCCTGGAGAAGTTCAGCGGCGATTTCGCCGCGTCCACGAAGCTCGAGCGGTTCTGGGCCGCCGCCGGCGTGGCCAGCGCGAGCGCGGTGAGCGCCGCGGCGATGACCGATGCGGACCTCCGACGTGGCATTCGAGCGTCCTCCTTCCCCGATTGTCCGTCCGGCGCCGCCGATTCGTCACGCCGCGCCGCAGCCGGTTGACCTTCCGGCGGCTCAGCCGCCGGCTACGCCTTGCGTGTTCACGTAGAGCGCGTAGAGCGACTGGCTCGCCGCCATGAAGAGCCGGTTGCGCTTGACCCCGCCGAAGCAGAGGTTGGCGCAGCGCTCCGGAAGCAGAATGCGGCCGATGAGCTTGGCGGACGGATTGAAGATCGCCACGCCGTCCAGCCCATCGCCCCCACCCCAGCCGCACCAGAGGTTGCCGTCCGTGTCGCAGCGCATCCCGTCGGGAACGCCGTCTCCGCAATTCACGAACACGCGGCCGTTGGCGAGCCGCGTCCCGCCGTCGACGACGTCGAAGATCCGGATCTCGCGCGGCACGGCGCCGCTGACGACGACGTACAGCCTCGACTCGTCGGGCGTGAAGCAGAGACCGTTGGGGCGAGGGACGTCGCCCGTCACCACGGTCGGCTGGCCCGTCACGCCATCGACCCGGTAGACGTTCGTCGGCAGCTCGGGGCTCGCGACGTGGCCTTCGTAGTTCCCGAGGATGCCGAACGGCGGATCGCTGAACCAGACCGAGCCGTCCGACTTGCAGACGACGTCGTTGGGCGAGTTGAGGGGCTTGCCCTGGTAGCGGTCGGCCAGGACGGTGATGGTGCCGTCGTGCTCGGTGCGCGTCACGCGCCGCGCGTCGTGCTCGCAGGACACCAGGCGGCCCTGGCGATCGCGCGTGTTGCCATTGGTGTTGTTCGAGGGCTTGCGGAAGATGCTGACCACACCCGTCTCCTCCTCCCACTTCATGATCCGGTTGTTCGGGATGTCGCTCCAGAGGAGGAAGCGTCCATCACCGAACCAGACCGGGCCTTCCGACCATCGAAAGCCCGTGGCGAGGCGCTCGACGGCCGCGAGGTTGAGCCGGTACTGTGCGAAGCTCGGATCGAGCACCTGGACCGCCGGGTCCGGATACCTCACGGGGCTGCCGTGCCAGCGGTCCTCCATAGCGCTCCTCTCGACAAGCGGGTGTAGGATTTTCGAACGCTCGGAGTCTAACAGGAGACGCCACGAGACCTACGTGAAGAACCTCGTCCCGCACGACACCCTCTACAACCACGGACGGATGCAGGAGGTGTGGCTGGACAAGTAGGCGGGCCCCACGGTAGGTTGGACGACATCACGTGACGAGGAGAGCGCCATGAGCGAGACGCCGAAGCTCCTGCTGCAAAAGGACGGGCCGATCGGCTGGATCATCTTCAACCAGCCCGAGAAGCGCAACGCCGTGAGCCTGGAGATGTGGCAGCGCATGCCCGAGTACGTGCGCGACCTGGCCACCGACGACACCATCCGCGTCGTCGTCCTGCGCGGCGCCGGCGACCAGGCGTTCGTGGCCGGCGCCGACATCTCGCAGTTCAAGGAGCGACGGCGCAACATGGCCGACCAGGAGGAGTACAGCCGGATCTCGGCGACCGGCCAAGACGCGCTCGGCACCCTGACGAAGCCGCTGCTCGCGATGATCCACGGCTTCTGTATCGGCGGCGGCGTCGGTATCGCCATCGGCTGCGACATGCGCATCGCCTCCGACGACGCCCGCTTCGGCATCCCCGCGGCGCGGCTGGGCCTAGGCTATCACTATCGCGGTATGGAAAAGCTGATGAAGCTCGTCGGGCCCGCGTACACGAAAGAGATCTTCTTCACCGCCCGGACCGACTTCAGCGCCCAGGACGCGCTCCGCATGGGGCTAGTGAATCAGGTCGTGCCGAAGGCCGAGCTGGAGAGCTTCACGCGCAACTACGCGCTGACGATGGCGAAGAACGCCCCGCTCACGCTGCGCTCGGCCAAGGCGACCGTGGAGCAACTCGTGCGCCCCGAAGCGGAACGCGACCTGGCGATGCTGGAAAAGCTGATCGCCGACTGCTTCAACAGCCAGGACTACCAGGAAGGCGTGAAAGCGTTTTCCGAGAAGCGTCGCCCGCAGTTCCAAGGCCGGTAACTGCGGCGCCGGACGGCAGGCCATGACGACGCAAAGCCTCAAGATCGACAACGCCCGTTTCGTCCTCACTGTCGATCGCGAGCGGCGGATCGTCCAGAACGGCTCGATTCTCATCGAAGACGGGCGCGTGAGCCGCGTGGGCAAGGCGACGACCTTGGCCGGCGCGCGGGCCGACCGAGTGATCGACGCCCGCCATATGGTGGTCACACCCGGGTTCGTCAACGGTCACATGCACATCAGCTACGCCCACGCGGTGCGGGGCATCTTCCCCGACAACCTGGGCAGCCCGCTCTCGCACGTGTTCAAGCTCCAGATGGCCATGACCGAGGAAGAGGAGTACCACACCACGCTGCTCGGCCTCGTGGAGCTCCTGAAGAACGGCACAGTCTGCTTCGTGGATCCGGGCAGCACCAAGTTCCCCGACGCGTGCCTGCAGGCGTACGAGGACGCCGGCATCCGCGTGATTCTCGGCGACTGCGTGACCGACCGCGAGGCGCCCTTTCCCTTGCCCCGCTTCGCGACCGATGAGGCGGTCAAGCGCACGGCGGCGTTCCTCGACAAGTGGCACGGACGTCTCAATGGGCGACTGCGGGCGTGGGCCATGCCGTTCTCGCCGGAGACGTGCACGGCCGACCTGCTGCGCGCGCTGAAGCGGCTCGCCGACGAGCGCCAGACCGGCCTGACCTTGCACCACGGCAGCGGACCCCAGGCCCGCAAAGAATATCAGGCTCGCAACGGCCGGAGCCCAACGGAATACCTCGAGTCGATCGGCGTGCTCGGACCGAACGTGGTCCTGGCCCATTCGCTCGGCCTGGATGACGCCGAGATCGAGTGCCTGGCGCGGACGGGGACGACCGTCGCGATGTGTCCGGTCACCGCGGCGAAGGGCGCGCGCGGGGTGGCCGAGCACGGGCGGATGCCCGAGCTCCTCGCGAAAGGCGTGAAGGTCGCGCTCGGCTGTGACTCTCCCAATAACTCGAATCACCTCGACATCGTGCGCGCGATGAACATGGCGGCGATCCAGTACAAGGACGCCCGCCAGGACATGCGGCTGATCCCGGCCGAGTCGGCGCTCGAGATGGCGACGCTCGTCGGGGCGCAGGCGCTCGGCGTGGGCGATCAGCTCGGTTCGATCGAACCCGGGAAGAGGGCGGACCTGGTGCTCTTCGACACGCAGCGACCGGAGTGGCAGGCGCTCTTCAACCCCGTCAACAACCTCGTCTACAACGCCGACGGCCGCAGCGTGCACACGGTCATCGTCGACGGCCGGGTGGTGGTCGACGCCTATCGCCAGTCGTTCGTGGACGAGCCGCGGCTCTTCGCCAAGGTGCAGGAGATCGGCGAGAAGCTCCAGGCCCGGACGGGCACGTCCTTTCCGCGCTCCCGCTGGCAGATTATTTGAGATGGGGGGCCTCAAAAGGCGGCTCTCACCCGAGAGTGTACGGATGACCGTCCCGTTTGAGGGGCGGGTAGACCCCCGCTAGGTCCGTCCTGACGCCCCGGTGCTTTCGGCCGGGGCGTTCGTATGTCCGTGCGTCTGGAATATCGAGCTGCCGAGGGGAAGCTCGAGCGCCCCGCTCTTGCGGCCGAACTGCTTGCGCTCAAGGTTAGAGTCATCGTGGCCCCAATCACACCCGCCGCTCTGGCCGCCAAGCAAACGACCAAGACTATCCCCATTGTCTTCGCTTTTGCTGGCGATCCGGTTGGGAGCGGGCTCGTCACCAGCTTTGCGCGGCCGGGCGGCAATGTCACGGGGTTGGCTAGCCTCTCCCGGAGCTAGTCGGCAAGCGTCTGGAACTGCTCACACAGGCCGTTCCGAAGCTCAGTCGGGTTGCTGTCCTCTGGCAGCCTGGTGGCCTCGGCGAACGCACGGAAAAGGACATGCTGAAGGAAGCAGAGGTCGCTGCGCGGGCGCTGGGGGTGCAGCTTCAATTCGTTGAGGCGCGGGGTCCCGCGGATCTCGACAGGGCCTTCTCGGACATGACCAGGGCGCGCGCAGGCGCTCTGACTGTGTTGTCGAGCGCCATGTTCTTCAATGAGCGCAGACGCCTCGTGGACCTCGCGGCCAAGAACCGGCTGCCGGCAGTGTACGCATTAAGGGAGTACGTCGATGTCACCGGCCTGATGTCCTACGGACCGGACTTTGCTCATTTGCATCGGCGCGCCGCTACCTACGTGGACAAGATTCTCAAGGGCGCGAAGCCCGCTGATCTCTCCGTGGAGCAGCTCACTAAGTTCGAGCTGGTGATCAACCTGAGGACGGCGAAGGCGCTCGGCCTGACGATCCCGCCGTCGGTGTTCGGGCGGGCGGACCAAGTAATCGAGTAGCGCGTGCTGGCCCGCGCGAGCTCGTGCCCCGGTGCAGTCTCGGCCGGGGCGCTTCTGAGTCAATCGGCGGCGGTGGGGATACCGCCGGCGAGCTGGCGAGCGACGAGGTGGGCGTAGAGGTCGCCCCGGGTGATGAGCTCCGCGTGGCGACCGACCTCCACCACCCGGCCGTGGTCGAGCACGACGATCGCGTCCGCGTCGCGCACCGTGGAGAGGCGGTGGGCGATGACGAGCGTGGTCCGGTCGCGCGCCAGCCGCTCGAGCGCCGCGCGTACGGCGGCCTCGCTTACCGCATCGAGGTGCGACGTCGCCTCGTCCAGGATCAGCACGGGCGCGTCCTTGAGAAAAGCGCGGGCGATCGCCACGCGCTGACGCTGGCCGCCCGAGAGTTGTGCGCCGCGCTCGCCCACGACCGTGTCGAGCCCGTCCGGCAAGCCCTCGACCAGCTCACCCAGCGCCGCGCGCCCGATGGCGAGGCCGAGCGACGCCTCGTCCGCGTCGGGGCGGGCGAGCAGGACGTTGGCGCGGAGCGTGTCGTTGAACAGATAGGTGTCCTGCGCGACCAGCGCGATCCGGCGGCGTAGCTCGTCCAGCCCATACTGGCGCAGGTCGTGTCCGAACAGACGGATCACGCCCGACTGCGGATCCCAGAAGCGCAGCAGGAGACTGGCGACCGTCGTCTTTCCGGCGCCCGACGGCCCGACCAGCGCAACGGTGCTGCCGTCGGGGATCCGGAGCGAGACTCCGTCCACGGCTGCGCGCGGCCGGCCCGGATACGCGAACCGAACGTCCGCCAGCTCGATCGCGATGGCGCCCCGAACCGCTATGCTCGGCACGCCCGGGCCGTCGGTCACCGGCACCGGCTCGGCCTCGACCGCGCCGAGGCGGCGGGCGGCGCCCAGCGTGTCGGCGAGCTGCCGACCCACCTGGGCTACCTCCCACAGCGGCACGAACGCAGAGAGCGCCAGCAGCGTCAACAACGGCAGCGTCCCCGCGTCGAGCCGTCCCTGGTGGGCGAGCCACGCGCCGATCGCGATCACCGCGAGGCCGCCGAGCCCCGTCGCCGTCTCCTGGAGCGCGGTCTGGCGGGCGAGGTCGCGAAGGAACGGCAGGCGCAGCTCGTAGAAGCGGCTCGCCTTGGCGGCGAGCGCCTCGCCCCAGGTGGTCACGCGTCGGTAGGCGACGATCTCGGCGAGGCCCTGCACCGTGTCGACCACGTGAGCGTTCAGATCGCCGGAGGCTTCGCGCGCACGCGAGCCCAGGTGGTCGATGCGGGCGCGGCCGAGCACGGGCACGAGCGCCGTATACAAGAGGAAGGGCACGAGCACGAGGACCAGGGCGGCGCCGAACGCGCCGAGGGCCACCAGGACGGCCGCCGGCACGAGCACGGCGACGAACGCCGGCGTGATCGTGTGGGCGAAGAAGTACTCGATCAGCTCGACGTCGTGGGTGGCGGCACCCACGAGATCGCCCGACCGCCGTCGCGTCAGGTACGCGGGCGCGAGCGCGTCGAGCTTCTTGAACACGCCCAGCCGCATGTCGGTGAGCAGCCGGTACGCGACGTCGTGGGCCAGCCACGACTCGACCCAGTGGAGGGCGCCGGCGAGCGGAGCCACCACGAGCAGGCTCGCGATCAGGGCACCGGCGGGCTCGCCGCGCTTGACGGCGCGGACCGCCAGCGCGCTGAGGACGCCGACGCCGATCAGTGCCGTCACGCGCGCCACGCCCAGCGCGAACGTCAGCGTGAGCTGGCCCCGGTAGCCGCGCGTCTTGTCGATGAGTGTGCGCAGGACGGCGCCCCAGCCGACGGCCTCGGCGCCGACGATCGCGTGCGCGTCGTCCGACGCCTCGACGCCGGCATCAGCGTTGGTGCCGTCCCCGTCGGCCGCGAGCGCAGTCGGGCGGGCGCCGACGGCGACGGCTCCCGCGCCATCCCGCGCCTGCCCGGCCATCAGACGGGCGTAGACGCCGCCCCGGCCGAGCAGCTCGCCGTGCGTGCCCTGCTCGACCAGCCGTCCCTGGTCGAGCACGAGGATCCGGTCGGCGCCCACGACACTCGAGAGACGGTGGGCGAAGACGAGGGTGGTGCGGCCTCGCATGAGACGATCGAGCGCCGCCTGGATCAGCGCCTCGCTCTCCGCGTCGACCGACGAGAGCGCCTCGTCGAGCACGAGGATCGGCGCGTCGCGCAGGAGCGCGCGCGCGATGGCGATCCGTTGGCGCTGGCCGCCCGAGAGCCGCACACCGCGCTCGCCCACGACGGTGTCGTAGCTCTGGGGGAGCCGGAGGATGAACTCTTCCGCGTTCGCGGCGCGGGCCGCCGCGCGCAGCTCGTCGGCGCTCGCGTCCGGCTTGCCCATCCGGATATTGTCCTCGACCGTGCCGTGGAAGAGCCACGTCTCCTGGCTCACGAGGGCGACCCGGGCGCGCACCTGCTCGAGGCTCAGCTCACGCAGGTCGCGCCCTCCCATGTCGACTCGCCCGCGGTCCGGATCGTGGAAGCGGAGCAGAAGCCGGGCGATCGTGGATTTCCCGGACCCGCTCGGTCCGACGATCGCCACGCGCTCGCCCGGCCGGACGCGAAAGCTCAGGTCGACGTGCGTGGGGCGCCGGGCGCCCGGGTAGGAGAACGTCACGGCTTCGAAGGCCACGCCGGCGTCGGTCGGATCGGGGCCGGGCGGCCGGTCGTGGACCAGGGGCGTTGCGTCAAGAATCGCGAAGATCCCGCGGGCCGCGGACAGCCCGAGCATCCCCTGATGGAGGAGGATGCGAAGCTCGCGCAGCGGCCGGAAGACTTCGACCCCGAGCATCAGGATAACCAGCAGCGCCGGCAGCGACATCGCGCCCGCGCTGACGCGCCAGGCTCCGAGGGCGAGGGCGACCGCGGCGCCCACCGCGATGCCGGCGTCGGTGATGCCGCGCGCCAGTGTATTGCTCCCGAGAACCCACATCGTGCTCTTGAACAGCGTGTGGGCGCGCTCCTCGAGCTGACGCGCGCGCGCGGCGCTCTGGCCGAAGGCCTTCAGGGTCGCCAGCCCCTGCACCGCATCGAGGAAGTCGGCGCCGAAGGCCCCGTAGGCGCGATTGCGCGCGAGGCTCGCCTGGCGGTCGCGACCGTGCCAGAGGGCGGGCGCCAGCAGCACGCCGAACGCCGCCACCAGCAGCACGAGCGCCACGGGCAGGTCCACGAAGGCGACGAACGCGAAGATCAGCAGCGGAGTGAGAGCGGCCACGAAAAGCTGGGGGAGATACTGACCGAAGTACACCTCGAGCTGCTGCACGCCCTCCACGAGGGCGAGCATCACGTCACCGGTGCGGGCGCGCGCGAAATGGGCGGGACCGAGCGCCGCCACCTGCGCGTAGAGCGTCTGCCGCAACCGCTCTTGCACCCGGGCCGCGGTGTGATGCGAGACCATGGTGCGGACATAGTCGAGCGCGCTGCGGCAGGCGAGCGCCACCGCGGTGAGCGCGATGGCGGGGGTGAGCGACGCGAGCGACTCGCCGGCCAGCACGCGGCCCAGGAGCCAGCCGAGAAGTGCCAAGCGCAAGATTCCGGCGGCAACGGCGGCGAGGCTGACGAGGACGGTCGCGGCGATCCGACCGCGGACACCCGACGTGAGCGCCCAGAGCCTCGGGTCCAGGTACACGCGGGCTAGCCTAGAGCCTATTCCAGATCTTGGGAAGAGTGAGATGAGCAACCCAGGCGACCGTCGCTTGCCACCAGAGCCCGGACCAGGTCGGCCGGGCGCTGTCGCGACTCACCTCTCCCCGGAGCGATTGCCGAAGCATCGAATGGAACGCGCCGCGCGCCTCGGCCTCCCGGAGACGCTCCCTGATCAGGTAATGCGCCAGATATTCATTCTCGTGCATCGCGTGTCCTCCTGAGGTTAGAGTCGCGCCTCGGCCGGTGGCGCCCCAGCCCGCGACGGCCTGCGGCGCGCACCACCATTTAGAGTCGCGCCTCGGCCGGCGGGGCCCCAGCCCCGCGACGGCCTGCGGCGCGCACCACCTTGCAGCGCCAGTGCACCACCACCGGGTCGGCGGCGGAAGCCGCCAAGTGTGGATCGCCCCGCTCCGGATTCGAAGCACGTCCCACCCGCCGAGTTGCTAAGCTGGCGCGGTGCAGTGGGACGACCTGCGCGTCTTTCTCGCCGTGGCCCAGGCCGGCAGCCTGCGGCGGGCTGCGCGTGTGCTCGGCTTCGGTCAGCCGACCGTCATTCGACGCCTGCGTCAGCTCGAGCAGAGCCTGGGCACGCGCCTGTTCGAGCGCACGCCAGATGGTCATCGCTTGACAAAGTGGGGCCAGCACTTGCTGCCGATGGCTCAGGGCATGGCCGACGCCGCGACCGCCATCGATCGTCGTCGGATGGCCTTCGGGGATGACGCCGGGGGCGTCGTGCGCGTGTCCGCTGGAGAGTGGACGGCGCGCTTCCTCGCACCGCACCTGGCAAGCTTGAGCGGCAGGCATCGTGACCTCACAGTCGAGCTGGTGGAGAGTCACGTCGAGCCCGATCTCGATCGGCGGGAGGCGGACCTGCTCATTCGGCACGGGCTGCCGGCTCGCGGACACCTCGTGCGAGTCGGTCTCGGGACGATCGGGGCGGCGATCTACGGCGCGACGAGCCTCGTCGAGACGCAGCCGGCGGCGCGCTCCGACGCCCGATGGCGCTCGTGCCCGTGGGTGGCCTACGATGCGCCGCACGAGTATTTCCGTTCGATGGCCTTCTTGATGGGGCATCTCGGAGACCAGCGGCCACGGGTGCGCGCCTCGCGATTCTCGCTGCAGCTCGAGGCGATCCGGGCGGGAGCCGGTCTCGGAATCCTGCCTTGCTTCGTCGGTGACGCGGACCCGGCGCTCGTGCGGCTCACGGCGCCCATCACCGAGCTCAGCGCCGACTACTGGCTGCTCGTCCATCCCGACCTCAAGACCGTCCCGCGCGTGCGCCTCCTGAGCGACTGGATTCGCGCGGCCTTCAAAGAAAGTCGGCCCGCACTCCAGGGACTGGGCCACGCGCGCCGCTCGTCATGACGGTCTCGACGGCGCTCGCGGGTCGCGGATAATGGGCCTCTCGGAAGGAGGCGACCGGTGACGAGACGACGGCTCTTCCTCGTGGTGGCCGTGGCGTCTCTTACGGCCCTGACGTCGCCGGCGGGCGCGCCGGCGCAGCCGCCGCAGCGCGGCGGCGTCTTTCGCATCGGCGCGCCAGATGCGCCCGGCCTGGACCCGCACCAGATCGACAACTTTCTGTCGCAGACCTACGTCAGCCTTGCCTACAGCCATCTCGTGCGGTTCCCCGCGGGCCCCGAGCAGACCAGCTCGACCGACTTCCGGATCCTTCCCGATCTCGCCGAGAAGTGGGACGCGTCGAAGGACGGCACCCTCTATACCTTTCACCTTCGAAGGGGCGTGCGGTTTCACAAGAAGCCGCCGGTGAATGGCCGCGAGGTGACCGCGGACGACGTCAAGTACTCGCTCGAGCGCTTCAGGGAGAAGTCACCCCGCCGGGCGCGCTTCGATCCCGTGCAGTCGATCGACGCGGTGGATCGTTACACGGTGCGGATCGTCTTGAAGGAGCCCTTCGCGCCGTTCCTGAACCACCTGGCCAACGCCTCTCACACGGCCATCGTTCCACGCGAGGCCGAGGAGAAGTTCAGGGACTTCAACCACCCGGACGCGGTGATCGGAACCGGGCCTTTCGTGCTCAAGACGTATGACCGCGGAGTCAGGCTCGTCTTCGACCGCAATGCCGACTACTTCATCGCGGGGCTCCCCTATCTCGACGGCGTCACCGTCGAGATCGTTCCCGATCAAGCGGCGCGCCTGGCGTTACTTCGGACGGGCAAGGTCGAGCTCGCGCACTGGTGGGGATGGCTCAGTCCGGAAGACGGCAGAGCCCTGAAGCGCACGAACCCCGAGATGGTGGTCACGACGATCATGATCGCCGACCTCGCCCAGATCTACCTGCGGACGGATCAACCGCCCTTCAACGACGTCCGCGTCCGCCGGGCGGTGTCGCTGGCGATCGACCGCAAAGCCTGGAACGAGGCCTTGCTCTTCGGCGAGGGCTGCATCGACTCCGGGCCGGTCCCGTGCGCGATGACGGAATGGAAGCTCGACGCCTCGAAACTCGACGACCCTCAACGGAAGTATCTGCTTGGCTACGACACTACTGAGGCCAAGCGACTTCTGGCCGAAGCCGGTTTCCCCAAAGGCTTCGCCACGCCCGTGTTCCACTGGCCGGGCTTCGCGCCGCCGTGGCGCAGCTACTACGATCTCGCGGCCGATCAGCTCAGCCGAGTCGGGATCACCGCAGAGCTCCGGCCGGAGGAGCTCGGCAAGTACTCCACCACCACATCCCTCGGCAAGTTCGAAAAGATGGCGATGGGCCCCTATGGCGCCAGTGTGACCGAGGTCGACGACTTCCTTTACGCGCTCTTCTTCTCGCGGTCGCCGTGGAACCGCAGCCGCGTGAACGAGGCCGACCTGGACCGGCTCCTCCTCGCCCAGCGCCGAGAGCTTGATCCGAAGAAGCGCCGCGAGATCGTCCACGAGATCCAGCGCTATCTCGCCGACAAGGCCTACTACGTTCACCTGCCCATGTACCCGCGGTACATCTCGCACCCGCCGTACGTGAAGGGATTCAAGCCTCACGACGGCTTTGATCTGGGCCGCCGCCTCATGTACACGTGGATCGAGCGCTCGTCCAGATGAACCGGCGGCCCGCTGACTCGAAGAGGGGACGGTCTTGCCTGGTCGCGGGCATGGTGTGTCTGGGCTCCTGGCGTCGGCGGCGGCCGCGCCGGCGCAGCAGCCCCAGCGCGGAGGCGTCTTCCGCATCGGCGTGCCCGATCCCCCGGCGCTCGATCCGCACCTGGTCGTCAACTTTCTCCCGCAAACCGTTGCCAGCCTCGCCTACAGTCATTTGCTGCGCTTTCCGGCCGGCCCCGAGCAGACGAGCTCGACCGATTTTCGGATCTTCCCCGACCTCGCGGAAAAGTGGGAGTACCGGAACCCGACGACCCTGGTGTTCTCCCTGCGCAAGGGCGTCCGGTTCCACAAGAAGCCGCCGGTGAACGGCCGGGAGGTCACGGCCGACGACGTCAAGTACTCGCTCGAGCGCTTCTGGACGAAATCGCCCATACGGGCGCGCTCCGACCCCTTGCAGTCCATCGACGTCGTCGACCGCTACGCCGTGCGTATCGTCCTCAAGGAGCCCTTCGCGCCGTTCCTGAACCATCTCGCGAGCGCCGCCCACACGGCCATCCTTCCGCGCGAGGCCGAAGAGCGATTCACCCGCCGTACGTGAAGGGGTTCAAGCACCACGACGGGTACGATCTCGGCCGCCGCCTGACGTATACGTGGATCCAGCGCTCCCCGTGACGCGGCGAGCGCGCCGACCATGGACTTCGGACTCTTCTACTACTGTCAGGGCCGCGGCGTGCCGCATGACCAGGCCTATGCCGAAATGCTGGAGCAGATCGCGCTGGCCGAAGCGCTCGGCTTCGGCGAGTGCTGGTTCGCCGAGCACCATTTCGAGCGCCGCGGCGTGCCGACCTACTGCTGCGCCGTGTCGTTCGCGGAGATCTGGGCCGGTGTCCGCCCCGGCGAGGAAGCGGTGACCGAAGCGTTCTTCCACACGCGGGGCGAGGTCGTGCTCGACGCGGTCGTCGGGCGCCGCGCGGGCGAGTATCTGTCTCGTTATTCACGATCGCACGGGGTGCAGATCGCGGACGCGCTGGTCGCGGCCGCGGCCAGCACGGCCGGCCTTCGCCTGTGGACGGTCAACCGGCGCCACTATCCGATGACCGACCTCATCTTCCAGAGGGGTGACCGAGCGCCTTCGGGATCAGGCCCTGCCGACGTAGCGCGTGATGTGATACGGCATGTGCGCGAGCCCCGGGCAGAATCGGCCAACGACGGCGGCCAACTGCTCGTAGAGCTCCTTGCCCGGCGCGTTGACGCGGGCCAGACGTTCGCGCGCGGCCTCGGCCTCGCGTGCGAGCGCGGCGACGTCGACCGTCGTCAGCCGGCGGTCCTGCACGATCATCCGACCGCCGATCATCACGTGGGTCACGGCGCCGCCATCCTCGGTGTGGACGAGCTGATTCGTCGGATCGTTGAGCGGGATCCAGTTGACGTGGCCGAGGTCGAGAAACACGATGTCGGCCTTGTAGCCGGCTGCCAGCCGACCGATCCGACCCTCGAAACCGAGCGCCCGCGCGCTGCCCTCCGTCGCCGCGAGCGCGACCTCGTCCGTGGTCACCCAGCGCTCCACGTCCGGGCACTGCGCCTTGGAGACGAACGAAGCGAGACGCATCGCCTCGTACATGTTCAGGTTGTCGGAGCAGTTGGCGCCGTCGGTCCCGAGGCCCACGGTCACGCGATGCTCGAGCATCGCCCTCATGTCCGCGAGACCGTTGCCGAGCCGCATGTTGCTGCCCGGATTATGGGCGACGGAGGCGCCGTGGGCGCCGAGCCGCTTCATGTCGTCCGCGTCGAGCCACACGCCGTGGGCGACCGTGAAATGCGGGCCGAGCACGCCGAGGTCGTCGAGGTGCGCGGTGAGTGTCTTGCCGTAGCGCTGGAGCCCGACGATCGCCTGCACCTTGGACTCGGCGACGTGGGTGTGCATGCCGACGCCGTGCTCTCTGGCGAGGCTCACGCAGGCGCGGATGAACTCGTCCGAGCAGTGGTGCGGGATCGTCGGGGCGACGGCCAGGCGCACCTGGTCGCGGTCGAGCTTCCACGCGGCGAGCGCCTTGCCCATGTTCTCGATGCTCGTCTTCCACGGCGCCGGCCGTAGCTTCTCGACCTCCTGCTGCATCGCCGGCGGCAACATCGGCATGAGGCCGGGAATCGCCTCGAAGAACGTGCGGTCGGCGACCATCGGCGCCACGACCGCACGCATCCCCACCGCCGCGTAGGCGCCGCCGACCGCCTCCAGCCCTTCGAGCGTCGGCGCTGGCCACTCGAACGCGAGGTCGTAGCAGGCCGTGCAGCCCTTCAGCACCATCTCCACCGCGCCGAGCTTCGCGCTCAGCTGCTTGTCCGCGAGCGCGCGGCCGCCGCTGAGCCACGGTCCGGCGGTCAGCAAGAGCTCGAGGGTCCAGCGGTCGCCCATGCCCTTGGCGAGGTTGCCGTGGGCGTGCGTGTGGGCGTTGATCAGCCCGGGCTGGAGCAGCTTGCCGCGCGCGTCCACAACGGTCGCATCCGCCGGCGCCGCGAGCCCGGGCGCGCCGATCTCGGTGATGGTGTCGCCGGCGACCAGGACGTCGGCGGCGTCAGCCCGGTGAGCGCGGGCGTCGAGGACACGGCCCCCACGGATGATCGTGGCGGCGCTGGAACTGACCGTCATGCGACGCTCGGCTCAGCGCCGAGCTTTCGCGTCCCGGATGGCGCGCCAGACGCGCTCGGCCGTCACCGGCATGTCGAGGTGTCGCACGCCGAGCGGCGCCAGCGCGTCGTTCACCGCGTTCAGCAGGGCGGGCAACGCGCCCACCGTGCCGGCCTCGCCGACACCCTTGGCGCCGAGCGGATTCACCTGCGTGGGCACCTCGTGGGAATCGACGTCGAAGGCGGGCACGTCGTCGGCGCGTGGCATCGCGTAGTCCATGAAGGACCCGGCGAGCAGCTGGCCTGTCGTCGGCTCGTAGGCGAGCTGCTCGAAGAGCCCCTGGCCGAGGCCCTGGACGACGCCGCCGTGGATCTGCCCCTTCACGAGCATGGGGTTCACCATGCGCCCCACGTCGTCGACGACGCAATGGCGGACGATGCGCACGGCGCCGGTCTCCTCGTCGATCTCGACCTCGCAGATCTGCGATCCGTTGGGGAACGTGACTGCGGGCGGCGTGAACGTCGCCTCCTCGCTGAAGCCCGGCTCCATCCCCTGGGGAAGCTGGCGCGGCTGGTAGGCGGCGCGCGCGACGTTGGCGAACGTCACGCCGCGGTCGGTGCCCGTCACCGTGAACTTCCCGTCGCGATGCACCACGTCCTCCGGCGCGGCCTCCAGCAGACGCGCGGCGATCCGGCGGCCGCGCTCGATCACCTTCTCGGTCGCGCGCGTGACGGCGGAGCCGCCCACGGTGAGGGCGCCCGAACCGCCGTTGCCGCGCCCGGCGCCGAGGGCGTCGCTGTCGCCCCAGAACACCTGGATGCGCTCGGGCGGCACGCCGAGCCGATCGCTCACGATCTGGGCGAAGGCCGTCTCGTTCCCCTGGCCCATCGACGTCGAGCCTGCGAACAGGGACACGGAGCCGTCGGGATTGACCCGTAGCTCGGCGGTATCCGGGTTCATGGCCGTGTAGGGCCCGCCGGCGACCTCGATCGGGTTGGCGATGCCGAGACCGCGCAGCTTGCCGCGCTGGCGCGCCTCGGCACGCCGCTTCTCGAACCCCGCACGGTCCGCGAGGCCGAGCGCCATGTCCATGCCGAGGCCGAAGTCGCCGCAGTCGTAGGTGAAGACCAGGCCTGTCTTGAATGGCATCGCCGTCGGCGGAATCAGATTGCGGCGGCGCAGCTCGACGGGATCGATCTTGAGCTCGAGCGCCGCCACGTCGATGACGCGCTCGATGGCGTACGTCGCCTCCGGGCGGCCGGCGCCACGGTAGGGTCCCGTGGGCGTCGTGTTCGAGAACACGCCCGTCGTCTGGACGTGGATCGCCGGCGTCGTGTAGACCCCGGCGACGCCACCGACGTTGTTGGTGCCCGGGCCCGCGCTGCGCGGCGTGAGATAGGCGCCGACGTTCAGCGTGATGGCCACGCGCAGGGCCAGGAATTTTCCGTTCGCGTCGAGCGCCAGCTCGGCGGTCGAGACGTTGTCGCGACCGTGCTCGTCGGTGACGAAGCCCTCGCGCCGTTCGGACGTCCACTTGACCGGCCGTCCCAGCCGCTTCGCCGCCCACAGGACCAGGGCGTGCTCGGGATAGACGCCGCTGCGCATCCCGAAGCTTCCGCCCACTTCCCCAGTGACCACCCGCAGGTGGCTCTGCGGCACCCGGAAGATCTGGTCGGCGAGCAGTGCGCGCAGGCCGTGCGGCGCCTGGATCCCCGTGTGAAGCGTGTAGCGGCCCGAGCGCCGGTCCCATTCGCCGACCGCGCCGCGCGGCTCGAGCGGCGCCGCGGCCACGCGCGAGACCACGAAGTCGAGGCGCGTGACGTGGGTAGCGCTCGCGAACGCGCGCGCCACCGTGTCCTTGTTGCCCGCCTCCCAGACGAAGGCCACGTTGTCGGGCGCCTCGGCCCACACCGCCGGCGCGCCCGGCCGCGCGGCGTCGGGCGTCGCGGCGACGGCCGGCAGGGGATCGTAGTCGACCGTGACCAGCTCCGCCGCGTCGACCGCCTGATCGGGAGTCGCGGCGACCACGAGCGCCACCGGGTCGCCGACGTGGCGCACGCGGTCGCGGACCAGCGCCGGCCGCGGTGTCGCGAACGCCGGCGATCCGTCGCGCCGCTTGCGCGTCTTGTCGGTCGGCAAATCGCCGAGCCCGTCCGCCGCGAGGTCGGCGCCCGTGAGGACGGCGAAGACCCCCGGCGCTCCGCGGGCGTTCGCGGTATCGAGGGACCGGATCCGCGCGTGGGCATGGGGCGAGCGGACGACGACGGCGTAGGCTTGGTGCGGCAAGCTCACGTCGTCCGAGTAGCGCCCGAAGCCCTGGATGAGGCGCGGGTCCTCCAGACGACGCACGGACTGTCCGATGGCGAATTTCTCGACGGTCACCAGATTACTCATGATGGTGCGGCAGTATACGCGAGGTCACGAGCCGCGGAAAGAGACGCCGAGGTACGGCTCAAGAAGAACTGACGGCGGCGACGATCTCGCTGGCAAACCGTTCGAGCTGCGTGAGATCGTCGTCGCACGTCGCCAGGACCATGTCCTGAACCCCGGCGGCTTCCAGGTCACGGACACGCTCGATGATCTCCCGCGTCGTGCCGAGAAAATAGGACTGCTGGAGGTTCTCGAAGGTCCGGTGAGTGCCCATTACCCGCTCGAAGACAGGCCGCTGGAGCCTGAGCGCCTCCTCGCGATCGGTCGTGTCCACGAGGTGAGCGAAGTTCAGGTGGCCATAGCGTAGCGAATTCGGGTCGCGCCCGCTCTGTTTCAGATAGGCGCGGATCGCCTGAACGTCCTGCTTGACCATCTGCTGGCTGCCGGCCGCGCGGGCGAGCCACCCATCGGCGCTCGCGATCCGAGCCAGTACCGCCGGGACGATGTAGGGCTTGTCCGGAGAAAGCCCGGTCTCGATCTTGGAGCCGCCACCGACCCAGAGCTCGGGGAAGCGCGGCAGCGAAGGCTCGATCGACACGTGCTCGAATCGGTAGTAGTGTCCGGCGAAGCTCACGTCGCGGCGGGTCAGCAGTATGCGCAGGGCCGCGATCATCTCGTCGGTGCGGCGGCCACGCTGGCCGAGCCGCATGGCGAGGGTCTCGAACTCGTGCTGGTCCCAGCCGGGCCCTACGCCGAGCACGAAGCGCCCGCCCGAGAGGTGCCAGAGCGTCTGGATCTCACGGGCCAGCGTCACCGGATGGTAATAGGGCAAGATCAAGAGCCCGGTGGCCAGGCGGATGCGCGTGGTGACGCTGGCGGCGTGGGCCAGACAGAGGAGAGGCGACATCCACACCGTGCCGTAGAGACCGGGCGCCTCGAGAAAGTGCTCGGCCACCCAGAGCGCGTCGAAGCCGAGGGACTCGGCCTTGCGGGCGAACTCCTTGACGCGCGCGGCCTGGTCGAAACCGAGATCGCGCCCGGCGAACGTCGGGAGGTAGACGCCGAATCTCAATTGGGCTCCCCTCGTCGGCTGCCGCCACCCTAGTCCACGCCGAAGTCGTAGACCTGGCTCACGGCGCCACGTCCGTGGGTGATGACGAACGCATACTCCCCGGACGGCAGGGGCTGGCGGGGCGTCAGTCGGTAGAGCCCGCGTGAGTCCCGCTCCGCGTCAACGTCCACCTGGTCCTCGCTCCGGATCCCGAACGTCTTGGTTCTGCTGAACCGAGTCGACAACCCGCTCGCGATCTCGAGATTCCGGTCATTGTGATCGTCGCCAGGCTTGAGCCGCACCAGCGGAGCCTCGTCCGGCGCCCAGGCGCTGAGGAACACCGGTTGACGCTCCGAGGTCCGGTACTGAGCCTTCTTGCCCTTGAGGACCAGCTCGCTCTTGCTGGAATAGAAGGCGCGGTTGCTCTCCCTGGAGGAGGAGCCGGCCATGAGCTCGACATACCGGTTGCCACTGACGTGGAAGATGCTCTTGCGCTCCTGAAGGCCGGCCGCGCCCGGGACCGCCGGGCCCGCCGGGGCCGCCGGGACCGCGCCAGCGCTCCCGGCCGGTCCGGGGTGGCTGACCATCGCCTCGATGATCGGGTCCGACAGCCCTGCGCTCTTGAGGCCGATCATCGCCTGGGTGCTGACGTCGAACTTCGTTTGACTCGCGCGGATCTTCGCGATGATTACGGAGTCCGACAGCCCGGCCTTCTTCATGGCGACGACCGTGTCGTTCGTCAGCACCTCCTCCGCTGCGTGGAGCGTCGCGTCGCGCGTCAGGACGAGCAACGTCACCGACACCGCCACGAGCACGAGCGTGGCACGGAATCTCGTCGCGTCGATCATCAGGAGCTCCTCCCCGGCCCGCCGGGAGCCGGACCGATTGCGACTTATAGAGGCCGTCTCGATCGGTGTCAAGAGCGTCGTCGCCGTGATGGGCCCCGAACGTGGCGCACGTTGACAACGTCGCGCCGTCCTCCTAAGGTCACCTGCGTGCCCATCGACAACATTCAGGTGCGTCGGGCCGTCAACCGGGCCATCGATCGTTGGCCGCGCATCCGTAGTCTCGTTCTCCACCACGCCATCTCAACGACGCACGCTCTCAAGAGGTGTGGCTGAACCGGGAGGGCGTCGCCGAGCGCGGCGGCCGAGGAGGGGTGACATGGAAGAGCGGGTGACGTTCGTTTCCGACGGCTTGAAGCTCACGGGGGTGCTGCACGTGCCCGACCGACGCGGTCCGCGCGAGCGCCGGCCCGCCTTTCTCGTCCTGCACGGGTTCGGCAGCAACAAGGACAGCGGCGGCAGCGTGGCGACCGCGAGGATGTTCGTGGATCTCGGCTACGTCGCGCTGCGGTTCGACATGCGCGGCTGCGGCGAGAGCGAGGGCGTCCGCGGGCGCGTGATCTGCCTCGAGCAGGTCGAGGACACCAGGAGCGCGCTGGGGTTCCTGGCGACCCGGCCCGAGATCGATCCCGACCGGATCGGGGTGATGGGCGCGAGCTTCGGCGCCGCGGTCGCCGTCTACACCGCGGGCGTGGACCAGCGGATCGCCGCCTGCGTCTCGGCCGGCGGCTGGGGCGACGGCGAGAAGAAGTTCCGCAAGCAGCACGAATCGCCCGAAGCCTGGAAGCGATTCAGCGCGATGCCCGAGGAGGGCCGCCGGCGCCGTGACCGGACGGGCGAGTCGATCAGGGTCCCGCGATTCGACATCGTGCCGATTCCGCCGGCCCTGCGGAGCAACGTGGCGTCGGGCTCGATCATGGAATTCCCGTTCGAGGTGGTCGAGAGCATGTATGCCTTCCGGGCCAACGACGTGGTCGGCAAGATCTCACCGCGGCCGCTCTTGCTCCTGCACCCCGCGAACGACTCCGTCACGCCCACCGAGCAGTCGATCGATCTCTTCCGGCACGCGGGCCAGCCCACGGACCTCCACCTGGTCGCGAGTGTCGACCACTTCGTGCTCTCGGAGGGGAACACGCTGGTCGTCACGCTCGTGCGCAACTGGCTCGACAAGTACTTCCCGGTGCCCGCCGGATCGAGATGAGCGAATCGGCCCGTGCGGCGGCGGGCGCGTCGGCCGTCACCATCGCGGCCGACGCCCTCACTCGTTTCACGCGCGATGTGTTCGTACGGGCCGGGATGTCCGACGTGGACGCCGCCACCGTGGCCGACGTCCTCGTCTGGGCCGATCTGCGCGGCGTGGATTCCCATGGGGTGTCGCGGATTCCGATGTACCTACGGCTCATCGACGACGGCGACCTGAACCTCACGCCGTCGATCAAGATCCACACCGAGACCGTGGCCGCGGTGCTCCTCGACGCCGACCGTGCCGCCGGCCCCATCGCGATGACCATGGCGATGGGTGCGGCTGTGCGCAAGGCGGGCGACGCCGGCGTCGGGCTCGCCCTCGTGAAGGCGACCACGCACACGGCGGCGCTCGGCTACTACACGCTGCTGGCGGCGCAGGAAGGCATGGCCGCGATCGCGCTGGCCGCGTCGGGGCCCTTCATGGCGTATCACGGCACGCGCGCGGCCGGGGTGTCGACGAACCCGATCTCGATCGCGGTTCCCGGAGGCGAGCGTGGGCCGGTGGTGCTCGACATGTCGACGGGCGTGGTCGCCCGCGGGAAGCTCGTTCAGGCCAGGAAGATCGGCCAGCCGATTCCGCCGGGGTGGGCGCTCGATCGGAACGGCAATCCCACGACCGATCCCCAGGAGGCGCTGATCCCGCTGCCGCTGGGTGGCCCCAAGGGATCGGGCCTCTCGTTGATGATCGAGCTCATCACGAGCCTCATCGTGTCGAACCCGATCATCGCCGAGGCGCTCGAGGGCTTCGCCGACGGGAGCCGGCATCGGCAGAACGGCCTGGCACTCGCCATCAACCTGCGCCGGTTCGGCGATCCGGCGGCGTTCCGAGCCGAGGTCGACCGTCTGATCACGACGCTGAAGGCGCTGCCCCACGCGGCCGGCGTCGGCGAGATCTTCATGCCGGGAGAGCGCGGGAGCCGTACCCTCGCCGAGCGTCTCCGAGGCGGCATCCCCCTGCCCCGCGCGATCGTCGAGGAGCTCCGGGGCGTGGCCAGTCGGTTCGGCGTCACGATGTTTCCGTCAACGCTTTAGCGCGTCCGGGTTCGCGACGTTGATCGGCTTGCCGCTCGCATAGGCGAGGATCTGGTCGAAGATCCCGGTGAACATGTGCTCGAGCCCGTCGCGCTCGACGTACCCGAGATGGGGCGCGCAGATCACGTTGTCCATCGCGAGCAACGGATGCCGGCCGCCGAGTAGCGGTTCTTCCTCGTAGACGTCGACGGCGGCCATCCCCGGTCGGCCGGCGCGCAGCGCGGCTTCGAGCACGCCCGGCGCGATCAGTCCGGCCCGGCTCGTGTTGACGAGGAGCGCTGTCGGCTTCATGCGCGCCAGATCGGCGGCCGTGACGATGCCGCGGGTCGCGTCGATCAGCCGCAGGTGCAGCGACACAACGTCCGACTCCGCGAACAGGGCGTCCTTGCTCGCCGCGACGGTCACTCCGTCGGCGCGAGCCTGGGTGCTGGAATGCTCGCGGCCCCATGCCAGCACGCTCATGCCGAAGGCCTTGCCGTAGCCGGCCACGACCGCACCGATCTTGCCGTAGCCGTAGATGCCGAGCGTCTTGCCGCGAAGACCGATCCCGATCGGATAGGCCTGCCACTTGCCAGCCTTGAGCGCCGCCATCTCCTGCGGGATCCGCCGAAACGCGGCGATGACGAGCCCCCAGGTCAGCTCGGCGGTCGCATACGAGGGCCGGCCGGGACCGGTCTGCGACGACACGACGACGCCACGCCGCGTGCACGCCTCGACATCGACGTGCGGATAGACTCCCGCCTGGCTGATCAGCTTGAGCTTGTCCAGGCGCTCGAGCAGCGGCGCGCGGATCGGCGTGCGCTCGCGGATCAGCACGAGCGCCTCGGTGTCCTTGAGTCGCCCGGCGAGCGCGTCGACGTCCTTGGTGTGGTCGTTCCAGATCGTCACCTTGTGGCCGGCGACCTTGGCATAGCACGCCAGCGTTCGAATCGTGTCCTGGTAGTCGTCGAGGATCGTGATGTTCATGTCCGGTCGCTCCATCCCTGGTCGGCCTTCACGGCGAGGAACTCACCATTGCCCACGGGTACGAGACTCGTGACGAACGCGGCGTCGGTAGAGACCAGCGCGACGAACGGCGCCATCTCGGCGGGATGCGAGGTCGCGTTGTCGACGACCAGCAGCCCTCCGGGCCGGAGCACGCGCTTGAGGTCGGGCCACCATTCCGGATACGCCGAGCGCTCGGAGTCGAGGAAAACGAGATCGAACGCGCCGTCGGCCGAGCGCTGGAGCAGGCGGCCGGCATCGTCCTGAACGAGCGTGATGCAGGCGGCGAGGCCCGACCGGGCGAAGGTCGCCTTGGCGAGTCCGATCTTGTAGTCGGACACCTCGACCGTGGTCACCGCCCCGCCGATCGCCCGCGCGGCGCTCGCGAGCCAGAGCGTCGAGTAGCCGTTGGACGTGCCGATCTCGAGCACGCGCCGAGCCACCGCGGCCCTGACCAGCACCGCCAGGAACTCGCCGGTGTCGCGCGTGATGTTGAGCATCCGGTGCGGCCGCCCTGTCGTGGTACCGTCATTGGCCTTTCCGAATTGCTCCAGCTCGGTCAGCAGCTTGTCCAGCGGATCCGCCAAAGAGTCCTCCCGCGCGACGACACGAGAGCGTAACACGGTCGTCGACCCGCGGGAGATTGCCTTCCCGCCTGCCCGCGTGGGACAGTAACGAGCCATGAAGCTCCGCGCCCTTGTCCTCATGGCCGCCAAGGCGCTCGGGCTGACCATCCCCCCAGACACTCCTGGTGCGGGCGGACGAGGTCATCCAGTGACTGCCGCGAGCTAGCGGCACCGGGAGCACACCTGCATGCGCATCGACAGCATCGAGGCCATCCCGATCGAGATCCCGCTGAAGAAGAACTTCGGCGGCAGCACGTACAACGTCCTCACGCGCTGCACCGTCATCACCCGCATGCGCACCGACGGTGGCCTCGTCAGCGAGGTCTACAACGGCGACAACCGCGAGCATGGCCGGCAGATCGTGCGGCTCATTCGCGAGACGCTCACCCCGCTCGTCCGGGGCATGAGCATCTTCGAGAGCGAGCGCATCTGGGAGGCGATGTTCGCGCTCAGTCACACGAGCCGCGACCGGAAGGTGCTGCTCGAGGCGATCGCCTGCGTGGACTGCGCGCTCTGGGACCTCGTCGGCAAGGCGCTGGGCAAGAGCGTGTGCGCCCTGCTCGGCGGCTATCGCCGGAGCCTGCCGATCATCTCCATCGGCGGCTACTACATGGAAGGCAAGACGCTCGCCGACATCGGGCGCGAGATGGAAACCTACCGCCGGGCCGGTATGGCCGGGTGCAAGTTCAAGGTCGGCGGGCTCGAGCCCGAGGATGACGCCCGGCGCGTCGAGGCGGCGCGCACGGCGGCCGGTCCCGATTTCATACTGGCGGTCGACGCCAACCGCGGCTGGTCGGCCGACGACGCCGTGCGATTCGCGCACCTGGTCGAGGCGCTCGACATCCGGTGGCTCGAGGAGCCGTGCCACTGGCACGACGATGCGGCGATGATGGCGCGCGTGCGGCAGGCGACGCGCATCCCGATCACCGCCGGCCAGTCGGAGATCACGAGCCACGGCGTGCGTCGCCTGGTCGACGCGGGTGCCGTCGATCTCGTCAACGTGGACGCCTCGGAGTGCGGCGGCGTCACCGAGTGGCGCCGCGCCGCCGCCCTGTGCGGCGTGGCGGGTGTGCGGATGGCGCATCACGAGGAGTCACAGATCTCCCAGCAACTGCTTGCCGCGGTCCCGCACGGCACCTACGCCGAGTGCTTCGCCGACCCCGAGCGTGATCCGGTGTGGCAAACGATGTGGGCGAATCGACCGCCGACCAAAGACGGGATCATGGAGGTCACGCAGGATCCCGGCTTCGGCTTGATCCTCGACGAGGGCCTGGTCCGCCAGTATCGCGTCGACTAGGTCGACGTGCGGGATCGTGCCCCGAACGTTACGCCGGCGCGGCGGCCCGGACGAGCGCCAGATGATCTTCGACCGTATCCTTCGCGGTGATCGCGCGGATGACGACCTCGTCTACGGCCCCATGCCACTTGCCGAGGCCCTTGCGGATCGCGTCCCGGCTCTCGGCGGCGATCGCCGTCTCCACCGGCTTCAACCCCATGCGCTCGAAATTGGCCCCGTAGGCCGGGATCGCCGCGTACCTTTTCGCCTCCTCCTGCAGGCGGTCGCCCGCCGCCGAGCCGAGCGCGACGCGGACGTACGCGAAGAGCTTCGGCGGTTGCCGGCGCGCGGCGGCCGCGCCCTCGCGCACGCGCTCGGCCGAGAGGCGCGCGTACTCCGGGGTCAGCCAGTTGAAGAGCACGCCGTCGGCGAGCTCGCCGGCGAGGCGGCACATCTGAGGGCCGAGCGCCGCCACCACGAGCCGCGTCGACAGCTGCCGCCGAAGCTCGGCGATGCCGGCCCGCACGCGCTTGAGCGCCTCCGGGTTCGGGCTGCCGACCCCGAGGAGCAGGCGATCGAGTGGAAGCGCGTTGGCCTTGACCCCCTGGACGATCTGCTCCGGCGCACGGGTGTGGAGCGGGATGACGCCGATGCCGAGCTCGATGCGCTGGGTCTCCCGCGCCGCCTGGGCGAGCGCGGCGAGCCCGTCCGTCGAGCCGGGATGATTGACCCAGAAGGAGCTGTAGCCGAGCCGTTCGGCCTCGCGCGCGGAGGCGCGGATGATCTCGGGCGTGGTGCCGGCGAACACCGCAAAGCCAAGTCCCATCACGAATCTCCTCTTCAACTTCGGTCGGTGCCAGGCGACGTCGCGCAGTATACTCCTGCGTGATTGTCATGACCGGGCCCAGCGACTCGACGCGGACCGACGCCGGGACCATCACGGTGATGGTCACGTTCTTCGCCGACCTGCGGCGCTTCCTGCCACGCGGCGCCGACGGGCCGCAGCGCTACACGGTGCCCGGGGGCGCCACGATCGACGACCTGCTCGCGATGATCGGCATCGCGCCCGACGCCGAGGTGACCATCGCGGTGGACGGCGAGCAGGTGGCGCGGGAGGCGCCGCTCCACGAGGGCGCCGAGGTCATGCTCTTGAGCCCGATGGAAGGTGGATAGGAGAGACGCCATGGACCGCTACGGCTACTGGAACAAGATCCTGCACGTCGATCTCTCCGCCCGCAGCACCTGGATCGAGGAGCCCGGCGACGCCTTCTTCCGGCGTTATGCCGGTGGGCGCGGGCTCATCGGCCACTATCTCCTCAAGTACGTGCCCAAAGGGGCCGACCCACTCGGTCCGGAAAACATTCTCGTCATCGCGCCCGGCGTGCTCACGGGCGCGCCGGTGCCCGGTGCCGGGCGCCACAGCGTCGGCGCCAAGTCACCGCTCACCGGAGGCTTCGGCGAGTCGGAGTCCGGCGGCTACTGGGGCGCCGAGCTCAAGCGCGCCGGCTGGGATGGGATCGTCTTCCACGGCGTCTCACCCACCCCCGTCTATCTCTGGATCAACGACGGCGCCGTCGAGATCCGCGACGCCGCGCATCTCTGGGGCAAGATCACCGGCGAAGTCGAGGACGCGATCCTCGCCGAGCTCGGCGACCCGCGCATCCGCATCGCCCAGATCGGGCCGGCCGGCGAGAACCTCGTGCGCTTCGCCTGCATCGCCAATGAGCTGAACGAGGTCGCCGGCCGCACCGGGATGGGCGCCGTCATGGGCTCGAAGCGGCTCAAGGCCATCGCCGTGCGGGGCAAGATCCCGGTGAAGATCGCCGATCAGCCCGGGCTCATGACGATCGCCAAGTGGGTCTCGGGCACCATGGACGAGAAGCACCGCGCCTTCCACGAGTTCGGGACCGGCGCGGCGATGCAGGGCAAGAGTCTCGAGGGCGGCATGCCCGTGCTCAACTACCGCCTGGGTGCCGCCGACACGATCGCGAAGGTGGATGCGATCGCGGTGCGCGACCAGGTTCGCGTCAAGATGGGGGCCTGCTACGCGTGCTCGGTGCGCTGCAAGAAGGTCGTCCACATCGAGGAGAAGGAAGAAGCGGCGCGCGCGGCGGCGGAGAACGTCTACAAACGACGGGCGCGCGTGGCATTCGATCCCCTCGGCCGCTACAGCGTCGACCCGCGCTACGGCGGGCCGGAGTACGAGTCGCTCGCGTCGCTCGGCGTCAACCTGGGCCTCGACGATCTCATCGCCATTTGCAAGTCGAACGAGATGTGCAACTACCTCGCGATGGACACGGTCTCGCTCGGCGCCACGCTCGCGTGGGCGATGGAGTGCTTCGAGAAGGGCCTGCTCACGCTCGACGACACGGGCGGCGTGCCGCTCCGTTTCCACGACGCCGCCTGCGTGATCAAGCTAGTGGAGATGATCGCCTACCGCCAGGGTATCGGCGACCTGCTGGCCGAAGGGTCTCAGCGTGCGGCGCAGCGGCTGGGCCGGGGCTCCGAGGCGTTCCTGACGACCGTGAAGGGCATGGAGATGGCGATGCACGACCCGCGGCACATGCCGGTCATGCGCGCGTCGTATCTGCTCGCCCCCACCGGCGGCGACCACATGCGCCAGACCAGCAACCGCAACGGCCTGCGCAACCAGATCGGGCTCTGCCACTTCCTCGCATACGAAGACGACCAGTCGCTCCAGATCCTCAAGACGGTCACCGGCTGGGATATCACGCCCGAAGAGATGGTGACGACGGCGCATCGCGGGCTCACGCTCGCGCGCTTGTTCAACTTGCGCGAGGGCATGAGCCGCGCGGACGACCGGCTCCCGGCACGATTCAGCGATCCCCTGCCCAAGCACGTGGGCGTCACCCGCGAGCAGCAGGACAAGATCGTCACCGACTACTACGTCGAGCAGGGCTGGGACCCGGCGACGGGCGTGCCGACGGCGGACACCATCCGCGCACTCGAGCTCGAGACAGACACCCTGCACGTTGGGTAGCGAGCTGTGGACGGCGATCGCCA
>Ga0066709_100000016_pt1 | contig 46096 bp, 37 predicted proteins | sample GraSoiAngelo_158_FD_79665 | JGI IMG/M metagenome (GOLD analysis project Ga0066709, IMG submission 79665) | Grasslands soil microbial communities from the Angelo Coastal Reserve, California, USA - 14_1009_16_30cm | ecosystem: Environmental > Terrestrial > Soil > Grasslands | place: USA...
CGCTGGCCGCGACGACGGTCGTGTACGCCATGGCGCCGGCGTCCTCGAGGATCTTAACGACCTTGGCGACCGTGAAGTCCTTCTGCCCGATCGCGACGTAGATGCAGCGGAGGTCCCCGCCTTTTTGGTTGATGATCGTGTCGATCGCGACCGCGGTCTTGCCGGTCTGGCGGTCGCCGATGATGAGCTCGCGCTGTCCGCGGCCGATCGGGATCATCGAGTCGATCGCCTTGAGACCCGTCTGGATCGGCTGGTTCACCGGCTGGCGGTCCACGACCCCGGGCGCGCGGCCCTCCAGCGGGCGGAACTTGTCGGTCGCGATCGGGCCCTTGCCGTCGATCGGCTGGCCGATCGCGTTGATGACGCGCCCGGTCATCGCATCGCCCACCGGCACGGAGGCCAGGCGGCCCGTCCGCCTCACGGTGTCGCCCTGCTTGACCGAGTCGGCCGAGCTGAACAGCGCGGCGCCGACGTTGTCTTCCTCGAGGTTCAGGACGATCCCGGTCAGATCTCCCGGGAACTCGAGCAGCTCGCCCGACATCGCGTCGTCGAGACCCCAGATGCGCGCGATCCCGTCTCCAACCTGGAGCACGGTTCCGACGCTCTCCATCTTGAGACGCGACTCGTACCGCTCGAGCTCCTGCTCGAGCACCGAACTCACTTCTTCAGGCTTGAATGCCATTCGTCAACCCCTGCCGTGGACCCGCGTCTGTAGGAGATGCCGGCGGATGCGCCAGAGCTCCGTCGCGAGGGTCCCGTCGATGACTTGGTGGTCCAGCGAGACGAGCGCGCCCCCGAGGAGCGACGCGTCCACCTCGCGCGTGAGCAGAATTTTGGATCCCGTACGCTTGGCGAGGACGCTCGTCAGCGTCTCGGCCTGTCCGGCCGTGATCGGCACCGCGGTGCGAATCACGGCGCGCATGATTCCCTGGGCCGCTTCCGCCAGCTTCTCGAACTCGCTCGCGATCGGAACCAGGTGGTCCAGCCGCCTACGCCGCAGCAGAACTTGAAGGAGCCCATAGACCTGGCGCCCCACTTTGGGCTTCAGGCGCGAATCGAGAAACTCGAGCTTCTCCGTCTGGGGGATGCTGGGCGACTCGAAGTACCGCCGCGCCCGGGGGTCCCGCTTGAAGTACGCCGCGAGCGCCGTGAGCTCCTCGAGCGTGCGATCAAGCGCCTTCTGACGCTCCGCGAGGTGGAGAAGCGCGCGCGCGTAGCGGCGCGCCAAGGTGACCGAGATCAACGGGCCTGCTCCACTTCCGCCAGGAAGCTGTCCACCAGCTTCTTGTGCTTCGCGGCGTTCAGCTCCTCATGGATCACCTTCTCCGCGATCTCCACGGCAAGCTCCACCACCTCGTTCCGCAGCGTCACGCGGGCCTTGTCGTGCTCGATCGCGATTTCCTCGCGGGAACGCGTGATCATCTCCTGGGCTTCCTTCCGCGCGATTTCCCGGATCTCGGTGGCCACGTGCTGGCCCTCCGCGACCGCGCTCTGGATCCGCTCGCGGCTTTCCGCCTCGATCTGCTTGAGGTGGCTCTCATATTGCCGGCGGAGATCGGCGACCGACGCCTTCTCCTGCTCGATCCGCTCGTACTCGGTCCGGATGCGATCGCGGCGCTCCTTCATCGGCGGGTAGATGATCGAGATGAAGGCCCCGCGGACGAGGAAGAAGAACACGATGAAGCTCAGGACATGCGCGATGAGCTGATTGATGTGTACCAATTGATCCATGGATTTTCCCAGGATCGGGGCGGGCGCGGCGCTCAGCGAGCGGCCGGCCGTGCCCTCGACCGGCTAGCCGACCTTTCCCGAGAAGATGAACATCGTGACGAACGCGTAGATCGTGAGTGCCTCGGCGAACCCGAAGCCGATGATCATGGCGACCTGAAGCTTGGGAAGGATCTCCGGCTGGCGGCCCATGGCCTCGAGGGCGCCCTTACCGGTGAGACCGATTCCGATCCCCGAGCCGATGGCCGCGAGACCGATCCCGAGTGGGAGTCCGAATCCTAAGGTGGCTGCGAAATTCAACTCACTCACCTCCTCTTGAAGTGTCTGTTACGAATGCGCCGACTCCGGCTCCCCGTGCGCGTGCTCCTCATGCGGCAGCATCATGTACAGGTAGACCGTAGCGAGCAGTGAGAAAATCAACGCCTGGACGATCGCCGTGAGCGTCTGGAGCATCATGAAGAGCGCCGAGATGCCCAGCATCGGCGGAATCGCGAGCGCGGCGAGGCTCGCCTTGAGGCAGAGCGCGGTCGCGCCGACGAAGATGACGATCAGCGTATCTTCCCCGAAGATGTTTCCGAAGAGCCGGCAGGAGAGGCTCACCGGCTTCGCAAGCTCCCCGAGGATGTGCACCGGCACCATCACCGGAAGCATGGCGAATCCGATCGCGTCGCGCGGCGATCCGGCCAGGTGGTCTATGTACCCTAGGATGCCGAGATTGCGGATTCCCCAGAACTGGACGTACGCGAAGGTGATCAGCGCCAAGGCCAGCGTGAGGTCGAGCGACGACGTGGCCGACATGAAGCCGGGAATAATCCCGATCAGGTTCATCGACAGGATGTAGAAGAAGAGCGCGCAGATGAAGACGATGTAGCGCTCCTTGTGCGGCCCCAGCAATCCGCCGCAGACGTCGTCCATACTCTCCACGATCCACTCAAGCGCGTTCTGAAGCTGCCCCGGCACCGGCTTGGGCCGCCGCATCGCGATCCACGTGAACGCGAGGAACGCGAGGCCCGAGAGCCAGGCGAAGACCAGGATCTCGTTCGCGTGCAGCCAATGGACGATCGGATTGTGAGGAAAGTAGTCGTTCAGGAGGACGACCCAATTGGGGAGGTGCTGCTCCGTGCCGCCGCTTTTCGCGGCCGCGTGCTCCGGCGCCTCGGCGGCGCCGGCCGCGAGCGCCGCGCCTGGGATCGCGACGAGCGCGAGAAGCAGGAAAAGTGCGGCAGGCTTGGCGACATTCCCGGAGGTAGCCGCCGTTTTGGTTGCCCGCCGCACCAAGGAATTGGGGCCAGAGCCGAAGGCCAGCATGAGTGATTTCAGGAAAAGCGTCAGGAGGGGCAGGGAAAATCCGGCGAGGAGCGGGAAGGGCTGGGCCCACCCCGTAAGCGTCAACGCGGCGACCGCGACGTAGACGAACGTGACCTTGAGCCCCGCGTAAGCGTAGAAACGTCCCGACAGCGAGCCGGAGCCGCCTTCGCTTCGCTCGACGGCCGCGTGTGTGAAGAGTTTCACAAGCTTTTCGAGAAAGAAGAAGTTGAGCACCGCGAGGAGCTGCCCCGCGGCAAGCGAGATCGCTGCGTGCGGGTGCTTCGGCAGGATCAGGGCGGTCAGGATCGTCGCGATCACCCACGATGCTTGAAGCGAGCGCGTGTAGAGGCTCGGCTCCGTCGTGGGTCGGTTCGGATTCAGGGGGTCAATCCTCCTGCTGCGACTGCTTGATGATCTTGATCGTCTCGCGCACGCCAGCCACAAAGCCCAGCGCGAGCAAGACGATGCTCAGCCAGGGCTGCGTCCGGAACTTCTGATCGAGGAATTTCCCGAGGAAGTATCCGACGATTGGCGCTATCGCGAGAATGAACGGAATCGACGAAAGCATCGCGATCTGTCGCCAGGCCGTGACCTTCTTCGGATCCATTTCGGCCCCCGCGCTCCAATCCGCGCGGCCCGAGGCGCGCCCCCGGCGCAAACCCCGATCAACAGAAGAAATCGAGACGCCGACTCCGAGCCCGAGAGGCTACCCGACGAGGGCTGGAGGGTCAATGGGAAAAGGGGCCGGCGGGGCGCGGGTCAACGCCCCCAAGCGTCGCTCCGCGCCGGCTCGCTCCGGCCCCAAGTTCATGGCGGGACGCCTCTTCGCCTCCTCGGCTTCACCACACCGCGGCCCCGACTCCGCAGTGCTCTCCCCCAAACAGAGGACGCCCCGCCTATTTTCGCGCCTTTTCCTTCATCTATATGGGTCGCGCGGCCCAGCAGTGGGCTGCCTAGTCCGGTGACGGTCTTTCCAGCGCCGAGCCGCCGACGGCCATGCACCATCGCAACGGACGTGCCGCCCAGGGAATCTTCTACCAACTCCATATAAGTGGATTAATAACTGGTACTTCCAGGTAGTTGGCCGCGGCCCGCGTCATCCCACCCACCGCGAAAATCGACGACCTCCGTTGACGCGGCGGCAACCGCGGTTGGCTTGGGTGACGGCCCGCGGCAGCCCTCCCCTCCCGTCTCCATCCCCGGGGGTGCTCGAGGTCGGGAGCCGATCGCACTCAGAAGATAAGATCCGGCCCGAACGGGCCGATACCCAAGACGATGTCCCGTCCCATGTTGGTCCATGTGACGCTCCCGCTGGCGTTGCCGGAACGAAGCCCGGCCGGGCCAAGCGGTGGGCGTCGTCGCGTTCACTTGGGGTCAGGCGCATGAGCCCGCAATCGTCTCCGATTGACTGGATGGAGCTGCAGCTCGAGCGGGAGCTCGTCGACGCCGCGCAGAAAGGCGACCGCGACTCGTTCCTCGAGCTGGTCCGCCACTACCAGCGACCGGTTTACCAGCTCGCCTACGCCATGACCCGCGACGCCAATGATGCGACCGCGCTCGCGCAGGAAACGTTCGCGCGGGCGGGAAGGGGGATCAAGGATCTCCCCGAAAGCCGGCGGTTTTTCCCGTGGGTGCTCCGGATCGCGCGCAATCTCGCGGTGTCTCTCGGGAGGAAGCGCGCGGGCTCGCAGAAGCGCGGCGGCGCTGATCCGCTCCTCCGCTCATTCGAGGAGCTTCGCCCCGACGAGCAGATGGCCCTGGCTCTCCGCGTCGTGCAGCGGCTGAAATACGCCGACATCGCGACCCTCCTCGACACGTCTCTCGGGGCGGCGATGGTGAGGCTGGCGCAGGCGCGCGCCCTCTTGCTGGGACGCGGCAAAGACCTGGGAAGCGGCGCGGCATGATCCACCTCACGCCACAGCAGCTCTCTTCGTACATGGACGGCGAGCTCAACGAAGTCTCGACGGAGCTGGTCCGCCGGCACATGGGCATCTGCGAGGAGTGTACGCTGAAGTTCGCCGCGCTCGAGGAGCAGGAGGAGCATCTCTCGCACGCGCTCGTGCATGAGCCGGGCGACGCCTTCTTCGACCGTTTCGCCGCGGACGTGGAACGGCTGCTGCCCTCGTCCGCCTCGAGGCGGGGGTCTTCGTCGCCCGCGAGTCGGGCGGCCGCCGTTCGCGAAGCGGCGCGGGAGGCGGCGAAGGACGCGGCCACCCCGACAGCGTCCCACGCGGCCGAAGCGGCAACCGATCCGCCCGTCGCCGTCCCGAAGCCGGTGCCGGCGCCGGCGCTCGTCGAGGAGGGTCTCCCATTAGGGGACGAATCCGACCTCGACGCGGATGAGACCCTTGCGGCGCTTTCCGTCGGCAGAACGATGGACGAGCCCCCACCTCGGTCTCGCGAGAGGAAGGCACCCTCCGTGCCTCCGCGGGCCCGAGCCACACAGCGGCCGCACCAGCGTCAGAATATCCGCCGGCCGGCCCCGTCGATCCCATGGTACGCCGCGCTGATCCTGGCCGCGATCGCGGGCGCGGCCGGCGTTGTCGCCTCTCGCACGGACCCGGTCTCCGCCTGGCTCGATGCCCACGGGCTCGGGAGCCACTCCCCGAATCTGGAGAGGGTCGCCCCCGCGGACCCGGGACTCCAAGCCCCTCCGCCCGAGCAGGGCGCGCCGACGCCGGACGTTCCGGAGCCGCAAACGTCGGACAACTCCGATGCGACCGTCGACGACTTCGTCGAGCCGCACCCTCCGGCTGCGGGCGGACGCGGCGGGGAGGCCACAGGGACCCGGGACCCGTTCGCGGGGCTCCCGCCCGCTCCCCTGGCGCAGGTCCGCGCCGCTCAGCGCAGCAAGGCGGCCGCCGACGCCCAGCCTTCGGCGGACCGCTACGACGCGGCCGCGGACGAGTGGGAGCGGACGATCCCTCTTCTACGCGGAGCGCGGCAGCAAAGCCTGAGCAGACTCGAGCTGGCCACGTCGCGCTATCGGGCCTGGGAGAGCGAGCCCACCGCGAGCCGGGCCTCGTCGGCGGCGGTGGCGATCCGCGCCTACCTCGCCTTCGCGCCCCAGGGCGCGCCGCGCGACCTGGTCCGAAACTGGCTCGCGCGGGTCGGCCACTAGGGGAGCCATGGACGAGAGCATCGTCAACGAATTCATCGTGGAGAGCCACGAGAGCCTGAACCAGATCGAGGGAGACCTCGTGGCGCTCGAGCGCGATCCGTCCGACCGGAAGAAGGTGGCGGGCGTCTTTCGCGCCGTGCACACGATCAAGGGGACGTGCGGCTTCTTCGGCTTCACCAAGCTCGAGTCGGTCGCCCATGCCGGCGAGGACCTCTTGAGCCAGCTCCGGAGCGGCGACATCGCGGTCGATGCCGAGATCGCGGGGGTGCTGCTCACGCTGGTCGACGCGCTGCGCGAGATCCTCACGTGCATCGAGCGAACGCGAAACGAGGGGAAGCGCGATTACTCCGCCCTCATCGCGCATCTGAGACGGCTGCAGCGCGCCGAGAAGGCACCCGAGACGCCCGCCGCGGCTCCGGACGGTCCGAACCGGGCGCAGCCGGCCGGTCCCGCGCCCCCGCCCGGCACGATCGGAGGCGGCTTGCTCGACTCGTTCGTCGAGAGCGGCCGGCTCGACGCCGACGCGGTGATGCTCGCGGCACAGCAGCAGCGGCTCGGCGACCCGCGCCGGATCGGCGAGATCCTCGTCGACCATGGCGCGCTCAAGCCGCAGGACATCCTGGAAGCGCTGATCGCTCGCGGCGAGACGCCCTCCACGATCCGGGACGGCAACATTCGCGTGGATGTCCACGTGCTGGACCTGCTCATGAACCTGGTCGGCGAGCTGGTGCTCGCGCGGAATCAGATGGTGCAGTACGTCGCCTCGAAGGACTACGGGACGCTCCCCGCGACGACCCAGCGCTTGAACGTCATCACGACCGAGCTGCAGGAAGGGATCATGAGGACCCGCATGCAGCCGATCGCGAATCTCTGCAACAAGCTTCCCCGCTTGGTTCGCGACCTGGCCGCCGCCTGCGGCCGCGAAGTGCGTCTCGAGATGGACGGAATCGATACGGAGCTGGACCGCACGGTGATCGAAGCGATCCGGGACCCGCTTACCCATCTCGTACGAAACGCCATCGATCATGGCATCGAGGCCCCTGAGGAGCGCGCCGCCCGCGGCAAGCCGGTCGAGGGGATCCTCGCCGTGCGGGCGTTCCACGAGGGCGGGAAGGTGATCCTCGAGGTCTCGGACGACGGGGGCGGACTGGACGTGGAGCGGATTCGAGAGCGGGCGCTCCACGCCGGCCTCGTCCCGCCGGATCGCGTCCCGAGCATGACCGACCGGGACTGGGTGAACGTGATCTTCACGCCGGGCTTCTCGACCGCCGACCGCGTGACGAGCGTATCGGGCCGAGGTGTCGGGATGGACGTCGTGAGGACGAACGTCGAGCGAATCGGCGGCACGATCGACGTCGAGTCGACGCCCGGCGCCGGAACCACGATGAAGATCTGCATTCCGCTGACGCTCGCGATCATCCCGGCGCTCCTCGTCTCGGCGGGAGGCGAGCGCTACGCGATTCCTCAGGTCAATCTTCTCGAGGTGGTCCGGGCGCACATCGAGGACATCGCGAGCGTCTATGACGCGCAGGTCTACCGCTACCGGGAGATCCTCCTCCCGCTCGTCTTCCTGCGCGACACGCTCGAGATCGGCGGATCGATCGATGACGAGGACACGAAGTCGGCGCTGCATATCGCGATCCTCAGCGCGGAGGGCGTCACCTTCGGCCTGGTCGTGGACGAGATCCTCTCCTCACAGGAAATCGTCGTGAAGCCCCTCGCCGACTCGCTCAAGCAGGCCGCCGCCTTTTCGGGCGCGACGATTCTCGGCGACGGGCGCGTGGCCCTGATCCTCGACGTACCGGGCCTGGCCCGCCACTCGGGGGTCGCGGCGTCCACGATCGGGTCGCACACTCCCGCCACGCGCGCGCCGATCGAGCCTCTCCGCGACCCCGCCCAGACGCTCGTGCTCTTCCGCATCCGCGACAATTGGCGCGTGGCGATTCCGCTCTCCGGCGTCGCGAGGTTGGAGGAGCTGGCGCCCTCGTCGATCGAGCGCGTCGGCGCCCAGGGCGTGGTGCAGTACCGGGGCGGACTCATGCCGCTGCTCCCCCTCCTCGGCCTCCTCGAGCCTGGTGCGCCCGACCCGGCGCGCGCGGAGACACCGCTCCAGGTGGTCGTGCACGAGAGCGGTAACGCGCGGGTGGGCCTCGTTGTGGATGAGATTTTGGAGCTGGTCGAGGACGAAGTCGCCGTGAACGAGGTTCGGGGTCGGCCGGGCGTCATCGGCTCGAGCGTGATCCGTGGGAGGGCCACGGATCTCCTCGATGTTCGGGCCCTTCTGGCGCACGCCGGCGTTCCCGGCTTCGCGGCGGCCGCTCCGGAAGGGGGGGCCAGGCCATGAGCGAGGACCGCCTCTTCTGCACCTTCCGCCTGGACAGCCATCTCTTCGGCATCGAAATCGCCGAGGTGCAGGAGGTGCTTCGCGCTCAGGAGATCACGAGGGTCCCCCTCGCGGCGCCGGCCGTGCGAGGCGTGATCAACCTACGCGGGCGGATTATCCCGGCCGTGGACCTCCGGCGCTGCTTCGAGATGGGGGCGTTCCCGCCCGATCGGACGCCCGCGCACATCGTCATCCGCGGCGCGAGCTCGGCTCCGGCGAGCCTCCTCGTCGACGACATCGGGGACGTGGTCGATACCACGTCCGCCGCGTATGCCGTCATTCCCCCGACGCTCCGTGGACGGGCGCGGGATCTACTCCTGGGCGTATACAAGCTCCAGGGCGAGGTTCTCCTCGTCCTGGCTATCGGTACGGTCTTGCGGGCCGCGTTCGCCGAGTCGCCGCTCCCGCTCGGAAGGAGCTGATTGTGTTCATCCTCACGATTCGCCGTCAGTTGTTGGGATCCGCGCTGCTTTCCCTGGCGGGATTCGTCCTCTTCGGCGTGGTCTCGTACTTCACGCTGAACGAGCTGAAGATCTCCGGGCCGCGGTACAAGCGGATCGCGCAGGGCAAGGATCTGATCGCCGACGTGGTTCCCCCGCCGGAATTCCTCGTCGAATCCTTCCTCGCCGTCCACCAGATGATCGACGAGCCCGACCGGCACCGGCTCGAGGAGCTGATCACACAGTCGCAGCAGTTCCGCACCAATTTCGAGGAGCGCCACGACTACTGGGCGAGGACGCTCCGCGAGGGATCGCTGCGGGACGCGATGAACATCCGCTCCTATCAGCCCGCGAAGGAGTTCTTCCGCGTCCGGGACGAGGAGTTCATTCCGGCCGTCCGCCGAGGAGACCGCGAGGCGGCGCGCGTCCTGGCCAATACGACGCTCAAGAGACTGTTCGAGCAGCACCGGAATGCGGTGCTCCAGGTGGTGCATCTCGCCCTCGTCCAGAACGCGCAGGAGGAGGAATCCGCGACGGCCTTCGCCGAGCAGCGGACCACCCTGATCCCTCTTGTCGGCATCATGATCGTATCGATCACGATCGGCATCGCGCTCTGGCTCTCGCGGCGGATCCTCTATGCGATCGAGCAGACCAAGCGCGTGGCGGAACGGACCGCGGGCGGCGACCTGACCTCGCAGGTGGAATACAACTCGCCCGACGAGCTCGGCCAGCTCGCTATCTCCACCAATCAGATGGTCCGCTCCCTGCGCGACGTGCTCTCCCACATCGGCAAGCGCGCGGTCACCCTGGCCACCGCTTCCGGGGATCTCTCCACGGTGAGCTCCCAGATGATCGCGAGCGCCGAGGAGACCTCACGCCAGGCGAGCGTCGTCTCCTCGGGCTCCGAGCAGATCAGCCGCAACGTCGAGAGCGTATCCGTCTCCGTCGAGGAGATGATCGCGAGCATTCAGGAGATCTCGAAGAACACGAGCGAGGCGGCACAGGTCGCTTCGGTCGCGGCGACCGAGGCCAATTCGACGAACATCGCGGTGAACAAGTTGGGCGCGAGCAGTGTCGAGATCGGAAAGGTGGTCCAAGTCATCAACACGATCGCGCAGCAGACCAACCTGCTCGCGCTGAATGCGGCGATTGAGGCGGCGCGCGCGGGCGGAGCCGGAAAGGGATTCGCGGTCGTCGCGAACGAGGTCAAGGAGCTGGCGATGGAGACAGCGTCGGCGACCAAGGACATCAGCTTCAAGATCGAAGCGATTCAGACCGATACGACGGCGGCGATCCAGGCGATCGGAAAGATCAGCGACACGATTCAGCAGATCCGGGACATCTCCAACTCGATCGCCACCGCCATCGAGGAGCAGCTCGCGGCCTCCGGTGAGATTGGACGGAACTTGAGCGAGGCCGCGCGCGGGAGCAACGAGATCTCCGCCGGCATCGTGAAGGTCGCCGAGATCGCGAAGGACACCGCGGGAGGCTCCGAGAACACGCAGAAGGCCGCCGAGGAGCTGGCCAGACTCGCGACGGAGCTCCGGGAGCTGACGCTCCGCTTCCGCTACACGGATGGAGATTCGGAAGAGACGCACGGACCGCCGCGCGTCCTACGGGTCGACCCGCCCGCCGCGGTGCGGCGAGGGACGGTGAAGTACATGGATGCCGCAAGCTAGACGCGCCGGCGCGCGGCGCGAGCTCAAGCACGAAGGAGGAGTGAAGCCATGAGAGCCCTGGTCGTCGATGATTCCCGGTCCATGCGGACCATCATCCAAAAGCAGCTCAAGGAGCTGGGATTCGAAGTCTACGAAGCGGAGAACGGACAGCAGGCCATGTCCCGGCTCCACGAGGTCAAGAACATCCATCTGGTCCTGCTGGATTGGAACATGCCGGAGATGGACGGCCTCGAGGTGCTGAGCCTGATCCGCGCCGAGCCCGCGTACAAGGAAGTGCGCGTCATGATGGTGACGACCGAGAGCGAGATGTCGCGGGTCGCGACGGCGCTGGAGGCCGGCGCGAGCGAATATTTGATGAAGCCGTTCGACCGGGAAGCGCTGTTGGAGAAGCTGATCCTCCTCGGACTGGATCCGAGTACCCGGACCCTGTAACTCCCGAACCGCCGGAGGCGCGCGGCTCAAGCGCCCGCAAGGGAACCCATGCGAAGAATTCGTGTCCTGGTCGTCGATGACGTGTCGATGGTCCGCCGGCTGGTGGTGGACGCCCTCTCGGACCCGGAGATCCAAGTGGTCGGCGTCGCCGCGAACGGCCGCGAGGCGCTCGAGAAGATCCCCGTGGTCCATCCGGACCTCCTGGTCCTCGATTACGAGATGCCGGAGATGGACGGACTGGAGACCCTGATCGAGGTTCGAAAGGGATACCCGTCGATCCGAGTCATCATCTTCAGCTCGCACACGCGCCACGGGGCGAAATTGACCCTCGACGCCCTCTGGCTCGGCGCCGACGACTACGTCGCCAAGGGCCAAGCCGACAACGCGACCGCAGCGACCCAGCTGATCCGGACGCAGCTCCTTCCCAAGATCAAGGCGCTATGCCCGCGACCCGAGGATGCGGGGGGCGCCGCGACGGAAACGGCCGGGGAACGCCGCGCCCCGGACATGCGGGCGACGCCGCGCCCCGCGGCGCGGCGGACGGCAATCGCTCCGGTCCGCGCGGAAATCGTCGCGATCGGCGCGTCGACCGGCGGCCCCAAGGCGCTCGCGACCCTCTTCGAGGCGCTCCCGAGCGACTTCCCGCTGCCGATCGTGATCGTCCAGCACATGCCACCCCTCTTTACCCGGCACCTCGCGGAGCGTCTCGGCACGCGGACCTCGCTCCGGTGCGCGGAGGGGGTCGAGGGCGCCGCGCTGGGCGCGGGCCAGATCTGGATCGCGCCGGGCAACCACCACATGATCCTCGAGCGCGACCGCACCGAGATCCGGATCCGGCTCACCAGCGACCCGCCGGTGCACTCGGTTCGCCCCGCGGTCGATCCGCTCTTCCGATCGGTCGCCGAGATCTATGGCCCGGCGGCGCTCGGAGTGGTCCTCACGGGGATGGGACACGACGGGTACCAGGGATGCGAGCGGATCCGCGACTTGGGCGGCGCCGTTCTCGTGCAGGACGAGGCATCGAGCGTCGTCTGGGGCATGCCGGGCATCGTGGCCCGCTCGGGTCTCGCGGACAAGATCGCGCCCCTCGACGAGATCGCGGGCGAGATCGTCCGTCACGCGTCCATAGGGACACGGCGCAAGGCGCCGGTCGGGTAGCCGCGATGGCCCTCACGCGACCTTCTCCGCCCGGCGGCGGCGTCACCCCGCAGGGCTTCGCGTACGTGCAGGGGCTTCTCCTGCGCCGCACCGGGACGGTCCTCGAGGCGGGCAAGGAGTACGTGGTTGAGGCGCGCCTCCATGGGCTCGCGCTGGGCGAGGGCTTTCGATCGGTCTCGGCGCTCCTCGAGGGACTTCAGACCGAGGAGGCTTCGGGATCACTGCACGGCAAGGTCACGGAGGCGATGTTGAACGGCGAGACATCGTTCTTCCGCGACCTCTATCCGTTCGAGGCGCTGCGCGATGTCCTCCTGCCGGAGATCATCGCGAAGCGGGAGGCGACCCGATTGCTTCACATCTGGTGCGCCGCGGCCGCGAGCGGCCAGGAGGCCTACAGCGTCGCGATGCTCCTGCTCGAGCACTTCCCGCAGCTCGCCGGGTGGAGGATCCGCCTGATCGCGAGCGACGTTTCCAAGACGATGCTCGCTCGGGCGCAGGCGGGCGTCTTCAACCAGATCGAGGTCAATCGCGGGCTCCCCGCGCGGCTGATGCTCAAGTATTTCGAAGGGACCGGAACCGAGTGGAAGATCCACCCGCGCCTGCGCCAGATGGTGGAGTTCCAGCACGTCAATCTGGCGGCTCCCTGGCCTGGCCTTCCCCAGATGGACTTCATCTTCATGCGAAACGTGCTTCTCTACTTCAATACCGAGACGAGGAAATCGATCCTCGCAAACGTCGTCCGGACGCTTCGCGCCGACGGCTATTTGTTCCTGGGCGGCGGCGAGACGAGCCTCATCACGGACCGCTCGTTCGAATCGGTGCGGACGGGCAAGGCGATCTGCTATCGCGTGAACCCTAATCGGAGGAGCGCTACGCCATGAAGGCAGCTGCGATCGAAGCTCAGGAGTGGCTGGATACCTTTATCGAAGTGGCGCGGGAATTCGCTGCCGGCTCCCTCCGCTTTGACGGGGCGGCGCCGACCGAGCTGGGGTCGATGAGATCGGCGACGAACCCGGGCGCCTACATCTCGGTCCTCAGCGAATCGAACTCCATGCATCTGGGCCTCTCGGCGAGCATGCAGGGCTGCAGGACATTGACGCGGGCGTTCCTGGGGATCCGCGAGAAGGACGGGATCTCGGAGAAGGACGTCGTGGACGCGATGAGCGAGATCCTGAACATCCTGGCGGGAAAGGTGAAGTCGCGGTTGTCCCCGCGTGACGGCTCTCTGAAGTTGGGGCTGCCGATCTTTCTGGTGGGCCAGATCCAGGTCACCGCGAACATGGACCGGGCTGCGGGCGACGTGGAGATGGGCCCGGTCTCCTGCCAGCTTCTCGTGTTCCGGGACCGCGGCGCCGCGTAGCGGCGGTGCGGAGATTCGCGGTCCGGGAATAGGTCAGAGGATCAGGGGGTAGCGAGACTCCCGGTCGAGGCTCCGGCGCCGCCCGGCGCGCCCTTGGCGCTCTTCGTGACCTGAATCCTTCCGCCCCTGAGCGCCGCCACGAATACCTGGACGATCTCGGCGGCGAACTGGCTGCCGGCCTTCTCCTCCATCTGCTCGACCGCTTTCTCGACCGTGAATCCGGCCCGGTACGGTCGATCCGTGGTCATGGCGTCGAAGGCGTCCGCGACGTTCACGATCTTCGCGCCGATCGAGATCTCGTCGCCCTTCAATCCGTCCGGATATCCCTTGCCGTCGACGCGCTCGTGATGGTGGCGGACCATGTCGGTCACGCGTTCCAGGAACTTGACCCCTCGGATCATCTCCGCCCCGCGGACGGGGTGGGCCTTCACCAGCATCCACTCCTCCTCGGTCAGGGCGCCGGGCTTCTGGAGGATGTCGCTCTGCGTGTGGACCTTTCCGATGTCGTGCAGGAAGGCGCCGAACTGGATCCGCTGCACCTCCTCGACGGTGAAACCGAGCTCGCTGGCGATCGCCACCGCGTATTCGGCCACGCGCTCGGTGTGGCCGTGCGTGTAGGGATCCTTCTCCTCGATCCGGGAGACGAGGAGCCGCACCGTCGAGACGTACGCCTCCTGAAGGTCCTTGAAGAGCCTCGCGTTCTCGATGGCGATCCCGGCGGAATCGGAGAGCGATTTCAGCATCTCGAGGTCCGCGGACTGGAACTCCTGCCCGCTCACCTTCTCTCCCACGGCGAGAATGGCGGTCAGGCGGCGCTTCATGAGAACCGGCGAGACGACCGTAAACCCCGCCGCGAAAAGCGATCCCACCTCGGCCTCGAGCGCGGGATCGTCCTCGAGCTCGGCGAGCCGAACCGGACGGCCCTCGTCCCCGGAGGTGGGCAGGAGGGCGCCCACGAAATCGCCGCCGTAGGCGAACGCGATCGACCTGGCCTGCTCCTCCTTGATCCCCTTGAACGTGGAAGCCTCGAGCCGTGTCGGATGCTCGCGCTGATCCGTGAGGAAGAGGCAGGCGGAATTCACCCGCAGCTGGCCGACCACGCTCAGGATCAGCGTGTTGAGGAGGTCGTCCATCTCGAGCGAGGCGTTGAGCTGATGCGTGAGGCCCATCAGCGTCTCGAGGCTGTAGACCTGGAACCGAAGCTCCTTGTTCCGGATCACGAGGTCTTCCTTGTTCCGGGCGACCTCGCTCTCCAGCTCCTTGTTCTTCGATGTCAGGTGCTCGGCCCGATCCAGACGCTCGAAGATCCGCCGCACCTTGATGAGAAGCTCCTTAGGTGAGAAGGGCTTCGTCATGTAGTCGTCCGCCCCGTGCATCAGGCCCTGAAGCCGCGAATCGACCTCGGCACTGGCGGATACCATGATGATCGGGATGTGCGCTGTGTCCTTGCTGCTCTTCAGAGCGGCGCACACCTCGAATCCGGTCTTTCGCGGCAGGCGAAGATCGAGAATGACCAGGTCGGGCGTGTCCTTCCGTACGACCTCGAGCCCCTCCTCGCCGGAGGATGCGATCGCGACCCGAAATCCGTTCTGGGTCAGGGAGATCTGGAGGAGCTCCAGCACCCGGCGGTCGTCGTCGATGACCAGGATGGACCGCTTCGCCTTGGCCGCGCCCGTTTCGACGGCCGGTCCGACGCTCTCGATGCTCACGTGCGGCCCTCCATGGGGATGGTGGCGCCCGAGCTCAGCGGGTCGAGCGCCGCCGGGGCGTTTGGAAGCTCGGGATCGGAGGGCACCGGGCTAACCGGACGCTGCCGCGACCGCCTTTCGAGCCTGTCGAGTACCTGGAGGAAAACGTCCACGATCGTCGGATCGAAGGGAGTGCCCCAGTTCTCGGCGATGACCTGGCGCGCCTTCTCGGCGGGCAGAGCCCGGCGATACGGACGCTCGGCCGTCATCGCCACGTAACCGTCGACGAGCGAGACGACGCGGGCGCCCAGCGGGATCTGGGACCCTTTGATCCCCTGCGGGTATCCCTCGCCTCCCCATCGCTCGTGATGATTCCGGACGACCTCGACGACCTCCTTGGGGAGGTTCATTTCCTCGAGGATCTGCGCTCCGCGCGTCGGGTGCTGCTTGATGAGCGCCCACTCCTCGTCGGAGAGGTGCGCCGGATTCTTCACGATCACGTGGCTGACCGTGATCATCCCGATGTCGCGAAGGACGGCGCCATAGATGAGCGACTTGAGCGATTCCTTGGGGTAGTTGAGGAGCTTCGCGGTCGCCGTCACGTACCGGACGACGCGCTCGGTGTTGCCCTTGGCGTAGGTGTCGCGGCTCTCGATCAAGGACATCATGCCGCGCACGAGGCCGAGGTTCCGATCCTCCTGGGCGCGGTAGTAGCGCGCGTTCGAGATCGCGACCGCGCCCTGGTTCGCGAGCGTCGTGAGAAGGTCGCGATCGTCTTCCTGAAATCCGCGCCGGCCTCCGCGACCGCCCAGGAGCAGGACCCCCTCGAGCTCCCGCCGCACCCAGAGGGCCACGCCCCACTCGAAGCCGGATTCGCGGAGAGCTTCCAGGGTTTCCCCGGCGCCCTCGGCGTCCTTGATCTCCGAGAGGTTGAAGAAGGCCTGTTCCGCCGGGATGCTCCGGAACGGCGAGGGCGGGATCGCGAACTCCTGAAAATGCCCGTGGGCGAAGCCGCGCACCTGCTTGGGAAGGAGGATGCCCTCGCGCCGAGGATCGGAGAGGAAGATTGCGAGCCGGTCCACTCCGAATTGCCCCATGACGCTCAAGCTGAAGAGATTCAGTGCCTCGTCCAGGTCGAGGGCCAGGTTCAAGGCGCGCGTGATCTCGAAGAGGTTTCGGAACGCGACGATCTTGAGCTTGAGCTTCGACTGCAGGGACGCGAGGTTGGCGGGGATCGGGCCCGCGGGCGCCGGCGGCGGAATCAGGCTCGAGCCGGACGTGGGCGCCGGAATGAAGGGCTCCACCGGCGCGGGCGGTGGGGGCTGCGGCTCGGGCGATGCGGTCGGCGGCTCGGGCGATGGGGTCGGGGCCACCGACGATGGCGCCGGCGGTTCCGGATGGTTCGCCTCGTAGACGATCGCCTCCACCTCTCCCAGCGCGGCGCGGATCTCGGTGCCGAGCCCCGTCACGTGGATTTTTCGCTCGGTCTCCTCGTAGACCCGTCCCTGGCGCGCGAGCACGGCGCTTCCCAGCGTGCTGATCGACGTGACGCGCGTGAAGTCGAGATGCACCGAGCGCGCACCGCGCGCCTGGCACTCGAAGAGGAGCCGGTCGAGGGAGCGTGCGCCGTTCGCGTCGATCACCCCTTCGAGGGTGAAGCGGAAACGATCGCGCGAGCCGACGCGGCCGATCTTGAGGGCCTTCACTGGACCAAGCCCTCCGCCGGCGGCTCCGTGGGCTTCAGCTTCTTGACCAGGGCTCCTGGGTTCAGAACGAGGATGACGCTCGAATCGGGAGAGACGATGCCGCCGAGCACCTCCTCCACCGGGCAGAGTCGGGGCGGCAGCGCCGTGAGGCGCGCGTTCTCGCGCCAGACGATCCTGTCGAACCCGACCACCACCGATCCGCCGCCGCACCGCAAGATCGCGAGCGGCCGTCCGCTCCGCGCGCGGCCGCCGGCGTCTTCGTCGCCCGCCGCGCCGGTCGCGGACTCATCACCAGTGTCCGAATCCGCCGACCCGGCCTTCGAGAAGAGCGCCCCCAGAGGATGGACGGGACCGCGAACCCCCGTGGTGCTCCACTGAAGCTCGTCCTCGGTGGCGCAGATGCGCTCCACCGCGCTCCACGGGAGCGCGATCCGCTGTCCCGCCGCCTCCACGATGAGGAAGCTCCGAAGCGAGCGCGCCATCGGAAACTGAATCCGGAGCGACGCCGCTTCGGCGCCGCCGCCCTGGATGCAAACGAATCCACCGAGCCCTTCGAGGGCCGACTCCAGCATCGCGACCCCTTCCGGCTCGAACTTCAGAAATCCCTCGATCGCGATCCGCGCCTCGAGCCCCTCGCGCGCCGCGGCGACGCGAATCTCGGCGGGCTCATCCCCCGGTTGCGTGAATTCCGCCGACCCGAGGAGGCGCAGGATGAGCGGGAGGAGGATCGACCCGATTTCGGGCTCGAACCCGACACCGCCGGTCTGGACCGTCAGGATCGGAGAACGAGTCCCGACCGCGCGCCGCGAGACCACCGCGTACATGTCGTCCACGAATCGGTCGAGCGGGTCGAGGAATTCCCAGAGCAGGTGCTCATCCAGATCGCGCGCCCGCCGCTCGAGCGAATACTGAAGCCCGAGGAGATGGCTCATCTCGTGCGACAGCGATCGGAGGCCGGCGGCGGTGTCCTGGAGCTGCTGGTGCACGGCGAGGGCCCGTCCCTCATTCTCGTCGCCGACGCGCATGGAGCCTCCCGCCATGCGCCGCCGCTCGGTCGCCTTCACGTACATGTCCCAGTCGGAGAGCGCCGACTGGAGCGAGCGCACCGTGCCGTCGAGGGTTTCGTTCATGGAGCCGATCCGCTCGTTCTGGTGGACCAGCGCGCTCTTGATCTCGAAGGTGAGGCCGAGGAGATTCTCGTGCGGCCCGACGTCCGGCGTGGCGTCGTCCATCACGCCGCGGGACGCGGCCATGTCCTGGGACTTCGCGCGGTTCATCCCCGTGCGGAGGGTGTCGATCGCGTCCCCGACCATGCTCGCGTGCGCCAGGAGACCGCCGAAACCGTCCGTGCGGAGCTTCTCCGCCAGCCGCTCCTCTGCCTCGAGCGCGACACGGCAGTGCGCCACCATCTCCTGTCGCTGCGTCGGGCGGAGCTGGTCGAGCTGGGCGATGGTCTCGCGCAGCTCGAGCGCCAGGCTCGCGACCTCGGTCAGCTCGAGCCACTCCGCGCTCCGTTCGACCAGCCGCACGGTGAGGTCGACGATCGGCCCCATCTCGTTCGATTCGAGATCGATCTGCTCGCTGTCGAGAAACCGGCGCACGACCTCGATCTGCTCCCGGATCAGCGCGCTGAACGTGGCGCTGAGCCGCGACATGATCTGGGCGTGATTCATGTGCTCGGAAGCGGCGGTTCGCATTCGCCCGGATTCCTCCCGGATCGGTCGGGGTCAGCCCGGTTGCCCGGGGGCCGGCTTCAGGTTGTCGAGCAGCGGCGCGTGCTCGGCAGGCGTCTCCGCGGGCGGGGTTTCGGTGTCGTCCGGGTTTCCGGAACCCGAGCGCGGCTTCCCGGCGCGGCGCGCCGGTATGGTCGCGGCCAGCGTCTTCCGGACCTCGCGGGCCCGGGTGAGCAGCGTCGCGACGGATTCAAGGTGCTCGGGCGAGGCCAGGGCCGCGAGCGGCGTGGAGCCGGAGATCGCGGCGACCGCCACCTTCGCGTCCTCGCTCGTGGCATGGATCGCGGTGATCGTCTCGCCGACCTTGTATTCGATCTCGTTCGCGAGGCGGGAGATCGTATCGGTCGCCTCGCGCGCGAACTCGGCGAGACGGCGCGTCTCCTCCGCGATGGCCGCGAACGCCTCGCTCCCCGACCGCGTCGCCTCGAGCGCGGCGTTCAAGGCGAGCAGCGTCGCGCGGTTCGTCACCCGCTCGGCCACGGACGCGAGCTCGTTGGCCCGCATGAGACCCGCGGCGAGGTCCTCGATCCCGTCGGCGGCGGTGTGGACCACGTCGTCGACGAGCTGGGCCGGGGTGCGCCCGGCCTTCCCCGTTCCCGCCGCGGTCGGCACTACCTCGACCGGCTTCGCGAGATCTTGCGAGAGCCTCTCCAGACCCGAGATCATCGCGTCGACTCCGCGCAGGGCGTCGGCGCGCATCCGCGGGTCGAAGGCGGGGGGCGCGTCCGCGTCGGCGGGCCAGGGCTCGGGAAGCGACTCGCCGTCCGTTCCGACCAGCTCCGCCTCGTCGATCGCGATGCGGCTGACCACCGGACCGGTCGGGCCCACGTCGCGCACCGCTTGGAGGAGACCGTTGAGCGGTCCCATGCCCAGCTCGGAGACGACCGTCAGGGGATCCCTTCCCCCCTGGAGCGTCGTGGTCGCAAGATCGATCTGGCGGCGGATCGACTCGAGCTCGAGGAGCGCCGCCCCGCGTGATTTCTTATCGGCCTCGGCCTCGCCGCCGCCCTGCGGTTGCGAGGTCGCGTGGGACGCGCCCGGACCCTTCACGAAGAGGAGCGTCACCGCGCCCGCCAGGACGGCCAAGACCCCGGCCGCGACCAACCCTGGGCTACCCGGCACCAAGTGTCCGGTGACGCCGGCCGCCAGTGCCGATCCGACCGCCACGACAAGAGCCCCCCACGGAGGCGAGCTCTCGACCGGCCTGCTCACGGGGTTGGGGCCTGGGCTCGTGTCGCGCTGGCTTTGTGCCATCTCAGGCTCTCCTCAACCGCCGGTCACCGCGGTCGGCGTCGTGCCCGCCCGCGGCATGATGGAATTGATGATCGACCAATAGTTGAGGCAGTGAATTCGGAGGTCGCCCGACTCGAATACCGACTCGATCATCTCGGCGAGCTCCGAATCGACGGTCGAGAGCTCGGCCTCGCGAATCTCGCGGGCCGGCAGGAGGCGCGGCATCTCCGGGACCATGACGCCGAAGCGGTCGTTGCCGCGCGCGAGGACGACCGCGTAGCCCTGACCGCTCGGGCGCATCGGTTCGATGCCCAGAAATGACCCGATCTCGAACGTCGGGACCATCGTTCCGCGGAAGGCGATGACGCCCGAGAGCGGCTCGCGCTGGTGCGGCAGCGGAGCGGGACGTTCCGGCTGCATCAGACCAGCCACTTCCTCGACGCGCGCGCCGAACCAGACACCGCCCACGCAGTAGGCGAGGACGCCGCGCGTCCTCTCGTGGATGGGTGCTTCGCTCCGCATCGCCGATGCCCTCCATGGACCCTCGAAGCCCTGTAAAGCGTTGTGACGCAACGCAAGTAGCGTGCCATGAACGACCCGTGCGGGCCGTAGTCAATCCACTGGGGTCCAAGCACTTAACTGCCCCTTTGGTGGCTCCGTTTCGCCCGGCCGGACCGTCCCCACCCTCCACTTATCGGGCACCTTGCAAATCGACTCGCATCCCGCAACTGCCGATCCGGTGGGGCCGTGGGTGCTACAACCCGCTGTTTCGGCTCAAATAAGCCAGTTCCTGAGCTAATTCAGCCCTCGCGCGAGCGGATGAAACCCGACCGCTTTTCCCAAGTCATTGGCGTGCTTACGGATTAGGTGTGGCCGGGGTCGTGCGGGCGAGGCGGCATGAAGGCTGCATCGTTGTGCCGCCGGATGGTGCGACTTGGTCAGAAACAAACTGGATCGGAACGCAGGATCGACGGAGAGGTGAGGAGCCATGACGGCAGCCCGCAAGTACCTCGCGAGCAAGGCGAATCCTAGGAAGGTACGGCCGACCGCGTACGTCGCGATCAACTGTCTCCTATTGACGAAGACGAGCGGGACCCCGAAGAACGGGGATCCGCTTCCACAAGAAGACGTCGACTCGTATCTCGCCGCCCTGAAGGACCAGATCGAAGCGCACGTGCCGCTGCCGCCGGAGCGTTCCAGGCTCCTCTCGCGTTACGACGTGGCGGCGTGGCGGCGTCTTGCCAGCGCCCACCGCGGCGCGCTCCGGTACAAGATCTACCGGACGCCGGAAGACCTTCTCCTGGTCTCGGTCGGGCACTTCGAGCACAACGGCCCGTACGTCCCGAACCGCCGCGAAGGGATCATCACGGGCGAAGAGGCCGACGTGGGCCGGAGCCCGAACTGGTACCACTTCTCCTATACGTACGGCGAGCTCCTCGAGAATCCGACCGCGGCGATGGGCGGGCTCCTCGAAAAGCTGACGATGGCGGTCGAGCGGTACCACAAGATGTTGTCACACATGCGCGGGGAGTACTGGAGCCTGACGTCGCGGTTCAAGAAAGCGCACGTGCTGCGCCTCGAGCGAAGCGTCGATGACGACGCCCGCGAGGTGACGCTGCGGGCCATGCAGGACCAGCTCCTCGACGCCTATTCGGATTGGAAACGCACGGGCGAGCGGAAGCATCTCGAGAACATCCGGGGGCTGACGCGCGAAATCAGGCTCCTGTCGCCCGACTTTCAGTTTTCGCTTCCCGCGGGGAACCCATAGCGGAAGCGACATCGTCCCCCCGCCTGCCCTTCGGCCCCCGACCCGACGCATCACCGGAGGGCAGGCACCCCCCCTGCACACCGATAGCCGGCGCCGTACGGCCGGCTATCGTATTTCGTAGTTCGGAGCTTCCTTCGTGATGGTCAGATCGTGCGGATGGCTCTCGCGGAGCCCGGCCTGCGTGATGCGGACAAAGCGGCTCTTGGTGCGGAGTTCCTCGATGGTCGCGACGCCGCAGTAGCCCATCCCGGCGCGCAGCCCACCCATCAGCTGGTAGATCACGTTCGAGATTTCGCCCTTGTAAGGCACGCGGGCCTCGATGCCCTCGGCCACGAGCTTCTTCAGATCCTTGACGCCCTCCTGGAAATAACGGTCGCCGCGGCCGCCGGACATGGCGCTGAGCGAGCCCATCCCGCGGTAGACCTTGTACGTGCGCCCCTCGTAGAGAATCGTCTCGCCCGGGCTCTCTTCCGTGCCCGCGAGGAGATTTCCGAGCATGACCGAGTGGGCACCTGCGGCGAGCGCCTTGACGAGGTCGCCCGAGTACTTGATGCCGCCGTCCGCGATGATCGGGATTCCCTCGCGCGCGGCGGCCTCCGCGCATTCGAGCACCGCGGAGATCTGCGGCACCCCGACGCCGGCCACCACGCGAGTCGTGCACGCCGATCCCGGCCCCATCCCCACCTTGACGCAGTCGGCGCCCGCCTCGATGAGATCGCGCGTCCCCTCCGCCGTCGCGACATTCCCGACGATGACCGGCAGGTTCGGATGCTTGCGCTTCAGGGCGCGCGTCGTCTCGATGACGGCCTTCGAGTGGCCGTGCGCGCTGTCGACGACCACCACGTCGACGCCGGCCCGCACCAGCTGATCCGCGCGGTCCAGGTTGTCCTGGGCGACGCCGATCGCGGCCCCGACGCGCAGGCGTCCGAGGTGATCCTTGCAGGCGCGCGGGTAACGGATTCGCTTCTGGATGTCCTTCACGGTGATGAGGCCCCGGAGGTTCATCCCCTGGTCCACCACCGGCAGCTTCTCGATGCGGTGCTTGTGGAGGATCCGCTCCGCTTCCTCGAGCGTGGTCCCGACCGGGGCCGTGATCAGGTTCTCGTGCGTCATCACGTCCTTCACCTTGAGGTCGGTGCCGCTCACGAATCGCAGGTCCCGGTTGGTGAGGATCCCGACGAGGCGCTTCCCCTCGGTGATCGGGACGCCCGAGATCCTGAATTTCACCATCAGCTCGAGGGCGCGGGCGATCGGGACGTCCGGCGGCAGCGTGATCGGGTTCACGATCATGCCGCTCTCGGACCTCTTCACGCGATCGACCTCTTCGACCTGCTCCAAGATGGGGAGGTTCTTGTGAATGATTCCGATGCCCCCCTCCTGCGCGATCGCGATGGCCAGCGCGCTCTCAGTCACCGTATCCATCGCGGCGCTCACGACCGGAACGTTCAGGGTGATGTCGCGGGTGAGGAGGGTGGAGGTGTCCACGTCGCGCGGGTGGACCTCGGAGTAGCCGGGCACCAAGAGGACGTCGTCGAACGTGAGGGCGAGGTCCTCCACGACGCGCGGCGCGCGTCCCCCCGGGTCTTGGCCCGAGATCTTGTCGCGCGGTGTCGCAAAGGTCTTCATCGGTCTAGCCGGGGAGCCCCGTGTCGATGCGCTCGCTGAGCGAGAACCAGAACGAGACGCCGAGCCGGAACTGGAAATAGGACTTGGCGCCGCTGTATCCCGTGGGGAAGCGATCCTGGTCGTTCGCGAAGATGTGCGTGTAATTCCCGTCCAAGACGGCCGTGATGTGTTTTGACAACTGCCGCTCCGCGCCCACGATCCCGTAGACCCCGGCGTCAACCCGGCGCAACCGCTCGAACGTCACCGGATCCTTGGCCGCTCCGAGGTCCTGCGTGAGGATCGACCAATTGTACAACCCGCCGCCCCCGCCGAGGTAGGGACGCAGCGTCCTTCCGTCCCAGAGCCTGTAGCGCAACCCGATCGGGAAGAGCGGCACGACCGTCGCCACGTAGTAATGCGGGTCGTGCGTGTCGAGGCGGTTCCACCCATAGCCGACCGTGATATCGGCGGTCATATGATCGGTCCAGGCGTAGCTCAGGACCAGGTCGCCGGAGATTCGGGGCTGCGAGTTGGCGGAGATCGTCTTGTCCTGCGTGAAGAAGAGCGTGCCCCCGCGGACGCCCACGCCGCCGGAGCCGGTCAAATCGGACGCGGCGGCGGGTGTAGCGGTGGCCGTGAGCAGGAGGACGAAAAGCCCTCCGGCGAGCTTGCGGATCATAGGTTCGGGATGCTCCTTAAGGAAAACCGGCCGGGACGCGCCGGCCAGCCGGCACTTGGGACGTGGTAGCTTGGTAGTTTACGAGGAGCTTCGTGCGGGTGTCAACCGGGACCCTGTCTTGACAGCGCGAAGCCACGGCTCGTACAGTCCCCTGCTCGGCGGCGGTGTAGCTCAGCGGTAGAGCAGGAGAATCATAATCTCTTGGTCCGGGGTTCGAATCCCTGCGCCGCCACCAACTTACACCTCCCCGCGGCCAGGCCCCGCCCGCCCGGATTCCCCGGGGCTATACTCTCCCCATGAAACCGAACCCGCGCGACGCCCGGCTCGAATACTTCGCCGAGCGATCGCTTCAAGCCCACCGCCTCCTGCCCGATGAGGGGCCTCTCCTGGTGGCCGTTTCCGGGGGGCCCGACTCGGTCGCGCTCCTCCATTTTCTCGCGGCGCTTCGCGCGCGCACGTCGCGCCCGTCCTCGGTCGTCGCGGCGCACGTGAACCACGGGCTTCGGGGCGCCGAGTCCGACGGCGACGCCGCATTTGTCCGCGACCTGGCCGCGGGTTGGGGCCTCGCGTTCGTGGCGGCCGATGTCGGGCCGCTCCTCCGCTCCTCCTCCGAGGAGTCGGCGCGACTCGCGCGGTACGACGCGCTCCGCGAGCTGGCCCAAAGCGCGGGCGCCGACCGAGTCGCCACCGCGCACACCGCGGACGATCAGGCGGAGACCGTTCTGCTTCGACTTCTGCGCGGCGCAGGGCTCAGGGGGCTTGGAGGGATGCCGCCGCGAGGACGCGTGCGAGGAATCCGCGTCGTCCGGCCGCTCCTCGACGTGACGCGCGATCAGGTGCTCGAGTACATGAGCCGCCATCGGCTCCCCCATCGCGTCGATTCGAGCAACGGGAGCCGCGCCCCCGCGCGGAACTACCTCCGCCTCGAGATCCTTCCCCGCATCCGGGAGCGGATGAATCCGTCGGCGCGAGAGGCGATCCTGCGCGCCGCCGCGGCAATCCGCGAATCCGACCAGTATCTCGCGGCGGAATCGCGGCGGATCCTGCCGACTCTCTTGGAACGCGGGGGGGAGGGAAAAATCTCGCTTGATGCCGCCCTCCTGCTCGCCTACCCTAAGCCCTTGAGAACTTATCTGTTCCGCGACGCCGTACAGGAGCTGAACGGGGACGTCCGCGATCTCGCCGCAACGCATCTCGACGCCCTCCTCTCCCTCGTCACGACTCCCTCCCGCCGTTCGGCCGATCTCCCGGGCGGAATCCGGGCCCGAAGGGACGGGGGCCGCGTGTTGCTGGAGCTCCGGATTAACGAACCCGCGGCGCGGAGTGCACCATCCAATGGTAGAGAGCCTTGAGGGCTCTGCCGATAGGCCAAGGGGAACGTCACCGTCGTACATCACCGTGAAAGCCAAGGAGCCGATTTGAGCCAACGTCACGATAAAGATCATCGCCCGCTAGCGCGCAAGCAGTCGAACCGCACGCCGCGCCGGCCACCGGTCCCACCCCGTCCGCCGCAGCGGAAGCCGACCCCGTTCGGGCCGGCGAAGCCGCTCCGGACGGCATTGCTCTGGGTCATTCTCGTCCTCGCCGTCCTCGTCTTCGTGCAGGTCTACGGCGAGATCAAGGCGAAGACGCACGAGATTCCCTACTCCGAGTTCCTCCAGCAGATCGACCAGGCGAACATCAAGGCCGCGACGATCGTGGAGCGCGAGGTGGCAGGCGAGCTGAAGCAGGGCGCGCTGACCCACGTCGAGGGGCGCCCCGTCTCCTACGTCTTCTTCAAGGTCTACCTCCCCGCGGAGGACAAGGACATCGGAAGGGCGATCCTCGCGAAGGATCCCAACGTGGTCGTCAATTCCAAGCCTCCGGGAATGAACTGGTGGGGGCTCGCCCTCTCGTACATTCCGTTCATCGGGTTGATCGTCCTCTGGATGGTGATGATTCGCCAGCTCCAGTCGGGCGGCGCGAGCGCCATGAAGTTCGGCAAGAGCCGCCCCAAGGTCGCCCTCGAGTCGAGTCCCAAGGTGACGTTCAAGGACGTCGCCGGCGCGGACGAGGCGAAGCAGGAGCTCGAGGAGATCATCGAGTTCCTCCGGGATCCGAAGAAATTCCAGCGCCTCGGCGGAAGAATTCCGAAGGGCGCGCTTCTCCTCGGCCCTCCGGGCACCGGCAAGACCCTGCTCGCGAAGGCGGTGGCCGGCGAGGCGGGCGTTCCGTTCTTCTCGCTCTCCGGATCCGACTTCGTGGAGATGTTCGTCGGAGTGGGAGCCTCGCGCGTACGCGACCTATTCGATCAAGGGAAGCGGAACGCGCCCTGCATCATCTTCATCGATGAGATCGACGCCGTGGGTCGCCACCGCGGAGCGGGCTTGGGCGGCGGTCACGACGAGCGCGAGCAGACCTTGAATCAGCTCCTCGTCGAGATGGACGGCTTCGAATCGAACGACGGCGTGATCCTGATCGCCGCGACGAACCGGCCCGACGTGCTCGACCCCGCGCTGCTTCGGCCAGGGCGCTTCGACCGGCAGATCGTGGTCGACGTGCCGGACGTGCGCGGACGCGAGGGGATTCTCCGTGTCCACACGCGGAACATCCCGGTCTCCGAGGACGTCAATCTCAATATCATCGCGCGCGGCACGCCCGGCATGGTCGGCGCCGATCTCGCAAATCTGGTGAACGAGGCGGCTCTCCTGGCGGCGCGCCGGAACCACAAGCGCGTCAACGATCAGGATTTCGAGGACGCCAAGGACAAGGTGATGATGGGGACCGAGCGGCGGAGCCTCGTGATCTCCGACACCGAGAAGAAGAGCACGTCGTATCACGAGGCGGGCCACGCGCTCGTGGCGTGGCTCCAGCCCGGGAGCGACAAGGTCCACAAGGTGACGATCATCCCGCGCGGGCGTGCCCTCGGGCTCACCGCGTACCTGCCCCAGGACGAGCGTCATTCCTTCTCGCGCGACTACTGGCTCCAGATCCTGACCCACCTGATGGGCGGGCGGGCCGCCGAGCAGATCGTGCTGAACCAGCTCACGACCGGGGCGCAGGACGACATCCGGCGCGCCACCAACATCGCACGCCGCATGGTCTGCGAGTGGGGGATGAGCGAGCGGCTGGGACCGCTCACGTTCGGCAGCAAGGAGGAGTTCGTCTTCCTGGGCCGGGAGATCTCCCAGAGCCGCGACTACAGCGAGAAGACCGCGATCATGATCGACGAGGAAGTGAGGGGGCTCGTGGAAGGCGCGTACAACCGGGCCCGCCAGCTTCTGAGCGACAACGTCGACAAGCTGCACGTTCTATCCGCCGCCCTCTTGGAGCGGGAGATCCTGGACGGCGAGGAAGTCGAGAAGGTCCTTCGCGGCGAGACGCTCGAGCCGATCACCCGAGATCGCGGCGACGGCCATGCTTCGGCCGCCGCGGCCGCGACGGAAGAGGAGGCCGGCGGCCCCCGTGAGAAGGCGCCGGTCCCGCGCGTCGCTCCCACGGAGAGCCCCGGCTTGGCGTGAGCGCGTGATCTTCACCCACCGGCTCGGCTCCTGGGATCTGACCCGGCGGGCGCGCGTGGTAGGAATCTTGAACGTGACCCCCGATTCGTTCTCGGACGGGGGTCTTTTCTTTCCCCCGGAGCGCGCGATCAGGCGCGGCGAGGAGCTGGCTGAGGAAGGCGCCGACGCCGTCGACGTGGGAGGACAGAGCACGCGTCCCGGGGGGACCGAGCCGGCGGGACCGGACGAGGAATGGGCACGGATCGGGCCCGTGATCGAGGCCCTCGCAAAGCGGCTCCCGATTCCCCTGTCGGTCGACACCTACTGGGGCGAGGTCGCGCGGCGGGCGCTCGACTCCGGTGCGGCCATGGTGAACGACGTCAGCGGGCTCGGCGTCGATCCTTCGATCGCCGATCACGCCGCGCGCGAGCGGGCCGGGCTCGTCCTCATGCATTCCGTCGGCGCTCCGTCGCGCCTGCATGAGCCGCGCGAGTACGGGGACGTCGCGGCCGAGGTGCGGGATTTTCTCGCGGCGCGCCTTCGGATGGCGGAAGCCCGAGGGGTGGAGCGGGAGCGGATCGCGCTCGACCCGGGCATCGGCTTCTCCAAGCGGGCCGGGCAGAGTCTCGAGGCGCTGCGCGGGCTTCCGCTCTTGACCGCGCTGGGGCGACCCCTGTACATCGGAGTATCGCGGAAGTCGTTCCTCGGCGCCTGTACCGGAGCACCGATCGAGCGCCGGCTCGCGGCGGGCCTCGGCGTCAGCGTGGCCGCCTACGGGCTGGGAGCCCGGATCTTTCGGACCCACGACGTCCAGGAGACCGTGGACGCCCTCCGTGCCGCTGAAGCGCTTCGGGAGCTCGCTCCCGAGGCTTTGCCTCCTCTGGAGACCCGGGCGTGATCGAGCTGAAACCGCAGATCCTGGTCGACGTGATCGACATCCTGATCGTGGCGTTCCTCTTCTATCGCCTCTTCGCCATGATCAAGGGGACCCGGGCGGCGCAGATGTTCGTGGGTCTCGTCTTCATCGTGATCGCCTCGATCATCGCCCAGTGGTTCCGCCTGAACGCGCTCAACTGGATCATCGGCAGCCTGAAGACCGTGTGGGTCATCCTCTTCGTGATCCTCTTCCAGCCGGAGCTCCGCGCGCTTCTCACGCACGTCGGCCAGAACCGGCTGCTCCGCGCCCTCATCCGGGTCGGCGACGGCGGCGTCTTGAAAGAGATCCTGGCCGCGGTGGAGGACATGAGCAAGGAGCGGCGCGGCGCCCTCATCGTCGTCGAGCGCGACATGGGGCTGCGCGACTACATCGAGACCGGGACGAAGCTCGACGCCGCGGTCACGAAGGAGCTGCTGGAGACGCTCTTCACACCGCACTCCCCGCTCCACGACGGCGCGGTCGTCATCCGCAGCGACCAGATCGCGGCAGCCGGCTGCATCCTTCCCTTGAGCGAGACCCCCGGCCTCTCGCCGATTCTGGGCACGCGGCACCGCGCGGCGCTGGGATTGGCGGAGGAGACCGACGCGTGCGTCTTCGTCGTGTCGGAGGAGACGGGCGCGATCTCGATCGCGCACAAGGGGGAGCTGAAGTGGAATCTCGACGAGGGCCAGCTCCGGAGCGAGCTCGCGGCGATCTTCAACCCGCGCCCTGATGAGACGACCGAGGTGGAGAAAGAGGCCGCGCAGGGGGCGTAGCGGGGATCAACCGAAGGGCGCCTGCGCAGCGAGCGGAAATGGGAGCGGGTCGATATGCCCGGTGGTCAAACTATGCGGGCCCGCTGAAAAAGCGCTGAGGGTCAACTCGCGCCCGGGGATATCGCGCCCGCTCCCCCGCGAGCAAGCACAGCGCCCGCAGGTTGATCCCCGCTACGCCCCCACCGCCGGTCAGCGGCGCCCCCGCACGTCGGCTAACTAAGCCCCCTACGTGGCCCCATCCTTCCCCTCGCGTAGCCCCACAGGTACGCGAGGTCGTACGCGACCTTGAGAAGTGGGACGAGGAAGATTGCCTCACGCGGCGGGATTCGGCCGGAGCCGCGCCGGGCCTGTGAAGCGACGAAGATCCCGACCGCCAGCGCGAGGAGCAGCCACGCGGGCATGAACCAGAAGCCGGCCGCGAAGAGTGCTAACCCGGCGGCGTACTTCGCGGCGATCGTGGCGTAGAACCAACCCTGCACGCGCGACTCCCCGTCTCCTGTCCCGAACCTCCGATGCTGATGCATGAAGGCGCGCAGGTTTCCCCGGGGGTGCCAGCGGACGATCGCCTCAGGGGCGAACGCGAACTTGCGACCTTCGCGCTTCAGCGCGAGCGCGAACGGCGTGTCCTCGTTGTGGGACAGGGATTCGTCGAACCCTCCGACCAGCTCGAACGCGGCGCGACGGAATGCGACGGAGCGGGTGGAGGGGAGAAAGCGGGCGAGGTCGACCTCGCTCAGGCTGGGAGCGGAAACGACGCCGGCCGCGCGCTCGAACGGGGTGGCGCCGACGGGCCGGTAGAAGCCTGCGACGACATCCACGCCCGAGTCGTTCTCGAAGGGGCGAACCAGCCACTCGAGCCACTCGGGATCGACCTCGACCCCGGCGTCGGTGCAGGCGATGATGGCGTGGCAGGCGGCGCGAACCGCGGCGTTCCTGCCCACCGACCGGTTGCCGGGCGCGAGGAGGGCCCGGATGCGCGAATCCGCGGCGGCGCGCTTGCTGAGGCGTCCGTACGTGTCGTCGGTCGAGCCGCCGTCCGCGATCACGATTTCGTCGGGGATCCTCGATCCGCGGAGGAGGGAGTCGAGGAGAACATCGATCTCCGCGGCTTCGTTCCAGACCGTCGCGATGACGGTGACGGCCTCGCGGGTCACGGGTCGGTGGCCGCCGCGCCCGGCCTGGCTACCAGCCGCCGGGGCGGGTTTCGGAGATGGCGTAGGGGCGTCGGTTGAACTCGTCCTTCTCGAAGTACTTGAGTCCGACACGCAGCAGATCGTCCGCGGTGACCGCGTCCATCTTCGCGGGCAAGATCACCGGATAGTCCACACTCAGTCCGAAGGTCTCTCCGCGCGCGGATTGGAATGCCCTCGTCGTGTTGGAGCTGAGGTGGCTCAGGTACGACCCGACGGCATTGGACTTGGCGTACCGCAGCGTGTCGGCCATCTCTTCCGTCAGCGGAAGGTACGCGATCTTCTTGAACTGACGGAAGAGGAGCTTCACCGCGTCCTCCTCCTGCACCGGCCCCTTGATCGTCATGGACGCGATGATCGGCGATTCGTCCATGGCCTGGGAAACGATGGATGTGGCGCCCCTCACGAACTCGTTCGATTCCAAGTATTGCCTGAACCAGCCGCTCGGCCCGCTCAGGACCGAGTTGATGACATACAGGGTCGGCATATCCGGGCTGGTTGGGAGCGGCCCGTTGAACGCGAGGGTGACGGTGCAATCCGGGCCCCCACCCAGCTCCCACTTCTCCCGAAAGCCCTCGAACTCGCCCTCCTTGGCGATCGTCCCCGGCTGGAACGGCTTGGCGGAGACGTCGCGGAACGCCTCGTCAACGGCAGGTCCCACGTCCGCCGGCTTCACGTTTCCGAAGACGGCGACGACCGTATTTCCGCGAACCACGAACTTCCGATACCACGCCTCGATGTCCGAGAAGGGCATCGTGATCAGGTTCTTCCGGTTTCCGAGTCCGGGCAGCCGGTAACCGGAGACCTGATACTTGGTCGGAAAGATGAGCCGAGCCCGCTGCGCCGACTCGTCGTCGAGCCATTTGTCGAGCGCGTTCAGCACCAGTAGCCGTGTCGCGTCGACCGACACCGTATCGATCTCGGGGTGGGCGAACATCGCGCCCAGGCGCCCGAGCGCGTCGCGCCAGGAATCGGCGGGGACGGAGAGCGAGACCCCCCACATGTCGCGGTCCTGGTACGGCACGAGCCGGCCCACGTCGGCCAAGGAGTGCCGGTATTGAGCTCCCGCGGCCTTGGAATCGGCGCTGCTCAGAAGCAGCTCGCGGAGCATCGTCGTGACGCCGTTGTTCTTGTCGTTCTCATAGCGGACGCCCCCGGCCAGGTAGACACCGATCGTCACGAGCGGGACGCTTCGGTCCTCGCTGGTGAGAACCCTAAGGCCACCCGACAAGGTCGCGAGATCGACGCGCGACCGGCCGGCGTCGAACGGAGCGGCAGGGATCTGCGCGAGGGGAGCGTCGATCCGCCGCACCCTCTCCGGCTCCGCGCTCTGCGTCACTTTCGGCCCCTGCTTGTAGGCGGCCTGGTTGATGCCGATCTTCTCTCGAATGCGCTTCTCGAAGTCCTGGCGTAGCCCGAGGCTGTCCGCGGTCGACGCGGGCATCATCTCGATGATCGCCGCCTGCTTCATGTCGAGATATTGATTCGCCACCGCGACCAGGTCCCCGGGGCGGATCGCCTTGAGTCGCTGGAAGTAGACCTCGTCCGCGCCCGGGCGCCCCTGCAGGACCGCGAGGCCGGTCGCCTTTCCCAGACCCGAAAACTCGGCCTCGGAGTAGAGGTCGCGCGACATGACCGATGCGACCGCGGCGTCGAGGTCTTCCTGCGTCACCGGCGTCGACCGCGACTGCTCGAGCAGCGCGAAGAGCCCATCTTCCGCGTCCCGCATACGCTCCGGCTGGGCGCGAACCGAGACCGTCACGGTGCCGCCGTCCGCCTCGAACGCGCGCTGCGCGGCGGCCACCACGAACTCGCCGCCCTTCTCGATCATCCGCTTCTGCGCGCGGGAGCTCGGGCTTTCCACGAGCAGCGCCATCAGCACGTCCAGCGCGAGGGCGTCGGCGGTACCCCACGCCGGCGCGCGGAACGCGACCGTCAGCGCGGCGCCCTCGGTATCGCCGAAATTCGACAGATTCCGGATCAGCGGACCCGCGAACGGCTTTTCGGTGAATCGCGCGCGCGGCGGGGCCTTCCCTTTCGGCGCGTCCTGAAAGGCAATCTCGACCCGCCGGGCGACGTCCTCCGGGTCGACGTCGCCCACGACGACGACCACCATGTTCTCCGCGACGTAATACGACTTGTAGAACCGCTCGGCGATCGACTGCGTGACCGTTCCCAGCTCCAGCGGGGGCACGGCGACCGGCCACGCGAGCGGCGTTCCGGGATGCAGCGCCTCGCGCGCCGGATTGATCGAGGCGCGCTCCGCCGCCTGCAGCATGGTCCCCGACTCGCTCTTCGCCAGGTCGACCGCCTGAGTGATGTCCCTCGAGCTGAGGCGCGGATGCAGTACGACGTCGCTCAGAACATCGAGGCCGATACCGAAGGAGCGCGCGGGAACGGTGACTTGGAACAGCGAATACGAGTAGCCGGCCTCGCTCCCGGAAGATCCACCGTAGCGGTTCAGCTCCTCCGCGATCTTCTTCTGCTCGCGATTCTTGGTCCCGGCGAAGAGAGCGCGGGCAAGAACCGCGGCGACGCCGCGCTCCTTGAGCTGCTCATCCCGGGAGCCGGCCTTGACCCAGACCTGGATCGAGACGAGCGGCCGCGTGCGGTTCTCGCGAACCACGAGGGTCGTCTTGTTGGAGAGGGTGCGCGTAAGCTGCGGGGCGGCCGAGACGGATGCGGGAAGCTGAAGCGCGAGGGTGGAGGCCAGCAGGATGACGGAAGAAAAACGCATGTGAAACCGACCCTCCGATGGCGTATGAATGCCTTTGATCCGGCGGGAGAGTCTACTCCATTGGGTTCCAAAAGCGAACCCCGACGGGGAAATCCCCGCCGGGGTCGCGGCAGGCGCCACGCTGCGACAATCGACGCGCGTCAGGCGTCGATCTTCACGACGTTCGCGGCCTGCTTCCCCTTCTGTCCGTCCATCGGCTCGAACTCGACGATCTGCCCCTCACTCAGCGTTCGAAACCCGTCCGCTTGGATCGCCGAATGGTGAACGAAGAACTCCTCTCCCGAATCTTCCCGGATGAATCCGTATCCCTTGGCCTCGCTGAACCACTTGACCGCTCCGCGGTGCTTCAAGTGCGGGCGCCCTCCTTCCGGTCCGAGATGGTATGGGCGATTACGGGACTTGCGCCGATTACGTGCTCACTCCTCTCGGCGATCGCACCGATTGGAAGCAGTCCCGACAGTAGACCGGCTTTCCCGGCGTGGGGCGGAACGGAACCTGCGTCGTCACGCCGCACGAGGAGCAGACGGCCTCGTGGAACTCTCTTCCGGACGATACTCCCGTCACCTGCGGCGCGCCACCGGCAACCCCGGGACCTCCGTGGCGCTTCTTTTCGTCTCTACACCGGCGGCAGCGGGTCGGTTCGTGCTGGAAACCGCGCTCCTTGTAAAACGTCTGCTCGCCCGCCGTAAAGACGAACTCTTCGCCACAGTCGCGACATTTCAGTACTCTGTCTTCTTCGGCCATGAAACCTCCGTTACGCCCTCACCGGTATGAAAGCACATTCTCCCCGGTGGGCGAGGCGCGCCGGGGGCAGTTCTGGAGAAACCGAGGGGACCGGGGGTAGGCTACGGAAGTGAGGGGACGGTTGGACCTGGGTCACTGCATTCCACTCGATGCTGCCTGGATCTCCGCAAGTACGGCGGGAACGGGGATCGATACCCTGACGTCCATAACCATATAGTTTATCGTGACTTGTGTCAAGCATTTTGTTCCGCGCGTCCTCCCCGCCTGGGTTGCCGCCGTGCTCTTCCTGGGCCTCGTCCCCGCGGTGGACTGCCGCTCCTCGTCCGCCGGCCATGGGACGCGCGCCGACGCGGCCGAGCGCGCCGGCCGGATCGACTCCCTCATCATTCTTCACACGAATGACACACACGCGCGGTTGATGCCGTTTCAGGAGGAGGACGGGACGCTGGCCGGAGGCGCGGCCGCGCGGGCGGCGTTGATCGAGAAGGAGCGCAGCCGCGTGGGCCACACGCTCCTGCTCGATGCCGGCGACGTCTTCCAGGGGACGCCCTATTTCAACTTCTTCCGCGGAGTCCCGGACTACCGGGCGATGTCCCTGATGGCGTACGACGCCGGCGCCCTCGGAAATCATGATCTCGACGACGGTCCGGCGGCCTGGCTCCGGTCGAGCTCTCACGCCCGCTTTGAGATTTTGAGCGCGAACGTATTCGTGGCTGCCGAGAGCGCGTGGGCGGAAGGAAAGGAAGCGGTTCCCGTGTCCGACCGGCACGGCTCGCGGTGGATCGGGGGCAAGCGGGTCCCCGAAACGGCGCCCCTTCGATATCTCACCCGGCCGTACCTGATCCACGACCTTGGAGCCGGCCGGACCGCGGCCCTCTTCGGGCTGACGACGGCGGATCTCACGCACATCGTCGCGGTCGGCCCGAACGGAGGGGTCGCCGTGGCCGATCCGATCTCGATCGCGGAGCGGCTCGTCCCGGAGCTTCGAAAAAAGGCGACCATCGTGATCTGCATCTCCCACATCGGCGTCGACGCCGACCGCAGGCTGGCGAGCCGCGTGCCCGGGATCGACCTCATCATCGGCGGTCACTCCCACACAAGCCTCGAGCGGCCCATTCTGGTGCCGAACGCGACCCCCAACGGGTATCACGGCACCGCGATCGCCCAGGCGGGGTACCGCGGCGAGTTCCTGGGGAGGATCGCGCTCTACTTCGATGGGGATCGCCTCGCGCGATACGCGGGACGCCTGGAGCGGGTCCGTCCGGCGGACGGCGAGGATCCGCGCGTGGCGGCGCTCCTCAAGCCGTACGCCGATTCCATCGAGGCCTCGATGTCTCAGCCGATTTTCCGCTCACCGGCCCGCATCCCCTCGAGCGGCCTGCGCGACGGCGAAACGCCCCTGGGGAACTTCGTCGCCGACGTGATGCGCGACGCGGTTGGCGCGGACGTGGCGATCATCAACTCCGGCGGAATCCGCGCGCCCCTCCCCGCCGGGAACGTCACAGTCGGGGATGTCTACTCGACGCTGCCGTTCGACAACCGCATCGTCGTGGTGTCGATGCCGGGGTGGCGGCTCCGCGAGCTCCTCGACTTCTCCGGCGGGAGGATCGGGAAGGGCGGATTCGCGCAGGTCTCCGGAGTCTCGTTCGTGATCCGGGGCGATCGCGCGAGCTACATCCGAGTGAACAAGAAGCCGCTGGAATCGGACCGAACCTACCGCGTCGCCACAGTCGACTTTCTCTACGAGGGCGGCGACGGCTACGCGATCCTAGCCAAGACCGGCCCGGCCGACCGAACGGGGATCCTGCTCCGCGAGGCCGCCGTGAAGTTCTTGAAGAAGCATCCCGACTACCGCTTTCGGAAAGAGGGCCGCATCGTGTGGGAGGGCTCGTCCCAGGGGCTTCGGGACCTCCGATTCAAATAGCTGGGAGCGAGGGGGCGACCGGCGCCGCTTCACTTCCCCTGATAGCGCAGCTCTAGATTTACGTCCCCGAGACTCGGCGGGACCTCGAGCCGCTGTGACACTCCCTCGACGTATCCCGGCGCGTCGACTCGGATGCGAAAGATTCCCGGCGGAAGGTTGGGCACGACGTAGGCGCCGGTGGAGTCCGACTGCGAGGTCCCCCGGGGTGGAGAATCTCCGGGCGCCGCGCGCGTCGAATCGACCCGCCCCGCTGGTTCCCAGCGGATTCTGGCCCCGGCGATCGGCTCGCGCGTTCGATCGTCAATGATCCTTCCCTCGAGGAAGGGATAGAGGATCGCGTCCCGAACGTTCGGGACGCCCCACCCGTAGCGATTGTCGGGCCGGCTCGCGCGATCGCCACTCATCACCAGGGCCTCGCGCACGGCTTCGGGACCCCAATCAGGGTGGGCGCTCAACACGATCGCGGCGCACCCCGCGACGAGCGGTGAGGAGTAGGACGTGCCGCTCCCGTGACCGTACCGGTCGCGCGAGCGCGCCGTCACCAAGGCGACGCCCGAGCCCATCGCGACCAGGTCGGGCTTCACGCGCCCGTCCCACGTCGGACCCACCGAGCTGAAACCGGCGAGGCTGCCGTTCCAATCGACCGCGCCGACCGCGATCACGCCCGGAGCGTCCGCGGGCGGGTTCAAGCTCCATTCCCGCGGCCCCGTGTTCCCCATCGAGTTCACGATCAAGAGCCCGCGCTCAAACGCGACGTTCGCGAAGCGGCTTACGAGCGCGGTTCGTCCGTCGCGATCCTCGGGCGAGTACCACAGGTAGTAGGAGAGCGAGCTGGCGGCGATGTCGGCGCCCACCGACTCGGCCCACTCGATCGCCTCGCACCAGGCGTCCTCCTCCACTCGCGTCTCCGACCCGATCCGCTCCGTCTTCGCGAGCAGGTAGTCCGCGCGATAGGCCGGGCCGATGATCCTCCCCGGCGCGTAGCCCGCGATCACCGAGAGGACCGTGGTTCCGTGGATCGACTGACCGGGAACGTCCTGGGTCGGATCGTAGGACGCGACCTCGTCGTGGAAGACGAAGTCGCGCGTGGCGCGCACGGTGAGCTGGTCGAATGCCTCGTGCCCCAGCTCGAAGCCTGAATCGAGAACGCAGATCAGAACGCCCTCGCCCCGATATCCCATCGCATGCGCTTCGGGGACCCCGAGCATCTCGAGCTGGTGCGCGGCCGGACCGAAGCTGAATTCGTCGGCCGCTGCGGCCCGATCCCGCGTGAACACGCCCACGGGGCGCACGCCGGCGACGAACGGCAGGGCCTCGATGGCGGCGACCGCTTCGGCGTCGGCCTCGATGCTCACCGCGTTCAGCCAGCGCGAGATCGTGCGGATCGTGACCCCGGCAGTGCCGACGGCCGAGACGTACGACGCGGCGGGCTCGAGGTCGCGCTCGTCGACGAGGCGATCGGCCGCCGCCGGAGTATCCCGCTCGCGGATCGCCTTGGCGCGTCGGGCGAGCGCCCTGGGAGAGAGGAGACCCTCGGCCGCGGTGAGGGCAGAGTCGAGTGAGGCGCCGGATCCGTGGTCGCGGAAGAAGACCCATTGGAGCGACCGCTCCCCGGCGAGCGCGGCAGGGACGCCACACGCGGCGAGCGCCGCCACGACCACGATCCCACCGAGCGCGCTGCGCATCAGAAGGTGTAGCGCACCGTGTATGTGAGGACCGACTCTTTCCCCGCCGGCACCGGAACGTCGAACTCGGCCGTGTCCGCGTCCTTCTTCCGGAAGTCGTGCGACTTCTGGGTGATCTCCCAGTTCCCGTAGAGACTCTCGACCACCGTCACCTTCGCCGGCTTGGAGCCGTGGTTCCGGAGCTGGATGCGGAACTCGTCCTCGGTCACGTTGCGCGAGATGCGCGTGTGGGAAGCGCGACTTCTCTCCCCGACCAGGTCGAACGCGATCCCGCTCAAGATCCGGATCCGCTCCCCCGCCGCCGTGTGCGGCAGCCGATCCTCGCCGACGAGCGTGGAGGCGCCGCCCAAGTCCGCGGCGTAGACCCGAACCCGTCCTTCCGGGAGCGGCAGGCCGAGGCCGGAGCCCTTCTCGTTCCCGAATTCGACCTGGACCCGGATCTTGGAGCCGTCTCGCGCGCCGTCGTAGCGATAGGTGCGGACGGCGGCAACGCGCGTCGGCGATAGGATCGCCGCCTGCACGGTGGCGAGTTGATCGAGGTCCATCGTTCCCGCGAGCGGGTACGAATGGTACGCGAAGAGATCGTTGGGGCGCGCGGCCGGCGCGGCGGGCGCTTCCTCCACGGCGGCGCCCCGATCGGGAGTTCCGCTGTCGCGGTGGATCTCCCCCGCGACGAGCGAGACCTTGGCGTCGGCGAATGAGCTCCCCGACCGGTTCACGATGGTCGCCCATCCGCTCAGCTCGACGCTTTGCTCGTCGGCATCGAGGACGGCCGAGTACTCGGCGCTCCACTCGATTCCCGCCGTCAGATAGGAAAGCGTCCCCTTCTCCTCCCCGCCCATGGCGGACTCGATCTGCCACAGAAGCGAGGGGCGCGCTCGGAGCTTGAGGCGCGACGGAAACTCGACCTCGCTGATCTGACCCCGCTTGAACATCGTGAGCACCTGGGCCGAGTCGCGGCGCACGATGAAGAGATCATCGCCGTCGATCCCCGCGAGCACGCCGTGATAGGCCTTCCCCCCGTAGCGGTAGGAGATCGAATCGCCGAGAAAGCGCCGGAACACCCGGTCGCCGTTCCAGAGGTCGAACCGGAACGTCTGCCGGAGCACTCGGAATCCGGTTCCCTCCAGGCGGGTGGAGGTGGAATCGAGCCGCTGCGGGACGCCCTCCAGCGCGATCTCGCTCACGCCCTTTGGAAGCGTCAGGATCTTCGGCTCACGCACGAGGGCCACATCGTCGTTGTAGATCACGATCTCCGGCCGGCCGCTCGCGCGGATCGCGCCGTCGGATGCGCCCGCGGCGGGCGGGTGGATCATAGGAAGAAGCGCGAGCGCGGATAAGGCGAGCGCGGCGCGTACCGATCGCGGCATGGCACCTCCGTGGGAAGCGGGAAGCGGTCTCAGCCTTCAATCAGCGCCCACGTTACGGTCGCGCCCGGCCGGGGTCAAGGCGCCGCGGGCGCCGCATCCGGTGGGAATTCGGCGGTCAAGATTGGCCTGCCACTGCCGAATTTCCCTTTGACAGGCTGAACGGAGGGGTCTACCGTCAAGGGGTCTTCGGATCGGCTTCGGCCGGTCAGCTTTGGCTCGCTTTGGAAACCTGCAATGGTGTTGCCTCGCACTCGCAGTCGTTGTCTTGGCTTCAGCGCTGGCACGCGGCAAGGTTCAAAGCACTAAACGGTGTCGGAACGCTGAAGCAATTTCCAACAACAATGACGAAACAGAATCCCAGAGCCGCCGGAGTCTGCCCGTGCGGGGTGAACCACGTTCGCCCCGCGAGGGCTTTTCGCGCGCCTGGGAACCAGGGCGTGAAAATGGGCTCCATGAGCACGCTCCACGAGGGGAGGTGATGGCACATGCGTAAGCGCGGAACGGTAAAGTGGTTCAACGAGGCCAAGGGTTTTGGCTTCATCCAGCAGGCCGGCGGGGAGGACGTATTCGTTCATTACTCCGCCATCCAGGGTGACGGGTTCAAGACCCTGGCCGAGGGCCAAGCGGTCGAATTCGAGATCGTCGAGGGTCCGAAGGGCAAGCAGGCTGCGAACGTCACGGCCGTCTAAGGGCGGTTTGAGTCGATACGCCGCCCCGGTGGGGTCTTCCCGCCGGGGCGGTCCCATTTGCGGAGGGTGTGTCCCGGGTATATAGTTGCGCGCTCCCATGGCAGAACTCACACAGGACGAGCCGGCACCCAGCAACATCCCCGAGCCGCCGCCGGATCCTCCGCCTTCGGAGCAGTTCGAGTCCGCCCCCGTCAGATTCCTGCGACGGGCGTTCGCGGCCATCATCGGGCCCGCGCGCGCGCTCACCGACCCGCAGCTGTTTCACAAGATCTCGCTCGCCGCGTTCCTGGCGTGGGTCGGCCTGGGCGCCGACGGGCTCTCGTCGAGCGCGTACGGGCCGGAAGCGGCGTTCCGAGCGCTTCACGAGAACACCTTCCTCGCGATTCCGCTCGCGCTCCTGACCGCGATCACGGTGACGGTGATCGCCGCGAGCTATACGCGCATCATCGAGCGGTTCCCCGCGGGAGGAGGCGGCTACGTGGTCGCCACGAAGCTGCTGGGATCCGGCGCCGGGCTTGTGTCGGGGAGCGCCCTTCTCGTCGACTACGTGCTGACCGTCGCGATCTCGCTCGCCGCGTGCTCGGAGTCGATCTTCAGCCTCGTGCCGCCCTCGCTCCATTTCGCGTATCTCCCGTTCACATTCGGGCTCCTGGCGGCGCTCACGATCTTGAACCTGCGGGGCGTTCGCGAATCGGTCGCGGTCATCTCACCGATCTTCCTCCTCTTCATCCTGACGCACGCGACCGCGATCGTGGCCGGCATCGCGCTGAACATCCATCAGATCCCTGTTGAGGTGCATCACTTGAGGGAGCAATCGGCCAACGCGGTCCAGACGACGGGTTGGATTCCGCTCATCATGATCGTGTTCCGTGCGTTCACCCTCGGAGGCGGCACCTATACGGGAATCGAGGCCGTCTCGAACGGCGTGCCGATGCTCCGCGAGCCGAAGGTGGCGACCGCGAAGATCACGATGCGCTACATGGCGGTTTCACTCGCCGTGATCGCGGCCGGAATTCTCGTCAACTACCTCCTCTACCAGGTGAACCCGGTGCCCGGGAAGACGCTGAACGCCGTTCTCTGGTCGGCGATCGCGGGCCAGGTGTTCGCCCCCGGGAACCGTCTCGGCGAGATCCTGGTCGCGCTGACGCTGGTCTCCGCGGGGACGCTCCTCTTCGTGGCCGCGCAGACCGGCTTCCTCGGAGGACCGCGCGTCCTCGTCTACATGGCGTTCGACCGGTGGGTGCCGTCGCGCTTCTCCAACCTCTCCGAGCGCCTGGTCACGTCGAACGGGGTTCTGTTCATCGCGCTCTCGGCGGGAGCGGTCCTCCTCTTCACACAGGGGGCGGTGCACATCCTGGTCGTGCTCTACTCGATCAACGTCTTTCTCACGTTCGCCCTGGCGCAGCTCGGCATGTGCCGGGACGCGATCCACCTGAGGCGCGAGGGGAAGGCCTGGCGGGGACCACTCTTCATCAGCCTGCTCGGCTTCGCCGTCACCGGATCGCTCCTCATCGGCACGGTATCGTTCAAGTTCATGGAGGGAGGCTGGGCCACCCTCCTCGCGACGGGAATGATCTGCCTCGTCTGCGCGTCGATCCGCCAACACTACATCCGCACCGGCGTGAGCCTGCGGCGCCTCGACGAGAGCCTTTCCAACGTGCCTCTTCCGAGCACCGAGCCGACGCAGGCGCCCCTCAAGCGGACCGCCCAGACCGCGATCCTCACGGTCGTCGGGTTCGGCGGTCTCGGAATCCACTCACTGCTCAACTTGTTCCGGGTCTTCCCACATCAATTCAAGCAGGTCGTGTTCGTCTCGGTGGGAGCGATCGACTCCGGAAAATTCAAGGGAGCGGACGAGATCGAGGCCTTGCGCCTGAGCACCGAGTCGGATCTCCAGAAGTACGTCGATTTCGCGAGGAAGTTGGGGTTGCCCGCCGAGTATCGATATGCGATCGGGACCGACATCGTGGATGAGTTGGAGCAGCTGATTTTGAAGGCGAGCGAGGATTATCCGCGCTCGGTCTCGTTCGGCGGCCAGCTCGTGTTCCAGAAGGAGCGCTCCGTGCTCCGATGGCTGCACAATCAGACGTGCCCCGCGCTCCAGCGGCGCCTCGCGTTCCACGGCCTTCCGATGGTGATCCTGCCGGTGCGAGTGTACTGATGCGGAGGCGACGCGGTTGGGCGACCGTCGAGCGCGGGCGCGCGCCGGCGCGCCCGCAAGGGGCGGACGGGACCCGGCTATTGGCGTGAGGTGGGGCCGGATCCCGTGCCGCCGATCTATTCCGCGTGGGCGCACGGCGCCCCGACGAGCCCTTTCCTCCCATCCAAGGCGTAGTCCCTCAACTACGCCCTGGGAGCGAACGCGATCTTCCACATCGCGCGTCTCCCCCCGTCCTACCCAGGCGCGCGGGCCCGCCGGTCCAGCGGGTCGTGCCGTGGCAAGACGCGCATGCAGGGTCACGCCGTCCGCGACACGGTGCCGGCACGTCGCAAGGGACGTGCCTCGAGACGGCGTGCGAGGACCGGTTTCGGTCCGCGCCAACTCTTGATCGGGTCGTAGAATGGGAATCGGCGGCGCCACTTCCCGTCGACGACTGGCGGGCATGCCGCGTCGGAGTTTCGACACTGTCGAACCAACCTGAGGCAATGGAGCGGATGAATACATCGCGCCTTGAAACCCAACGCCTGACCCTGGTGGCCGCGACGCTGCCTATGCTCCGGGCCGAGCTCGCCCGCCCCGAGGAGTTCGCGCGCCTGCTGGGGGCCGAGGTCGCCGCCCCGTGGCCTCCCCCGCTGAACGACGAGCAGTCGAACCGCTGGATGATCCGCCTACTAGAAGAGGATCCGGAAATCGGCAACTGGGGCATGTGGTACTTCCTGCTGCGCGAGGGGCCGACCGGCGGCCCGCTCGCGATCGGAAACGGCGGCTACAAGGGGAAGCCGTCCGCCGACGGCACGGTAGAGATCGGCTACTCGGTCGTTGAGGCGTATCAAAGGAAGGGCCTGGCCACCGAAGGCGCCCGCGGGCTCATCGATCGCGCGCTTCGTGACCCCGCCGTGACACGGGTGATCGCGGAGACGTTCCCCGATCTCACACCCTCGATCCGTGTGCTCGAGAAGAACGGATTCCTCCGGATTGAGGAGAGTGGCTCGGAGCCCGGCGTGATCCGCTTCGAGCTGAAGCGGCCCTAATAGGTCACGGCGTCCGGATCGAAGAGGGGCGGGATCAACTCCACCATCGCGACCACGTCGAGCAGGTTGTGGTGGAAGACCGGCAGGAGCCGGTACGGCTCCCCCCGCTTGACGAAGTCGTGGTAGAGCCCCGGAATCTCGGCCCCCGAAACATCCCCCGCCCTCCTGCGCCGGAGCACGTGCCACTCCAGGGTCTTGAGCCGGCAGTCCGGAAGCATGTGCTTCCACCGGCGTCGCGCCATCCAGAGGAGGTCGAGGTGCGGAAGCTCCAGCGAGAAGGCCATCCGGTGATGGGTCGCGCGGTCGCGGAGGAACGGCACGTCGAACGACTTCCCGTTGAACGTCACGAGGAAGTCGAACTCGCGAGCCAGGCGCGCGAGCTCCTCGAGGAGGGCGCGCTCTTCGCTGTAGTCGCGCGCGAAGAGCTGGCGGAGAACAAGATTTCGATCGCCGACCATGCAGAGCCCAACCAGGAAAACCGGCGCCGCCGAAAGCCCGCACGTCTCGATGTCGAGGAAGAGCATCCTCCGGTGACCGTAGCGGCGGAAGAGGCCGCGCTCCGGCGACTCGACCTCCGCGGCGATCTCCGGTAGATCGCGCGCCCGGCTGCGACGCCGGAACCGGGCGTGCCCGCCAAAGCCGTTTCCGGTGGAGTCGCTCTCGGAGAGAGCCGAGAGGTTGCTCAAGAGCGGGAAGGGCCGCTCCCCAAGCTCCGTGTAGAGCCGCTCATGAATGAAGAGGGGCCCGTGGGGACCCTCGAGGATCCCGCCCGGGAGGACCTCCTCGATCCCGACCGGCTCTACCTTAAGCTCGCACGACGGGAAGAGGGGTAGCGTCGCGGCCGCAGCCGTCGCGGCGGCCGCGGCCGCAGATGAGGCCGACGCGGACGCTGGGCCCTCGCCACGCGGAGGCTTGGCCTCGCGGGCAAGATCGCCTAGCCGCTGTCGAAGCGCGCGGGAGAGCATGGCCTGAGTGATTGCGCCCTCCTCTATGTGCCCAAGAGCCGGCGCAAGAGTGCTTCGGCCGCGGCCTTGCTTGGGATCGGCCAACCTCCATGGAGGTCGTAGTCCTGTTGCTGCGCCGGGCGCAGGATCGGCAGCCCGACGCACGAGGGACAACCGACGTCGCAGGGACACTCCTCCACCATGTGGAGGGCGGCGCGCAAAAGCTCCTCGACCAAGCCGTATCCCCGCTCCGAGTAGCCGAGGCCCCCGTGGTAGCGGTCGTAGAGAAAGATCGCCTGCTCGCCGAGATTTCCGCTGTCGAGAATGCCGCCGAGATCGGGCCGGTCGCACATCACGTGGAGCGGGAGGAGTGTGATGAGGAGATTCCGGAGGCCCGACATGCCCTCGCTGGGATTGAGACCCTTCACCCTCACCGCGGCGCGGACGCTCTCCTCGGGGCGGATCCAGAGCGCGACCGTCTCGAGATTCTGCCGAGGCAGGTCAAGGGGGTGATAGCCGATCGCGTCGAGGCTCCGGAACCGGATCTTCTTCATCGCCACGGTCGCCCACGAGACGTCGGCGGTCCCGAGCCCGATCTCGCACTCGTTCCACCGCCGGGTCTCCCGCGTCTCGAGCAGCTTGAGCCTCGTGTCGAGGACCGGCTGCGTGTAGTAGTCGACCTCGCGCCGCTCCACGTACGCGATCTTCTGCTTCAGGTCCAGCTCGCGGACGAAGAACGTGTCGCCGTCGTGGAGGTAGATCGCCTCCGGGTAGACCAGCTCCGGCGCGCTGATCGCGTCCACCGTCGCGAGGACGGCGTTCGCCTGTCCTTGGTCCAGGATCGTGAACGTGTCGTCGGAGATTGTCCTGAGATTTACCTTCCCCGCCGGGTAATCCGCTGAGGACCAGTACCGGAGCCCGTCGAGCGACTTCATCGTCCCCTCCTCCTCGAGGAGCGTCGCGATTCGAGAAGCGCGGCTCCCGAAGAGCGATTCGTCGTCGGGGGTGAGGGGCAGCTCGTACGCGGCGCAGGCGAGGTGTGAGGCGAGGACATACGGGTTCTCGGGATCGAGCACCGCGTTTTCGGGGGTCTGGCTGAAGAAGTGCTCCGGGTGGCGCATGAGGTATTGATCGATCGGGTCGTCGTAGGCGATCACGAGCGCCAGCGCCGGGGTCTGCGACCGGCCCGCGCGCCCCGCCTGCTGCCACGTGCTCGCGATCGTGTTCGGAAACCCCACGAGGACCGCCGCGTCGAGCGAGCCGACGTCGATCCCAAGCTCGAGCGCGTTCGTCGAGATCACGCCGCGAAGCTCCCCTTCGAAGAGCCGCCTCTCGATCGCGCGGCGCTCCTCGGGGAGATATCCGCCGCGGTAGGCGCTCAGCCGGTCGGCGAGCCCATCCTTGTCGCGTTCCAGCCGCTCGCGCGCGTAGCGATAGATGAGCTCGGCGGAGACGCGGGTCTTGGTGAAGACGATCGATTGGACGCCGCGGCGCATCAACGACACTAGGATTCGCTCCGCCTCGATTGAGGCGCTTGCGCGTCCCGCTCCCTCGCCCTCCGCGTGCTTGGGATTCCAGAATGCGAAGAGCTTGGGTCCGCGCGGCGCGCCGTCCTCGTCCACAACCTTGACCTCGTCGCCCACGAGAAGCTCGGCCAGATCCCCAGGGTTACGGATCGTAGCGGACGAGAGCAGGAAGCGTGGGTCGGAGCCGTAGTGGCGCGCGACGCGGCGCAGACGGCGGAGCACGTTCGCGACGTGCGAGCCGAAGATGCCCCGGTACGTGTGCACTTCGTCGACCACGACGTAGCGAAGGTTCGAGAAGACGCGGCTCCACCGGGAATGATAGGGGAGGATCCCCTGATGAAGCATGTCGGGATTGGTCAGGATCGCGTTCGCCTGCTCCCGGAACCGGCGCCGTGTCTGCCCCGGCGTGTCGCCGTCGTACGTCCCCGCCACGAGGGCGCGGCGGAGCGCCGGCGAGCTCTCGGCCATCCGCGTGAGGCCGCGGAGCTGATCCTGCGCGAGCGCCTTGGTCGGAAAGAGGTAGAGCGCGACCGCGCTCGGCTCGAGGAGAAGGCGCTCCAAGATCGGGATGTGGTAGGCGAGCGACTTCCCGGAAGCCGTGCCCGTCGCGATGACGACATTCGTACCCGCGCGGGCCAGCTCGATGGCGCTGGCTTGATGGGAATAGAGGCGCGAGATTCCCTGGGCATCGAGGACCTCCCGGAGCGCGTCGGGAAGCGGGCTCTCGAGCTCGGCGTAGGATGCCGGGCGCGCGGGGAGATGCTCCAGGTGGACCAGCTCGGTCGGGCGAAGGCGCCGCCCATCGGGCCCGTCGATCCACTCGCGATTCCGAGGACCCCTCCCGCCCGCGGTGATCGAAGAGAGGAGCGCCTCGAACTCGGCGATTGTCTCCGGCGAATCCGC